>JAABUY010002047.1_pt1 | contig 25019 bp, 29 predicted proteins | sample 5560271 | NCBI WGS metagenome assembly JAABUY01 (sample SAMN10711886, study PRJNA513374) | rock metagenome | isolation source: Antarctica rocks | place: Antarctica: Victoria Land, University Valley | reverse complement strand
ACGCGTCGGGGCGCAGTGACTCGGATTGCCACCGGGGATTAGGGCCGCCGTCGCTCCGAAGGGCTCATCGCTGCCCAGCATCCCCACGAAGCTGGCAACCTGACGGCAGGGGGGTGTGAACGGTTACGTTTCCACATGTTTGCGCACAATGCGTTCAACGGCATCGCGGCTGAACCGATCGCCGCGAATGCTGATGAACAAGGGATCCTTCTCAGCACCTCCGCGCTCGGCAAGCCAGTCGCGCAGAACTTTCAAGCTGTCCTTGCGGATCGGCGTCGCCCGTTCCTTCCGCCCCTTGCCCATGCATCGGACGTGCGCGCCTGCCCCGAGCACGACGTCGCCACGAGACAGGTTGATCAACTCCGAAACCCGCAGTCCGGTCTGCAATGCGAGCATCAGCAATGCACGATCACGGCGGCCATGCCACGTCGACAGGTCCGGCGCGGCGACGAGCGCCTCGATCTCGGGGCGTGTCAGGTAGTCGATGGTCCTTTTGTCGTGGCGCTTCGAGGGCATGGCGAGTACGCGCTGGCTGTGATGCAGCAGCTGCGGCTCGTTGACCGCCACATACTTGAAGAACGAGCGGATTGCCGCAAGGCGCGTATTCCGGCTCCGGGCAGTGTTGCCTCGCGTCGTCTCGATGTCGGCCAGGAACGTGCCGACGAGATCCGCGTCGATGTCCGACACTTCAAGTGCAGTCGGTTCCCGGCGAAGACGGCCGGCAGCATACTTCAACAGCAGGCGAAAGGTGTCCCGATAGCTTGAAACCGTATTCGGGCTGGCTTTCAGCTGCGTCCCAAGGCGTTCCGTGAAGAAACGTTGTAGATATGGCGCCAATGAAAAGGTCTTCATGGCGCGCGTCCATCCGCCAGAGATTGCTCCGCACGTTCTGAAGCCAACTGCAGCAGCTCCGGCACGGCCTCGATGTACCAGTAAGTGTTGTCCGGTTTGCTATGGCCAAGATAAGTGCTGAGCCTGATCATCTCTCGATCAGGATCAGCACCGTTGCGATACCAGCCTATGATCGTCATGACCGCGAAGGTATGCCGGAGATCATGAATACGTGGGCCACGCCCATGTTTGCCGAAACGTTTCGCCTCGCGAAGGCCAATGTCCTGCGAGACCTGGGCAAAATTGTAACGCGCGAGGCAATCCGTTGGACGCTGGCCATCGTCGGTGCGGAAAAATGCGCCTGCCGTGGCCCCGAGAAGCCTTGTTCGTTCAACCCGGTATGCTCGGAGTTTTGCAACGCTGCTTGGAGCGATCGGCACGAAGCGGACCTTGCGGTTCTTGCCGCGCCTGACGGTGATGACGCCCTCGTCAAGGTCGACGTCGTCATCGTCCAGCCCTACGGCTTCGCTGATGCGCAATCCGGTGACGGCAATCAGACCGAAAAGAGCCGAGCAAGTCCAGCCTCTCAGGCCGTAGCGGGACGGCAACTTGGCGGCACGCGCTACGATCGTGGAGACATCGGCGTCCGAGTAGATGTGCGGCCGCGTTCGGCGCGGCCTGCCTGAGATCAGCCCGCACGGTGGCACTTCGGTTCGCGCGTCATATGCCTGCATCCAGCCAGCAAAGCCGCGAACCATGCCGAGCCGCGTGGACCACGTATTGTTGCTCGCTGCGCCGAAAGCACCTTTCCAGCGCAGGAACAGGTCAACCGTGATATGATCCGTGCCTTCCTGATCAGCGAAAGTGGCAAAGCCGCGCAGCACCCGGGCTGAGAACGACAGGTCGTAGCCGAGGCTGCGGCGAACCGAGAGGTATTCGTCGAGACGCTGCGACAACACGGTCATGCCCGGCCTCCCTCAACCGGCCAGTCGCGAGCAATCGAGCGCAGACCCTCGACATCGTGCTTGGCGTAGATGGCCGTCGAGACGCGCGAGCGATGCCGCAGCACATCGCCGATCTCGTCGAGCGAGGCACCTTTGCGCAGCATGTCGGTCGCAAGGCTGTGCCGCAGCACGTGGGAGCCGACGTATTGCTGCGGCGGCTTGAGGCCGGTCCGGTCGAACGCGTCGCGCAACAGGGCATTGAGGATCGTCGCATCGACGAAGGGTGAATGAGGCACCTTGCTGGAAACAAACAGGATGCGGGACGGCCCGCGGCGACCGTTCCGAATGTAGTCGACAATGGCCTCTCCGGCGTCTCCAGGCAGCGGCATGCGGTCGTGCCGCTTGCCTTTGCCGCGGATCAGGACCGTGCCAGCGCGCCAATCGATGTCGTCGAGCTGGATTGCCATGACCTCCGGCGCGCGCAAGCCGAGGCGGGCGACAAGCAGCAGCATGGCGTGGTTTCGTCGGCCGACTGGATCATCGGACCAGACCGAAGCAATCAATCGCTCGACCGCCTCGGGACTCAGGTGTCGGGGAAGGTGGTTCTGCGCAGGCTGTGCAACGCGCGGAATGGCGTTCACCAGATCGCGCTTCGTCTTGCCGCTCCAGAACAGGAACCGGAACAAGGCACGCAGATGCGACGGCGGCGTCTTGTCCCGATAGGGTTTGTCGCCGCTCCGGATTTTGCATAGGAACGCGACGACGTCGTCCGGTGAAATGTCATCGAGATCGCCGGGCGCCGCGCCGAACCGGAACGTCATGAAGCGGGCCATGAAGCGGTGGCAGTTGTAGATTGTGCTGTCGCTCAGGCCGCGCTGGTCGCGAAGATAGGCGTCGTATTCCCGGTGCAAAAGCTCCAGCATCGTTGGCGCTCTCGGCGGCGGCTCCGGCAGACGCGCCAGTCCTGCCGCCACGAGATGCTTGATGAAGCGATCGAGGCAGAAACTCGTGTTCGTGCGGGCGGTCGCCGCCGCGGTGTCGAGGACGGCGGCGCGAAGTTGCTCGATCCGCGAACCGTCGAGATCGTGCACGCCGAGACCACGCTCCTCGACGGCCGCGCAGAAGCATAAAGCCACCGCATCGTAGCGGCGAAGAGTCCAAGGCTTGTAACCCAGTGCACCGAGGTCTTCCACGAACCGCTGGCGATGGGGCTGCAGCCACCCTGCCGCACCTGCCGCCGCTTCGGCCATCGCGCTTTGTGATGTCACAGTCGCTCCTTTCTGACGAGAAAACAGAACGGACCTTCCCGGGCCGACCCAACATCGCTGCTGTGGGCCGCAAAGTGGGGAGGGGACTCGCCTGAACGGGCCGCTATGCCGCCCGTGTCAGGTTTTCAGAAACCGCAAGCGTTACAGGAGGTCTCGCAACCGGACACTTTGCGGCTCGTAGCGGCGATGCCGGATCATCCTCTGTGGCGCCAGTCACTCGCCACAACTCAGGTGGCCGTTCTGGTTGCTGACATAGTTGCTGTCGCAACGCGGCATGAAGAGGCGGGTGTATCTCCAGCTTCCGTCAACGCGTGCACAGAGGGCGACGAGATCAGGCCCTTCCGTGTGGATCTGCCTGCAACTCGCTGCATAGGACCCATGCGGAACGTAGGACGCGAGGGCCGGTGCGCAGGCGGACGCAAGGCCGAGCGTGCCGGCAAGGAGTGCAGCAGGCGCGAGACGCGGGTTCATGTGATTCATGCGAGAAACCTCGATCGTTGTGGCTGCACCCGAGCGGGTGGCGGCAAAAGCCTCATGGTCGCCCACAGGTTTTGCCGCTCCGAATGGATGCATGAGGCGGCGTCTGGCGTCTGTGGGAAAGATCACACCAGGGCAGCGCGCCTGGAGGGAGAGACTTGTCAAAGGATGACACGCGAGCGCGGCCGCAAAGCGGCAGGCATATCTGATAGAGAGCGCCGGAATATGCCGACTACATCCAGGCCTGGTTCGCCACTGGACGGATAATTTTATCGGTTTGGCGGCATAATCCGGGAAGCGGCATTATGCGAAAGTTCATGGACGATGGTGTTGCTCCATCCCGCCGCACTGTGAAATGCTGCCATGGGCGGCATTTGGATGTGGTCCGTGCTTGACGAGTAGAACGCCTGATCGCCGCCGGTGCGGATCACCGCGCCGCTGTTCGCTACGATGGTCTCGGTCGCTTCCGGCGCGCGCCAGGGCGCCTCCGCCACCGTGGGCGGCACGTGATCCGGCGCACCTTCTATTTGGCTGGCATGGAACAGCGAGAACGCCCGGAGCAGGGGAATGCGCCGGGTCGCATCCTCTCCGCCCGTGTCGCCCGCGCTGTCCCGCACCTCGATGCGCTTGAAGAAGTAGGCCGGCGTCGCGCGCTCGCCTTGCCTCACCTGCCATCCGCGCTCGGCTGCCTGGCGGTAGGTGCACCAACGGGGGTCGCCGCTGCGGAATGCTAATGGCGACATGCCGAGCATCAGCACGTTCACGCCTTTGTATCGGACGCCCGTCGTGGCGTTGCGGGGCATGCCGGGTCCGCTGGCCTTGTCCGGGTCCCACGGCTTGCGCCAGGGCAGCGTGCCGGCTTCGAGCGCCGCGATCACCTGGTCGGTGACGGCGGCGTAGTGGTCGCGGGGGGTGTCGTGCTTGCTGCTGCCGCGGCGTGGGGTAGAGTGCTTGGCCATCCTGGTGTTCCTCCTCTTTGAACACCCTCCCGCGCGCCGCAGCGCCGTCCGGCGCCGCAAGGGCAAGGGCGCGCGGCACGCGCGGGCCGCAGGCCCTTGCCCTTGCGGCGCCGGACGGCGCTGCGGCAGCTCTCGCCATCTCCCCGTCCGGCCTGTCCCGGTTTGTCCTCCTCCCTGCGTTGCCGCTTCGGTTCGTCGTCGTCTCTCCTCGTGTCCGACGGCGGCAGCCAAGGCGGCCGTGCCCGGCGTCATCGCGGTGGAACAGCCGTGAGCGCACGGATGCTGCGGAGCGCTACAGCAAGGTGGGTTGCTGCTTGACTGGGGCCTTCGGACGGGGGGATCCGGTCAGCATGCCGTCCACCTCGGCACGGTGGGCGCCGCAGGCCCACAGGACGACGCCGGGCGGGGCCAGCGGCGGCCCGAAGCCGAAAGCGGGATGGCGGGCCTGGCAGACGTGGCAGCGCCGGGCCTCGTACTCCTGCATCGCATCCGACGGACCCGTCGGATCGAAGGGCTGGGCATCATGGTCTGTCTGCATGGCGCTCACTCCGCTGGGTGTCACGGCAGTGCGAGGGCGCCGTCCCTGTCCATGGGACCCTGCTGGCGCTGCGGTGCCGGCGGTCCAGCTTCACGCCGTGTGGCGAAAGCACGCCGCGGATCGCCCCAGGCAGCCTGGGTCCGGTCGTAGGCGCGTGCCAGCACCGCGCCGTCCCGGCCTGTCAGGTCGAGACGCAGGCTGGGGCGGTGGCCTCCCACCGCAGTCAGCAGGGCGACGAAGCTGGAGAAGCTCGTGTGGCGGCGGCACAGCGCATCGAGCCTTGGGGTCGGCCGCGGCGCCGGCATGCTGCGGATGCCGGTGCAGGACGGTGCGCCGTGGCCGAGCGCGCCGGCCTGGTCGTAGGCCGGGCCGAGCGCCGCGACCTGCCCCATGCCGCCGCGCACCAGCACCGTCGCCTCACGCTGGAAGCCGTGGACCCCAGGGAAACGGAACTGGACGATGTGCAACTCCTGCCGGCGCGGACGTTTCGGTTGGCGTGTCCGGGCAGGGCATCGAGGGCTGGATCGGGACATGGTGGCATCCTTTCAGGGCGCGTCCGGCAGCGTGGGGCAAGGCGATGGGGAGGGCGTCGCCACGGTCGCGGCGCTGATCGCGGCGTCGATCTCCTCGACCAGCGCGCGCGGCACGCCGCAGCCACGGCGGACCAGGCGTCCGGCAGGGCGGCGCGGGCCTGCCGCAGCATGCAGAGCAGCCAGGGCGCGTTTGCGATCAGGGCGGCATTCGCCCAGGTGTCGGTGCAGGCTTCGCCGTAGGTCTGGACGCCCGTCACGCTGGCGACGTGGCGCGGCAGGGTTGATGATGAGAGAAGCTCTGCCTGGTCAGCCGGCGTGGCGGTCAGGCCGGGATCGTGGGTGTTTGTACGCTGTTCATGACGGCACCCTTGCAAGACGCACCCGCGCCCGCGCCATTTGCTCCGGGGTAGCCGTCTCCATCCGCCGCGCGACGTCGGCGGCACTCATGCGAAAGCCTTCCGGCGCGTCTTCCCAGATCACCATCTCAAGGTGATAGCTGAGGTTGCATGGCGCGCGGCCGGTGGATGCGCCGGGGGCGTCGGGATGCAGGATCGGCAGGCCCGCCAACGGGCGCGCATCGGCATCGAACAGGATGTAGTCGCATTTCAAGTGCTGGGCGTGGCGCATCACGGCAAGCAGGTCGGCCGGGACCGGCTCGGTCGGCACCAGGCCAGCGTAGATGAACCAGCCATGGCGCGTGCGGCCACCCAGGATCTCAGCGCTGCGGCTCGTCGGGTTGCGCACGGCCGTATCGGTCGTTTGCACGTCCAGCCAGGCCCACGTTTCTGCCGAAAGATGGCAACTGCTGACATCGAGGGTGCGTCGGACGGCTGCCGTGTCCGCATCGTGCCGAGGGCGGGCGGGCGCGGATCCGGCGTTGCCGCTGCCGGGTCCAGGCAGGCAGGAGGGCTGTGTCGGTGCTTGTGGCATTCTCGGTCTCCGAACCGTGAAAAGGCCCGCGCGCGGCGGGCCTCCGGGAATGGGCATGGGGCAGCACGCCCCTCGGCAGGCGCTGCCTGCTCCGGAGTGTGCCGGGATGGGTCCGCCAGGCGGTCCCGCCCATGGACGGGCGGGAAGCCTGGCTGTGATGCGTCGTGGTCAGTCGGCCTGGGTCTCTGGCTCCGTCTCGGCGACGGCCGTGTGGTCGCGGTCGAGGTCATAGTTGATCCTGTGAAGGCCGGGGCCGACGTGGTGGGAAACACCGTTCTCAGTAAGAAACATTCCTTCACCGCACTGACGGCAGAACAGATCCCGTTCGGCCTCGGCCATGGCCGCAAGGTGCGCGCGCAGACAGTCGGCGACGCTGGGGTCGGCCGTGATCAGGCTGTCGATGAAGCCGCGCAGCACAAAAGCCTGGCTGTCGGCGTTCCAGCCCTGCGCCTCGATCGTCGGCTGCAGGATTGTTTCTGCCGATACCGCGCCGGCCTCCCCTGCACTGAGTTTCTCGTCAAGCCATTGCCCGGTGTCCACCCAGTCCACGCTGGTGCGTCGGCCGAGGTCCAGCACCTGCGCGCCTCCCCCGCAGCCATCCAACCGCGCCTTAGAACACCAGAGTCCCCAGCGGAAACCCCAAAGTCCCGCAAGGCCAAACGCTTCGGCGCAGCGGTAGACATAAGCGATCACCTGCTCGGGATCGGCACTGCCACTGCCGCCGTCCCACAGCCAAACGATGCCGTCTTCGGGATCGTTCCCCTCCACTACAAAGCCAACCGTCTCGTCGTTGGCCACAAGCTCGGCTTCGAACTGGGCGTAGAGGGCGAGCGCCGCCTCCATGTTGCCGGCGCCGACCGGGAGAAGGACCGAAAACGATGTGTAATAATCTGCCACGATGGTCTCCAGAATGACGAAGGCCCGCGCTGGGCGGGCCTCCTGGGGTTGGTGCGAAACGGGTCAGGCCGGTTGATGATCTGCCTCGATGATGCCGAGCGGGTTCCCGCTTGGCGTGTGCAGCTCGTAGATCAGCACAGGCTCTCCGCTGTCGCGGTCGTGGCGGGTGGCCCTGTTGTTGGTGAAGCTCCAATCGTGCGCCGGGCCGAACCACAGCCAGCTCGGCGCGTCGCCGCAGCCCTCGATCCAGAACGCCACGGCGTCCGATTGCAGCACGGCGACCGTGCGGCGGTTCGGCACGGGCGTGTCCAGCCGCACAAGCTGCACGCCCGGCATGGCCAGCGCCCGGCGGAAGTCCGCCATCGTGCGCAGCTTGATCGCGGGCAGGACGGCGCTCATGCGCGCCCCCGCGTCGTGCCAGGTGCGGCGGCGCGCAGCCGGGCCTCATGCCGCTCGCATACCGCGACGATCTCGTCGTGGTTGCGGGCGACACTCTCCAGGTAACGGGCCCGGGAATCGTCCTGAAAGTTCCTGATGACCATCGGAATGCCGCTGCGTGCCTCGGCGGCACGCCGCCGGTGCGTGCGGGCGACGAATACCGCCTCCTCGGGATCGTACACCCTTGTGCGCAAGATCTTGTAAAAGGCCGTGTCCTTGGCCGGCTCGTCGTCGATCGCCTCGCCGCTTGCAGTTCTGTCGTTCATCGGTGCTCCCTTTCGTTCTGCTGAACACCTCCCCGCGGGCCGCGGCCCGGCCGCCGGGGCAAGGGCGCGCGTAGCGCGGGCCGCAGGCCCTTGCCCTTGCGGCGGCGGACGGGGTGCGGCAGCTCTTCCCTCGTCGGTCTCTCCGCTGTTTTCGGCTGTTGGTCGGGGTTCCGCTGCGTCTCGCCCGCCCTCATCGCTCTTGCGCGAGCCACGCCCGCAGCCGTGCGCGCATGAGGCCGATCGGGGCGTTGATCACTGTCACCGGGGCGTCGTCGGCGACCTGGCGCATGGCGCGGAAGTCCGGCAGCCAGGAGCACGCGACGCGGACGTAGCGGTGGCCGCCGCAGATCGCGCCGTCGCGGAACGGCTGGCCCAGCTCGCGCTCCAGCAGCGTCAGCACCCCGGACGGCGAGCGCTGGGGGCCGTGCCGCGTCGCCGCGCGCAGCTTGGCGGCCGTGGTCATCCGGCTGTTCTGCGGCAGTTCGGGGTAGCATCCCCACGTTTGCGCCGAGATCATGCGATCGGCGTCCGCGTCGGTCAGCACCCGGTCGCAGTGCGGCAGGAGGTCGCGGGCGTCGCCGAGGCCAAACTTGGCCGACAGGAAGCAGGTGAACGCCCGCACGCCATCCGGGTCGGCCGCGCGCAGCGTCTGCTGTAAGATGGGTCATAAGCTGCAAGACCTGTCGGCATAAACTGCAAACCGGCTGTGAGCTTCCTTCAGCGATCTATCGTACAAAATCATGCCCGTGAGGTCGGGTTGCGACCCATAGCGGACGCTGGAGGAAGGCTACTTTCGAGGTCTCCCTGCTACGCTCGGTCGCGCTGCGGCCATTGCCGATCCAAGCCGGCGGCGTCATCCTGGACAGATCCATGCGCATCGTGATCGTACCGCCGCGAGCAAGTTGGGCGGCTGACTTCATGACTTTGAAGCCGGCCTTGCTGAGAGCCGCGCCGGTCCAGGCATATGTCCACCACATCGGATCGACGGCGGTATCAGGGCTGGCCGCGAAGGACGTGATCGACATCCAGGTCACGGTGGACGATCTCGACCGGGTCGAGGACGCCTCGTTCAAGCGAGAGGGCTTCGAGAGCACGAGCATCCTGACCGACCATTGTCCCCCGGGACTTGATCTTCCGGAACGCGAGTTGAGAAAGCGGTTCTATCGAAGCTGCGGCCGGGCGGCGAACGTGCATGTCCGTGAGAAGGGCCGCTTCAACCAACGTTTCGCGATCATCTGCAGGGACTTCCTGCGCGCCCGGCCCGTGGCAGCGGGCGCATACGGCCTGATCAAGCAACGCCTGGCCGAGCGCTTCCCGACAGATCCGGATGCCTATTACTGGATCAAGGATCCAGTGTTCGACATCATTGTCGAAGGGGCCAACGCCTGGGCGCAAGTCACCGGATGGTCGGAACCGCCCGGCGATTGATTGTCCGCTTCCCACTCGCCAACAGCCGACACATTCCGCTGTCAGCCTCACCCATGATGACGTCCTTCATCACGGGAGATAAACATGACGCAGGCCAAAACTCTCATCAGGCTTCACGTTCGTCGCCGTCAAATACGGGGCTGGTCGACAGCCACCAGCCGTTCCTTGCAAGCCAGCAGGTGTCATCCGGCTCTTCGGGGGCGCGTCTCAGCGACTGGATGGCGGTGAACGGGGATTTCTGCAAGGCGGTGGCCAATCGTGCTTCCGCCTCGGCATCGCGGCCTCCGACACAGGCGATGACCCCGGTCCGGCTCACGAACTTGGCCGAATAGCGCTGCGTCCCGGAAGCGGTGCGCGTGATCAGCAGAAAGGCGCCCCACCACTCGGCATTGGTGAGCGGCACCAAAAGGCGGCCGTTTTCGGCCGAGAGGCAATCAAGCCAGGCGAGCGAGAGGTGGGAAACCCCGGCGTTGATGATGATCGCATCGGCAGGCCGTTCGGGTTGGAACGTGAACCCGTCCGCGGTGATCACGGCCACCTGCGACCAGGCTGCCAAATTACTCCGCGCCCGCTCCGCCAAGCTAGGGTCGATCTCGATCGCCGTGACGTATCCAGCACTGCCAACAATCTCGGCCAGAATGGCGGTGTAGTAGCCGGCGCCGACACCGACATGGACGACGTGGTTTCCACCGACGAGGTCGAGCTGGTCGTAAAGGCAGGCCCAAAGGCTGGGCTGCCCATTGTTGAGCCGCCGGGTCTCGTCGATTGCGACCAGGACATCATGATAGAGGTGCCGTGGATCGGCGTCTTCGGTGGTCCAGTAATCCGCCATGCGCATTGGACTCAGCAACCGCCAGGGGCCGGGTCCGGAGAAGCGCTCCCGCGGCACCGTCGCGAAGGCTTCGACCACTGCGGGTGACTGCACCCGGGCGGTATGGCGGAGTTCGTCGGCAAACCACGCTCGGGCTGTGTCGGTGGCAACGTCACTCTCGGTCAATAATGGCATAGGGTTCCTCCAACCTGGCCATTCCCACCAAGCTTGCACCGAGCCATGCGCTCAACTTGGAGGAATGCGGACAGATGAGACTATTTTTCTTGAGCTGTCCGCGTCGGTCTCCGGCGAGCGCATAGGAGCCCGATGACAGAACCAATTCAGCGTTGGAAGGAGCGGGTGGGAGGAGCAGCCGCGCCTCCGCCAAGAGATGTTGGCCCCGCTTTGGAAGCGTTGTCCGACGACGACCTGCTGCGCTTGCGTGCGCTCGCTCGACTGCGCGCCCGCGGCCTGCCAGGCGGCGTGGCCTGGTCGGACCTCCTGCATGAGGCGGTGCTGCGCGCCCTTGAAGGGACGCGGCGCTGGCCGCCAGGCGTGCCCCTGTTGGCATTCCTGGCGGGGATTATGCGCAGCCTTTGCGACGAGCAATGGCGCCGGCGCCGGCGCGAAAGCCCATTGCTGCAGCCCGGAGATGCCGCAGCGACTCTAGCTGATGTAGCTCCCGACGCCGATCCGGAGCGCGTCTGTGCGGCTGCGGAGGCACTTGCCGCCGTGGACCGGCTGTTCGCGTCCGACGCGATGGCGCTGAAGGTGATCGCCGGCCTGACGAACGGCCTGAGTGCGGAGGAGATCCAGCGCCTCTACGGCGTGAGCGCGGTCGAGTATGACACGGCCCGGCGCCGGATGCGGCGGGCCTTGCTCCGCCACGGCTTGGCGTGGGCCTGGCCATGACCGCGCGTTGGGATACCCCGGCTGCACTTACCGCGCTGCTGGACGCCCTAGAGTCGGATCTGCTGGGCGCTCCCAAGGAGGACGTGCAGGCTGCCCTCCGCGAAACTGGCCGGGCAAAGGAGGGTGCGGTCCGCGAGATCAGGTCGCTGCTGCACGATGCCGAGGGAGATAGCGATGACCAGTATCCGCTCTCTCTACCGTCTGGCGATCATGACGACTTGGGCACGCAGCGGCACTGATCCGAGACGGCGCGGTCCCGACCCGCAGGGCATCCCTCAGCAGACTTTCAGGCCAGCGGGCAGCATGACGCGCGTGATGTCCGCGCCTGTCTGGCTGTCGATCACGGCGAAGGCGACGTGGTCGACGGTCCAGTCCCGGAGCTGCTCGACCGAGACATAGCGCCCGTTCGTGGTATCGTAGAGACGGCTGCGGGCATACCGCTTCACGAGGATCGGTTCGAGCTTCCGTGCTGCTGGCATGCATTCTCCCCATCGCGGGCGGAAACCTAACCATGCTCCAGACGACGCGTGAAGGTCGCATCATCGGTCAGCCCAGGCTCGACCCCACTTGCGCGACTATATCTTGATAACAGGTTTAGCGTGAACCGAGACCGCCGCATCCGACCCAAACCAAACGTACGAGGCATCTGATTTGGCTCGGGCTGGCCCTCTCAAGTTTGCGCCAATACTGGAAACTGAACGGGACCATTGATCAACGCCGCGGCTCCGCGGGCGAACAGTGCGGATTCGGTGTCGTCAAAGTCGGCGTGGCTTGTCGTCTGCCAGAAGTGTCCGGGGTCGAAGAGGAATTCCAGTTCCATGACCGGCTGCGTGATCAGCATCGGCAGCACCAGGCCCAGGTCGAACGGCTGCGCCGCGAATACATCATGAATGACAAGCCGTTTGTTCTCGATGGTTGTGGCGATGGCGGCCTCGAACTCGGGTACCCAGGACACGGTTGCCGACCCGCAGCTCAGGTTCCACAAGGCGAGCCAGTAGTAGTCACGCGCGGTCAGACACCCTCGCGTCGGCCGCGATACGGCGCATAGCGTGGCCAAACAGGATCGGTCCGAGGCATTCGACAGGTCGCAGCGCGGTGCTTGTGCGTTGGACGGCTGCATGACATTTCGGGTGAAGGAGCGTCGCTGCGGGATGCGCCTGAAGCCGAAACGCGGGTAGAAGTCGAGGACGCTGTTGTTGGCGAACAAGATGATCGGCTGGTCCGGCTCGTCGAGTTCGCTGATCACCCAGTTCATGAGCTGGCGTGCGAGTCCTTGGCGGCGATAGGGCTCAAGCGTCGCTATAGCGCCCAGCTGGTATCCCACCCGGTCCTTGCCGTCGATGACCATGTGCATTTGACTTCGCCCGATGGTGCTGACGATCCTGCCATCATCGACGATGGCGAAGACCTCGTAGTCGCCCGTCCAGCCGCCTCGATCGCGCCACACCGTCCAACTTTCGGCTCGCGCGCCGTGGAAGATCGTGTCCACGAAATGGAAGAACAAGGGATGCTGATCGATGTCAGAGCAGAGAATCCTACAGTGCTCCATCAGCGACCCGTCCTCTTTTCCTAGCGACACGATAGCTATCTGAGTGGACGTAGCGAGACAACGATCTGGAGAGGCATTCTGATACCAAGGGGGCAAAGCAGTTGCAGTGTGGCCGATTATGTCCGCTGCCTACCAGCTTCGGCAGTGACCCGGCTATTACCGTAACCGCCGAGTTCAATCCTTTGCAGGCCGTCGCGGTGAGACCATTGTCGGGCGGCTGGAGCAGGAGACCATACTTGACAGAAGTCCTCGTTCGACAGGCCGCGTATAACAACGCCATGTGGTGCGATGCTGTCCGCTCGACCTACTCTGGTCCTGGTGAGTTTCACCCGAGTAGCTGGCTCAATCGCCATGGTGTTCCGCAATACTATCCTGATCTGGTAACGCTGACGGGCATGGAGGGCGTTTCGGCGCAAACCGAGGCGCTCGCGACGTTGCTTCAACAAGCACCACATGACAGCCGTTCTGTTAAGGACAGCTTCAATTGCCTAGACCTTCAGGCATTCGGCTTCACGCAGCTGTTCAGCGCGGAGTGGCTGTGGGCAGCCGCGCTTGGCACCATCGGTTTGAAGGAATCGGAGGACGTAAAGTGGGTGGGGATCACCGATGATGCTGATCTGGCGCGCTGGGAACAGGCATGGCGCCTGCCTGCTAATAGCGGAAGGACACGAATTTTTCGGTCAAATCTCCTGTCAAAGCCCGCGATCTGGTTTGTCTACGGTCTTGTAGATGGCGTGCCCGTAGGTGGCGGCGTACTGTTTGCCGCCGCAGGCGTAACTGGCGTATCCAATCTCTTCGCGTCCCAGGTTGCTGTCGATGTCGTTTTGCAGGGCTTGGCGAAGTTCGCCACCGTAAGATTCCCTGGACTACCGCTCGTCGGCTACGAGAGCGGAAACGACTTGGCCGCTGCACACCAGGTCGGCTTCCGGACTGTAGGGCACTTAAGGATTTGGAGCCGGACTGGCGGCACGCTGTAGGTCCGCAATCCATCAAAACCAGCGGTAGAGCCGATGCTGACTGGACGATTTGCTTATCTCGACGCACCGGCCAGTGTTTGCAGCTTATCGGCTATTTCAGGAATACATTTGTGTCTTTTGGCCCTCAGCCTTTGCATCATACGAGATCGAGCCTACTGTAAAGTCCCTGGATGATCACGAATACGGTTTGCAGGTTATAACGTGCCTGACAGCCACAGCGGCCCCTGGTAGCGGTCGCGCGCTGCCAGCCCGTCACCCTCCGCCTTGGCGGCCGAGCACGCCAGGATCAGCAGCCGCGGCGCGATGCGGCACGCCGGCCGCGGCGGTTCGGGATCGAGGTCGAGCACGTCCCGACGGATCAGCTCGGCGACGCTGAGGCGGCGCCTCATGACGCCGTTCCCGGCGGCCGGGGGCCGACGATCCCCTGAAGCGCCGCCCGTACCGCGACGGTGAACTCTGCCAGCCAGGCGACCGCCTCGGCGCCGTCGATCGCCTCGTCCGCCTCCACGGCCTCCCCCCAGCGCAGCAGCAGGACGGCCAGCAGGTCGAGCATGGCCGGAGCGCCCGCGTGCAGCCGGGCGTAGCCCTCGGTCTCGTCGCCCTGCAACACGGCGATGTCCGCTTCGGGGCGGACACTGGTACGGAGCAGGTAGAAGCGCCGCGACGGCTCGCCCGCTAGCAGTTCGACCGACAGCGCACCCTGGACCACCGCCGCCCTCGCCGCGAAGTGTCTCGGCTGACCTCCGAGTAGCACACGTTAAGGACACATGGCAGGACAAAGGAAGAGCAGCGTTGTCATGCGGGGCAAGTTCACTCTGGTTTAGTGTGTGAACAGCGCCGCCGCCAGCAGCACCGCGCCGACCGCCACGCGCAGCCGCCCGTTCCAGTTTGTTTTCATCTCTGCCGTCCTCCTGCTGCGTCCTCGATGCTTCGAAGACCCAGCCCGACGGCCGCATCGTGACGGGGGTGCAGGGGCGCGCGCAGCGCGGGCCGCAGGCCCTTGCCCTTGCCCTTGCGGCCTCCGGCGCGATGCGGCAAGGCTTCTCATCGTTCCGTCTCGTCCGGCTTCTGGCCCTCCCTTCCCGGATGCCGGCCTCAATGCTTCGCCTCTCGGCACGGCGGCATCACCGTGTCATTGCACCTCCACCGTACACGCGAACCCGGCCACCCTGATCAGCTCTTCGCCCGTGGTGAACACGGTGAACTCGCCGTCCAGCACCCACTCTCCGTCCTCGTCGCGCTCGCCATCGACGATGACGCCCTCCAGGTGCTGCTGCGAGATGTCGTCCGCCTCGACGAAGACGAACGTGTCGGTGAGGCTGCTGCCGGTGAGCGGACGGGCACACCGGCGCCGCGTGCCAGGGGGCAGGCGGGAGAAGGCCGCACCGAGCCGGGCCAGCGTCGCCTCGCGCCCAATCGCGGCCGTCAGGTCGGCCGGCGCGTCGAGGTGCGCCGCCTGGTCCAGCTCGCGCAGCTTGGCCAGGAACAGGGAGGCCGCACGGCCCGGCGGCCACGGCTCCCAGGGCTGCAGGCCGTCGAGCAGCGGCAGCGGGTCGTCCCGCAACGGCGCGAGCCGGATGCCGAGCGTCTCGGACAGCTCGCCCGGGTGCCAGCCGGCAACGTGGACGGCCTCGGAGGCGGCGGCGAGGTGGTCAGCCCACTTGTGCAGGGCATAGTCGTCCGGGTCCCAGCCGGGCAGCCGGTAGCGCGTGGCGACCGCCGCGTGCAGCCGGACCGTGAACGCATGGAAATCGGTGCCGAGATAGGGCCGGACGGGCAGCAGAGGGTCAAATCCAAGCCCGAACTCGTCAGCGTCGTGAAGCAACTCTCGCAGCGCCTCGCGCGGCGTCAGCGGCTGGTGCGGCTGCATCTGCTGGCGCAGCACCAGCACCAGCAGGCTGTGCTGGGCGACGGACAGCGGCAGGTCCCAGCACGAGTGCCCGCCCCAGCGGTAGGTGCGGGACAGGCTGATGGCGATATCGCGGTCGTCCCACTGGTCTGGCTGTGGGTTCAGCAGGTCGAGCCGCCGGCCGGAGCCAAGCCGCACCCAGTCGCGACCGGGCTTCATGCCCCCCTCCCATTCCTCTGCTTGATCACGTCGTTCCAGTCCACCTGCCCACCTTTCGGTTCGAGGCACTCCGAACGCACGCCCGCCGCCTTCGCCATCTCCACCAGGTGCGCGGCGTAGCGCTCCCCGGCCGCATTCGCGTCGGTCGCCGCGACCAGCACGCCTTCGGGGTGGGCGGCGAGGCCCTGCAGCAGCGCGTCGAGGCAGGCGAGCGTCAGCGGCCCCATGCCGCCACCCGTCGCGGCGTAGAGCGTGTCGGCCCGCAAGCCTTCCAGCGCCGCCAGGCTGAGCGCATCGATCGACGCCTCGCACACCGCGAGCCGGGTCAGGGCGCCCGTGCCGCCCGGCAGGCGGAACAGGCTCTTGTCCGACGCCTTGGAGAAGCCGCGCCACTTTGGGCCGCGCATGTCGATCCCGGTCAGCACGCCGGCGTGGTCGCGGTGCGCGAACCAGCCGCTGCCGTGCGGCCCCTCCCGCACGGCGTCGAACAGGTCCGCCGCCGCCAGCACGGCCGCGGGCAGCGCGCGCTCGCCGGTGAGGTAGCCCCAGGTGGCCGAGCCCCGCCGCAGCCGCGACCGCCGCGACCAGAGATCGGCGACCGGGACGGCCGGCTTATCGCGCGCCTCTTGCCGCCGCTCCAGCATGGGATAGGTCGGGGCCAGGCCCACCATGCCCCGCAGCAGCTTGCGCACGTGGCCGAAGGTGAAGCGCGGGTCGAGGTGCTGCGCCAGGGTGAACACGTCGCCCTTGCTGGCGCGTTCGGTGGCAAGGCGCTGCGGGTCCCACCAGCCGCGGCCGTCGTGGTTGACGATGACGATCTCGCCCGACCCGCGCCGCCACTTCTGGCACTTGGCCGTGCTCCCGCCCTTGTCGATCTGGTAGCCGCTGCGCTCCAGCAGCACGGCGCAGCTCACGCCCGCCCGCAGCTGGTCCAGTTCCACATCCTGTCCGCTCATGTCCGTGCTCCTGCCCGGGGTGGCAGGGCGGAGCCGGGGCCGGACGCCGCTGCGTCCATTCTCCCCTCTGCATCCCGCCCTGATCCCCTCCCGGCACCCGCGGGCGCGGGCTGCGGGGCAAGGGCGGGCGCAGCCCGGGAGCGCCTTGGCGCGACGCACCCTTGCGGCGTGGCCTGCGGCGGCGGTAGGTCCATCTCGGTCTTCCCTCGTTCGTCCTCCCCCGTCGTCGCGCAGGCGGACGCGAGTGGAGAGCGCGATCGGCGCCGAGGTCAGGGATGTTCGAAGGGTTTGAGGGCAGCCAGGTGGACCCCTGACCGGTGTGGCGCCAGGCCTGGGTCGGACTGATCATCGCCCGTTGTCGCGGCTGTCCCCTCGCCGCGCCCATGGGCGTCGCTGGCAGGTCGCTCGGGTCGGCGCCGGGCCGGCAGCGCAGCCACCGCCGGCGCTGTCGGCATCGGGGTCCGTGGACGCTAGGCAGTCTTCCGCTTGTCGCCCTGCATCACGAGCTTGCCGAACGCGAGCAAGTCCTTGCGGAACTGCACGTCGTTGCCCGCCTGCGCGGCGCCGTCGTGCGCGACGTGTTCCAGGTAGCAGCCGGGCTTGCCCGTCAGGATCTGCTTCAGGCGAACCTTTCTGGCCCGGTGCTCGATCGTATCGAAACCCATCGTTTCGGCTACAAAACTTCGCAAGAACCTGTGCTCCGCGACGGCATGGACCGTGCCCTCGAAGTCAGGCTTCACCACTTGGTCCGGGTCCTTGTCCCCGAAGTAGTGCTTGGCCCGGTCGTAGAGCGGCTTCGTGATCCCGACGGCGTAGCCCTGCTCCGCCATCCAAGCCTGGAAGCGGACCAGGATGTTCAGGGTCTCCCGCTCCCGGGCGCTGTCGAGCGGTAGGATGTCCTCGGCCGACCAGCACGGCTGGGCGAAGGCCTTCATCGGCACTGGCGGCGCGCGTCCGTCCAGGGACGCGACCAGGACGGCCACGATGAACGGGCCGGTCCGCGTGTTGCCCCGCCCGGGGCCGAACACGGCGACCGGCCCCTCGACCGCGAGCCGCGCGCCCGAGGCGGCAACGATCACATCGCCCTCAATGCGCGCCGCGACGAACACCAGCACCTCATGCGGGCGGCTCATCCTCGGCCAGCGCTGCCTCGACCGGAGGCAGCCGAGCAGCAGGTCGAACTGCCCGGGGTCGGTGTGCAGCACGTCCGACAGCAGCAAGCCCTCGCCCAGGGGAATGCCGCGGGCCGCCCTGTACACCGCCTCCCACTGTTCGCCAGGGCCGCGCGGCCCGCGCCCGACCCGGTGCATCTGGGTGTCGGACAGCAGCTTGAACAGCAGCTGTGACAGCTTGTCCCGGTCGTAGGCTTTGCAGACCCCGCGGCGGCCCGTCCGTGCGCCGGCCACGGCGGCGTCGCCCGGCCTCAACGCTCCCACGAGCCGGAACATCTCGCCCGGCTCCGGCTCGCGCAGGCGCCTGGCATGGGCCGCACTGCCGATGTCGCCCATCTCGAACGGGCAGGCGTCGGCGTGGTCGGGGTGGTGCGGGCTGCGGCGGATGTGGCTCTCGACCACAGGGACGAGGATTGGGGCAGGCTCGGTCCCATCCAAACAGCCGCAACGGAACCAGCAGTTCCGTTGCTGGGCCTTGCGGACAATCTCCGCGCCGCGCGTGCGCGCCGCGGCGGTCGCGCCCGGCCGCGCGAAGGCCGCCAGCATGGCCTCCATCTCGGCGGCGGCCAACGTGCGGACGGGCCTGCCATTCCTGTCGACCACTGACAGCATGGGCGCACGTCCGTCAGCGTCGGAGACGCGGGGCGCCGGAAGAACCGGCGTGGTCTTGGATGGCGGTGCTGGGACGCTGCACGGTGTCGGGCTCCTGGTCGGGACAGCCGCAAGCGTCGCCCAGGCGGACGCGAGTGCAAACGCGCGGAGCATGCAGCGCGTCGTCGGCGCCGGACGCTGGGCATGGCGCATGGAGCCGAGCCACACTCGGCGGCATGTCCGCTGCTGCCATTTCAGAAGGCAGCCTCGCGCCCTCCGGCCATCCGCCTTATGACCGCTCACCCCGCCGTGCCTTGGCGGACAGGCCATGCACTGACGCCGACGCCGCTGATCCAGCAGGGATCAGGAGGTGAGGCCGGGGCGAGCGGGGTTGGGCGAAGGCGTCGTCTTCAAGTAGCTATCCATTGGTGACAGCCTCGATGATCATGACCCCCAATGGCGTTCAATGGCGCCGACCTTGAGCCGTTGGTGCCCAGTCCAGGAATCTCCCGTGGCATCCTCGCCTCAGAACGACAGCGCCTTGAACCGCCGCGTCTGCTCGGTCAGCGCCAGTTCCGCCGGCAGGCGCTCCATCGAGCTTGCGCCGTAGAAGCCCTGGCAGCCCCGTGCCCGGGCCAGCACATGGGCTGCGTCCTCCGGCGTGCTGATCGGGCCGCCATGACACAGCACCAGCACGTCCGGCCGCACGCGCCGCGCCGCCTCGGCCCATGCCTCAATGTCGCGCACGCAGTCGTCCAAGGTGCGCGCCGTGCCGGCGCCGATGGCGCCGCCGGTGGTCAGGCCCATGTGCGGCACGATGATGTCGGCACCCGCCCGCGCCATCTCGGCAGCCTCGTCCGCCGAGAACACATACGGCGTCGTCAGCATGTCCTTGGCGTGGGCCAGGCGGATCATGTCCACCTCGTGTCCGAAGCCCATGCCGGTCTCCTCCAGGTTCTGCCGGAATAGGCCGTCGATCAGCCCCACGGTCGGGAAGTTCTGCACGCCCGCGAAGCCCAGCGCCCACAGTTCGTCGAGCAGGTGGTCCATGATGGCGAACGGGTCGGTCGCGTTGACGCCCGCCAGCACCGGCGTGCGCTTGACGACCGGCAGCACCTCGCGCGCCATCTCCTTGACGATCTCGTTGGCGTTGCCGTAGGCGAGCAGCCCGGCCAGCGAGCCGCGCCCGGCCATCCGGTAGCGGCCGGAGTTGTAGATGACGATCAGGTCGATGCCGCCGGCCTCCTCGCATTTGGCGGAGAGGCCGGTGCCGGCGCCGCCGCCGATGATCGGCTCGCGCCGGTCGGCCATCGCGCGGAACCGGGCCATGATGTCCTGGCGGGACGGACGCGCGGGGCCGCTCATCGGCTTGCCTCCCGGAACTCGGCAACCAGGGCCGCAGCGAAGGCCGGATCGTTGATGTGGTGCGGAAGCTCGATCAGGCGGCGCTTGCCCGTGGTCCGCAACGTCGTGCGCAGGGCGGCGAACAGGGCCTCATCCGCCTCGGGATCATGGAACAGGGTGCCGGGCGCGTCGAGCGCCGACACGCCGCCCAGCGGCAGCAGCAGCCGGACCTCGCCCTCGCACCGGTTCAGGCGGTCCGCAATCCACTCTCCGACCGCCCGGTTCTCCTCGGGCGTCGTGCGCATCAGCGTCACCTGGGCGTTGTGGACATAGAGGGTCCGGTCCGCGAAGCGGCCCGGCACGGTGTCTCGGGCGCCGAAGTTGACCATGTCCACGGCGCCGACCGATCCCACCCAGGGCAGCCCGGTGCGGGCCGCGGCGCCGAAGCGGTCGTCGGTGCAGGGGAACACGCCGCCGAACAGCCGGTCCGGCACCTCCGTCGTGGTCACGTCGAGCATCCCGCGCAGCAGGCCGGACTCGGCCAGCTTCTCCATGGACTGCCCGCCGGTGCCGGTGGCGTGGAACACATAGGATTCGTACTCGCCCTCCAGCGCCTCGCGCACCATCGTGACACAGGCGGTGGTGACACCGAACATCGTGAGGCCGACGCCGGGCTTGTCGGTCGGGGCAGCCGGTACCTGCCACCGCGCCATGCCGGCCGCCGCGTGCGCGGCGTTGCCGATGACCTGGCGGGAAATCGCGTTCAGCCCGGCCACGTCGGTGACCGAATACATCATGGCGATGTCGTTCGGCCCGACATAGGGCGACACGTCGCCGGACGCGACGGTGGAGACCATCAGCTTCGGCACGCCCACGGGAAGGGTGCGCATCGCCGCCGTGACCAGCGCGGTGTTGCCGGAACCGCCCAGGCCCAGCACGCATCCCACGTCGTCCCGCTCCGCCAAGAAGTGGGTCAGCGCCTCCGCCATGGCGGCGACGGCGGCGCCACGGTCGTTGCTCCCGAACACGGCGTCCACGCCGCCGGGGTGGCGGGACGCGACCTCCTGCGCCGTGACGTCGGCGATGCCGTCAGACGGCAGACGAGTGCCGACGTCCACCAGGATGGCCGCCTGCCCAGCCGCGCGGACCAGGTCGCGGGCGAATACCAGCTCGGCGCCTTTGGTGTCGCAGGTGCCGATCACATAAACCTGGGCCAATGCCGCCCTCCCCCGTTGCGTGCCGTCCGGGCTGCCGAACCCAGGCGCTCCAGCGTTGCGGCACAGGCTAAGCCATAAACCCGTCGGCGCGCATCCCCGTTCAGGTTTCTGCAACGCCTGATTTGTGCAGACAGAACGATCGTGGAGAGTGTGGCAGCGATCCTGCTGATAGCGTCCGGCGGCGCTCAGCGGAAATCCCGCGTCGCCACCCGGATGCCCGGCTTCAGCCGTGGGTCCGTGCCCGCCGGGTGCGTGGCGCCGTCGCCGCGGCCGTGCTGGACCGGGAACGCCTCGTCCCGCTCGCCGACGCTGCGCAGCAGGTCCGAGAGGTCCTCCAGCCGGTCGGCGATGACGTGCACCACGGTGCCCTCCCGCTGCACCCGGCCGTGGCAGGCGAGCATCGTGGCCGACAGCACCAGGCGGCGCTGGGCTGCGAAGCGGTCGGGCCAGAGGACGAGGTTCGCCACCCCGGTTTCGTCCTCGACCGTGATGAACATGACGCCCTTGGCCGAGCCCGGCTTCTGCCGCACCAGCACGATGCCCGGCACCGCCACGCGCCGCCCGTCGCGGGCGTGGGCGAGGTCCGTGCAGGCGATCATGCGCCGTGCCGCCAGCGCCGGCCGCAGAAAGGCGACCGGGTGCCGGCGCAGGCTCAGCCCGACGCTGCGATAGTCCTCGACCACCTCGGCACCCGCCCGCATCGGCGCGAGCGGGACGGGCGGCTCCACGATCTCCGGCCGGGGCGGGCCGTGCGCGTCGGCGGCGGCGAACAGCGGCAGCACGCAATGGGCCAGGCCGCGCATCTGCCAAAGCGCCTGGCGCCGGGCGAGACCGATGCTGCGGAACGCGTCCGCCTCCGCCAGCCGCTCCAGCGCCGCCGGCGGCACGCCGGCCCGGCGCCAGGCCTCCTCCACGCTGCTGTACGGCGCGTCGCCCCGGTGCGCGACCAATTGCGCCGCGTCGTGGTTCGCGAGCCCCTTCACCGTGCGCAGGCCAAGCCGCACCGCCGCACCCCGGCCCGCCTGCCCCCATGGCTCCAGCGTGCAGTCCCAGCGCGAGGCATTGAGGCACACGGGGCGGACCTCCACCCCATGCTCCTGCGCGTCGCGCACCACCTGCGCCGGAGCGTAGAAGCCCATGGGCTGGCTGTTCAGCAAGGCGGCGCAGAACACGTCGGGGTGGTGGCACTTCACCCAGGCGCTGGCGTAGGCGAGCAGCGCGAAGGAGGCCGCGTGGCTTTCCGGGAAGCCGTAGCTGCCGAAGCCCTCCAGTTGCGAGAAGGTCCGCTCGGCGAACGCCTGCTCGTAGCCGCGCGCGACCATGCCGCCGACCAGCTTGTCGCGGAAGCGCGACACGCCGCCGGTTTCCTTGAAGGTCGCCATGGAGCGGCGGAGCTGGTCCGCCTCGCCTGGGGTGAAACCGGCGCAGTGGATGGCGACCTGCATCGCCTGCTCTTGGAACAGCGGCACGCCCAGCGTCTTGCCCAGCACGCGGCGCAGCTCCTCCTTGGGGTAGGTGGCCGGCTCGCGGCCCTCGCGGCGGCGCAGGTAGGGATGCACCATGTCGCCCTGGATCGGGCCGGGCCGCACGATCGCGACCTGCACCACGAGATCGTAGAAGGTGGCGGGCTTGAGGCGGGGCAGCATCGCCATCTGCGCCCGGCTCTCGATCTGGAAGGTGCCGAGCGTGTCGGCGCGGCGGATCATGGCGTAGGTGGCCGGGTCCTCGGCCGGGACTGCGGCGATGTCCATGGCCGGACCGCCCTGCTCTTCGATGAGCGCGAACGCCCGGCGCAGGCAGCCGAGCATGCCGAGGCCGAGCACGTCGACTTTCATGAACTTCAGCGCGTCGATGTCGTCCTTGTCCCACTCGATCACCTGGCGGCCGGCCATCGCAGCCGGCGCGACCGGCACCAGCTCGTCGAGCCGGTCCTGCGTCAGCACGAAGCCACCAGGGTGGGTGCCAAGCTGGCGCGGGAAGCCGACCAGCTCCCGCGCCAGCTCCAAGGCGAGGCGCAGGCGGCGGTCCCCAAGGTTGAGGTTCAGCTCGGCGGCATGCTCCTCGCCGACGCCACCCTCCGACCCGCCCCCGCCCCAGACCTGGGAGGCGAGCGCCCCGGTGACGTCCTCCGAGAGGCCCAGCACCTTGCCCACGTCGCGGATCGCGCTCCGGGCGCGGAAGCGCATCACGGTGCAGCACAGCGCCGCGCGGTCGCGGCCGTAGCGCTCGTAGACCCACTGGATCACCTCCTCCCGCCGCTCGCTCTCGAAGTCCACGTCGATGTCGGGCGGCTCGCGCCGCTCGGCCGAGACGAACCGCTCGAACAAGAGGCCGCTGCGCACGGGGTCGATGGCGGTGATGCCCAGCACGTAGCAGACGGCGGAGTTGGCGGCCGAGCCTCGCCCCTGGCACAGAATGTCCCGGCTCCTGGCGAAGCGGACGACGCTGTTCACGGTCAGGAAATACGGGGCATACTCAAGCTCCGCGATCAGCCGCAGCTCGTGCCGGAGCTGGCGCTCGACGCCGGGCGGCAGTCCGCTGGGGTAGCGGAGCGGCACGCTCTCCGCGACCAGCCGCTCCAGCGCCTGCTGCGGCGTCTCGCCCGGCGCCTCGCACTCGTCGGGGTATTGGTAGCGCAGCTCGGCTAGGCTGAAGGTGCAGCGGGCGGCGATCTCGGCCGTGCGCGCCAGCGCCTCGGGGTAGCGGGCGAACAGCCGGGCCATCTCGGCCGGCGCCTTGAGGTGGCGGTCAACGAAGCGCTCGCGCACGAACCCGGCGGCGTCGATGGTGCAGCCCTCGCGGATGCAGGTCAGCACGTCCTGTAGGATGCGTCGCCCGGAGATGTGGTAGAGCACGTCGCCGGTGACGACGGCGGGCACCCGAGCGGCCTACGCCATGTCGGCGAGTTCGCGCAGCCGAACTGCGTCCCCCGGCCGCCGGCGCAGGCTCAACGACAAGTAGCAGCGGCCCGGGAAGTCCCGCCGCAGCCGGGCGATCGCGCCCTCCAACGCCGGGTCGGGCGCGTCCGGCAGCAGCACCGCGAGCAGGCCCTCGCCGTGGGCCGCGAGGTCGGCCCAGGCGAGGTCGCAGCCGGACGGCCCGTTCCGCCCGGCCCGGCCCTTGCCCAGCGTCAGCAGCCGGCACAGCCGGGCATAGCCGGCGCGGTCCATGGGGTAGGCCAGCACCGGCAAGCTGTCCTGCAGGTCCAGCCGGCAGCCGACGATCAGCCGGACGCCGATCTCCCCGGCGCGCGCATGGGCGCGGGCGATGCCGGCCAGGGTGTTGCGGTCGGTGACCGCGAGCGTGGGCAGGCCGAGCGCCTGGGCGGCAAGCAGCAGTTCCTCGACGTGGCTGGCGCCGCGCAGGAAGGAGTAGTTCGTCGTGACCTGCAGCTCGACGTAGGCGGGAGCGGCAGGACCGGGGAGGTCCGGCACGCGGCTCAGTCGCTGCTCGGGTGGCGGTGCCCGCTGGTGGACGGCAGGGCGGCTGTAGGCTTATGCATCAGCACGTAGCCGGACCGTTCGAGGTGCTGCACCAGCCGCTCCGCCGTGACGCGGGCCATGACGTCGTCCGCTGTATGCGCGCGGCACCTGCCGGCGTAGCGGAGCGCGTAGGACAGCGTCTCCTCGATCTCAGCCGACGTGGCGGGACGCAGGCTGCGCTTGTCGTCGTCGGTCATGCGGTGATGATCCTCTCAGAAGAAGCCATGCAGGAACCAGCCAAGGCCGCCGGTCGCGGGGTCGACGCCGTCGCCTTGGCGGAACAGCCAGAAGCGGCGCCCGTCCGCGTGGTGAGTAGGCCGGAGGGATTGCACCTCCGGCCTCTCGTAGAACTGTGCGTGAGACTCTCGCCTCACACAGCTCCCATCAGGCGAACCCGCCGACAGTACCTTTCTGCCAGTGTGCGAAGAGAC
>JAABUY010002045.1_pt1 | contig 25027 bp, 17 predicted proteins | sample 5560271 | NCBI WGS metagenome assembly JAABUY01 (sample SAMN10711886, study PRJNA513374) | rock metagenome | isolation source: Antarctica rocks | place: Antarctica: Victoria Land, University Valley | reverse complement strand
GCCGCGGCGGCGTAGAGGTCGCGCGGGATGGCGGTGAGCCCCGCCAGGAACAGCACCATGTTGTAGCCCACCGACTGCCAGACCCCGATGAGCGCTAGGCTGATCAGCACCGTATCGCTGCTGCCGAGCCAGTTCGGCCCCGGCAGGCCCGAAAGGTGCAGGAGCTGGTCGACCGGGCCGATGGTGGGGTGCAGCAGGTACTGCCAGACCGTCGCCATGGCGACGATCAGCGATACGACGGGGAGGAAGAACACCGTGCGGAAGAAGGCCTTCCCGCGCGTCTCGGCCTCGATCAGCAGCGCGAGCCCGAGGCCGATCAGCACCGAGGCGGGCGTCACCAGGGCGGCGTAGACCACGGTGTTCCTGAGCGAGCCGCGGAAACCCGCGTCGCCGAGCAGGTCCCGGTAATTGTCGAGCCCGACGAAGGCCAGACCGTCGTCGCCGAGCTGGTAGTCTGTGAGGCTGAGCCCGAAGACCGCCAGCGTCGGCAGGATCACGAAGAGCAGCAGCAGCACGAGCGCCGGGGCCGACAGTATCAGGGCACCCCCGGCGGCGCGGCGGGTCACTGGCCGGATCGCAGTGGCGCGGCGGAGCAGGCCTCGTGCGGCGGGGCGCGCGACGTCGGCCATCAGCGGCTCCCGCCCGCGGCGACACGGATCGGCGAGGGCGGCGGCAGACGCGCGCCGTCCGCCGCGAAGGCGAGGGCCGCGCCGGGCTCGGGCGCCAGCGCCACCGGCCGGCCGGCCCGCAGGCCTACAGCTTCGCTCGGCGACATCTTGGCAACGGCCTCGTCGCCGCTCCCGACGGCACGGACGAAGACCAGCACTTCGGAGCCCAGGAACTCCAATCGCGCCACCGTCGCGTCGGCGCCCTCGAGGCCACAGGGGCGGAGGCCCAGGGCCTCGGGCCGGATCCCGAGCGTCACGCCCCGCCCGTCCCCGGAGCGCGGGTCGGCGAGCACCGGCGTGCCGCCAGCCCGGATGCGGCCCGGCAGGAGGTTGATGCGCGGGTTGCCGACGAAGCACGCCACCTCGAGGTGGGCGGGGTCTTCGTAGATCTTCTGCGGGGTGCCGATCTGCAGCACGGTGCCGCCGATCATCACGGCAACGCGGTCGGCCATGCTCAGCGCCTCGGCTTGGTCGTGGGTGACGTAGAGGGTCGGCACGCCGGCGCGGCGGTGCAGTTCCACGATCTCGCCCCGCGCATGGACCCGCAGGTTGGCGTCGAGGTTGGACAGCGGCTCGTCCATCAGGAAGGCGCCGGGCTGGCGCACCATGGCCCGGGCCAGGGCCACGCGCTGGCGCTGGCCGCCCGACATCTGGCCGGGCTTGCGGTCGAGCAGGCCGTCGATCCTCAGCGACGCCGCGGTGGCGGTGACGCGCCGCGCGATATCGGCCCGCACGGCGCGGCTCCCCGGCACGAGGGGGCCGAGGATTGGCATGCGCTGCGCGCCGGACAGCTCGCGCATGGCCAGCGGGACGGCGATGTTCTGTCCCGCCGTCAGGTGCGGGTAGAGCGCGTAGGACTGGAACACCATGGCGATGTTCCGGTCGGCGGCGGGCAGCGCCGTGACGTCGCGTCCGCTCATCACGACGGAGCCCTCGTCGGGGAGGTCGAGCCCGGCCGCGATGCGCAATAGGGTGCTCTTGCCACAGCCGGATGGGCCCACGAGCGCGATGAACTCGCCCTCGCCCGCCTCGATCGTCACGCCCTTGAGGACCGGTTGGGCTCCGTGGGTCTTGACGATGCCCTTCAGCGCGAAGGCGTTCACGAGGCGCGAGCGCTTGCGGCGTGCGTGTCGAGCTTGGGGTAGACCTCGTGCACCACGTCGTCGAGCACGTGCGGCACGAGGCCCGGCACGGCGACGATCCGACTTGTCACGGTCTTTTCCAGCTCGTGGATCGCGGCACCGAGCGTTCGGTGCCCCGGCATGTCACGCTCCATCGACCGGATCGTAAAGGAGGTGGCCGGCACCCAGACCAGCGCGGTGCCGTCGAGCTTTCCCTCGGAGGCGACGTGGAGGTGGCCGCTACCAAAGAGCGACACGTCGTGCCGGGCCATGAGATCGCGGATCACCCGGCGCGAATCGGGCGGAATGCCCCAGTAGCCGGTGTCCCCCTCATCGGGGTCGTTGACGAAGAGCGGCTGGTGGGAGAACATCGCGACGCGGCGGCCGTCGCGTTCCCCGAGGCAGCGCGCGAGCCAGGCAAGTTGGTCCGCCTCCTCGGCGCCGCTCGAGCCGCAGAGCAGGCTATCGACGCCGACGAGGCGCCAGTCGCCGCGATCCTCCATCCAGCGGTCGGGGCCGACGAGGCCGCGCCAGCGCGCGAGCCGCGCCGCGTCGACGGGTTGGCTCGTGCCTGGCAGATGCCCGACGTCGTGGTTGCCGGGCAGGCACAGGACCGGTATCGGCAGCCGCCGGATCAGTTCGGCCGCGAAAGCGAGGTCCTCGTCGCGGTCGGCGCCGTCGACCGACAGGTCCCCCGTGTGGATTACCAGGTCCGGGGCGAGGTCGGCGATCCAGCGCGCGAGCGGCTCCCAATTGTCGTTGAAGTGGGGCTTCGACGGGCTGAGATGCGTGTCGGTGATCTGGAGCAGCTTCATGGGAACCGCGGCAAGAACGCTGTGCGGCACCCGCGAATGGGCCCGCGCCGGATGCCTGCCTAGAAGCGCTTCATCTCATTTGTACGACAGGGCTGGGCTCGGCATTCCTGCGACCACAGCAATCGTGGCGATCGCTGCGGACCGCGATCGCTCGCCCACCCTCCAGGCCACGGTCGGAAGACGCCTGCTCGACGGCATGGCCCCGTGGGTGGGGTCACCCGCCATGGAGCAGCTTCTCGAGCCTCCGTTGCGGGATCGTCACAAAGAGCGGGCACTAACGGGAGCCATGCCCATCGTAAGGTAAAGAGCCGATCTTTCCGCCTCGTACTGCATGGGCCAGTGTGAGGATCGGCGCACCTTTCGTGACGGCCGACGAACGCCTGCTGTCGCCGGACAGCGCCGCGCTGCCCGCGACGTGCGCAGTGCCAACCGCGGCCTATTTCGACCGAGCGATAGGACACCAAGCAATGAGCGTGAACTTGATTGTGACAAGCGAATGACGGAAGGCGGTTGGACGCTCAACTATCAGGGTTTCTCTGCAATGACATTCACTCACCCGCTCGCTCGTGACGCTAAGGTTTGGTCGACCGCGGGAACCAAGGGGAAGGCAAGGCGCCTACTTGTCATCGTCACTCGGCTCGTCCTGGACAAAGAAGACGAGCGATACAAGCCGAAGCACGTCGAACGCCTATCTATTGCGGCCAAGGAGTGGGTCGAGGCTGATGAAACCGGCATCAACGACTTCCTGCTCATAAACAGACCCAAAAAGTGGGTCGGTGACAAAGATTGACCGCCGGAGCGCCTTGAGGGTTGCGCGGCCTTAGAATATGCGGCTGAATACGAAGTAGAGCGTGCCCGACAACAAGATAGCGCAGGGCAGCGTTAGCACCCAGGCCAGGACGATGTTGCGGATGGTCTCCGTCTGCACGCCCGAGCCATTGGCCGCCATTGTGCCGGCGACGCCCGAGGACAGCACATGGGTGGTAGACACCGGCAGGCCGTACTGGTCGGCCGCCAGGATCGTGGCCATGGCGACGAGTTCGGCCGAGGCGCCCTGGCCGTAATTGAGGTGCGTCTTGCCGATCTTCTCGCCCACCGTGACGACAATGCGCTTCCAGCCGATCATGGTGCCGAGGCCGAGCGCCAGCGCTACCACGATCTTGACCCAGGTCGGGATGAACTTGGTCGAAGTGTCCAGGCTCGACCTGTATTTGGCCAGCACCTTGCCGTCTTTCGAGCTGAGCTCGTTATCCTGCACCTTCGGCAGCGTGCGCAGAGCTTCCGAGGCCAGGTACATGTCGTTACGGGTGTTGCGGACCTTGTCGGCCGGAACGGCAGCGAGCGAGCCGTAGCCGTGCACCTGGAGGACGATGTCGCGCATCAGCATGGCCAGGGCCGGGTAGACGCCGTCCTCGAGCCTCTTGTCGCGAACGAAGCCGATCACTGTGGGCCGCGGGTCGCCGGTGATGGCGTAGCCGGCCGCCTTGGAGTCGATGATCTTCGATGCCGCCGCGGAAGTCTGCTCGAACTGCGGGAGGAAGCTGTCCGGCACGGCGCGGTTCAGCGCGTAGGTGGTGGGCACCGTGCCGATGAGGATCAGCATGATGAGCCCCATGCCCTTCTGGCCATCGTTCGAGCCATGCGCGAAGGACACGCCCGTGCAGGTGAAGATCAGCAGGGCCCGCACCCACATCGGCGGCGCCTGGCCGGGCTTGGGCTCGGCGTAGAGTTCCGGCTTCCTGACCAGGAACTTCATCACCAGAAGGAGCAGGCCCGAGAACACGAAACCGACGATCGGCGAGATCAGAAGCGCTTCGCCGATGGTGACGGCCTGACCCCAGTCGACGCCCGACGTGCCATTGCGGCCGCTGAGCAGCGCGTTGGCGACTCCGACGCCGATGATGGAGCCGATCAGGGTGTGCGAACTCGACGCGGGCAGGCCGAGCCACCAGGTGCCGAGGTTCCAGACAATGGCGGCGATCAGCAGCGCGAACACCATGGCGAAGCCGGCATTCGAGCTGACCTGGAGGATCAGTTCGACGGGCAGCAACGACACGATGCCGAACGCCACCGCGCCGGTCGAGGTCAGCACGCCGAGGAAGTTCCAGCACCCCGACCACACTACCGCGTAGTTGGGGATCAGCGCATGGGTGTAAATTACGGTCGCGACGGCGTTGGCGGTGTCGTGAAAGCCGTTCACGAACTCGAAAGCCAATGCAACGACCAGCGCTACGGCGAGCAGCAGGTAGACGAGGACCGACTGCCCTTGCTGGCCGGTGATCGAAACGTCGTGCCACACGTTCCCAGCCGCGAAGGCGAGCCCCACCGCGGCGAATACCAGGACGCCCATCAGGGTGTGCCGGTTCTTGGACTCATTGAGTTTGGGACGATCGCCCGCCGGTTTCGTTCTGGGGACGGCTGAAGTGCTGGACATGGCTGCTCTTCGGTAAGGGTTCGTCACCGACTAGCGGTCCTCCATAACGGTTTCGTGAATTGCGACCCGGCGCCCTCCGGCACGCTTTGCATCCCAAGCGCGTTCCAGAGCGCGGGCGAAAGGTCCGCGTCTGCTACGATGGCGCTCATTGGGGTATACCGAATGGCGGGGGCGCCCCTGTACCCCCGACGCGGCGTTCGTGCTTCCGCGCGGGTGGCACTTCACGCGCCAAGGTCGGCGGCCTCCGAGCGAGGTGCCACGCCCACCATCACCGAACCGTCACCCGGGAGCGCTATGGACAGGCTCATGCGAAATGCCGGTGACCCCTTGAACCACTTGTCCTCTATCGCCTCCTGGAACGTCTTCGCCGACGCGCCATCCGGAACACTGTTCTGTGCGACGCGCGGGGACGACGCGCTGCCGTCCTTTCTCTTCGGTGGACATTGGCGATATCGCGGCTGCATGGATCTAGGAGGGTCTCGCTTTCGCGGCTTCGATCGCAGGGTTGCGGACTTTGCCGCCGAGCGGAATGGCTTCTACGTGTTTACATCGCTAAACCCTCGCTGACCCTCGTTCTCAGGATCGTGCCCGTGTTCGTCGGCTCAGCCGATAGCCTTCATGCGACGGCGATCGGCCGCAGCCGCTTCTGGCCGAATACTGTCGGACTGCAGATAGATGTCGGTCGATACAGAGAGCGAGAGTAGGCGCCACAGCCTTCAGCGCATCGCACTCTCCATCATCATCACGACGCACGCGACCGCACAGTCAGACTTTCTACGCGCCGTCATGCTCTCCAGGCCGGTGACCCGTCAGGACAGCTCGCGATCGTCACGCCTCGCAGCTTCGGTCGGTGCCGAGAATTCTCGCTGATCGGTGCTGCAAGACGCGGTTGTGTTCGACGATGTCACCTTCTCGCGCTCGCTTCCGGTCAGTCGGGCGTGGCGGGCGCGGTGTAGCGCCCCTCGATGGCGGTGCGCATGAGCCTACGATCCTCGTCGATTGAGAGGTCGTGGTTGGCGGCGAAGTTGGCGACTTCGTCGGCGAGGTCATCATCCTTGATGGACGTGCGGATCCAGGTCTCGAAGTCGCCGTTGCGCAGGTGGAACAAGTAGGTGTCGCGGTCGACCCCGTCGCCGACCTGAAGGAACATGGAGAGGTTCTGGGCGCGGATTTTCATGGCCCCGTCCGGGCCGCGGAAGAAGAAGCTACGGTCCTCCCCGAGGGTCCCATCCGCATATTTGCGCGTGTGCCGCTTGACCGCGCCCTTGGGCTTGTTCACGGCGATCAGGGCGGGCCGCGCGTCGGTGCGACACTCCCAATGGACGGCTTCGCCGACCTCCGGCCCACGGTCGGGCAGCGGGGGGCAGGGCCGGCCAAGCGCGCGGCTCAGCACGTCGATCAGGCCGAGGCTGTCGCGACCGATGATCAGCACGGTGCCGAGGTTCTGCAGAGCCCCGGTCGCCAGCGTGTCGGGATGGACCGTGATGAAGATCGAGGGCATCTGGCCGTCGAGATTGACCCCGTCGCCGGCGTCCCGCCCGCGTGGCAGGACGTGGTGCGCTTCGTCGACCAGGATCCAGTGCGGCCGACCATATTTGGCGCGGATGTCCAGCACTGCAGGGAACAGGCGCGCCAGCACGTCGGGCCGCTCCTCGACGTTCGATCCGAGCAGGTTGACGGTCACGTTGGTGCCAAGCTTGCGCACCGCATCCAGCACCGGCTCGGGCGTGACGGGCGTGTTGGCGTCCCCGAACGTCACCGCGTCCGCGAAGTTGCCGTAGTCCCCCTCGGGATCGAATAGGCAGAGCTGGAACTTCGAAGCTGCCAACTGCTCCAGGATCGCGGTCGCGAGGGTCGACTTGCCGCCGCCCGACGTGCCCGTGATAAGCACGCTACCACGGTCCGGCCGGAGCATCACCTCCCGCCTGTCGCCGAGTGTCGTGCCGATCGGCACGGAATGGCGAACCACCGCGGCGTCGAGCAGGCGGGATTCGCCGTCGATCCAGGTCTCGATCACCTCCGCGATCCCGGCCCCGCGGAGCGCCTCCGTCACCACGTCGGCCGCCGCCTTCACGGCCGGGAGCGCGTTGCCGACCGCGACGGCACAGCCGCAGGTCCGCATGAAGGCGAGGTCGTTCTCGGCGTCGCCCGTGGCCACGACGTTGTGGGCCGAGAGGCCGAGGTCCTCGAGCGCCGCCTCGAGGCCCGACGCCTTGTTGATGCCGTTCGGCAACACCATCACGGCCCCCTTGTTGAAGATGATCTGCAGGTCGAGCCCCAGCGTGCGAATAGCCTCCAGAACGGTGATCTCGTTGGGCTCCCAGGTCGCCACGATGACGCGGCCGACCGACAGAGGCTCCATGCCGAGCGCCCTCAGATGCGCCACGAAGGGTTCGGGCGGCGGCGGCCCGAGAGGACGCTGCTCCTTGGTGGCGGGCGTGTAGAGCAGGGCGCCGTTCTCCGCCACGACCCGGTCGAAGAGGTCGAGCCGCGGGCAGACGCGTTCGAGGTCGGGCAGTTCCCGGCCCGTCACCATCACGAGCCGCCGGCCCGTCCGCTTCAGCCGTTCCAGCGCCGTCAGTGTGTTGTCGTCGACGACACCGTCATGGGCGATCGTGCCGTCGTAGTCGGTGGCAAGCGCACGGAAGTAATGCATGTCTCTGCCCGCCCCTTTGCTGCGGCCGGCCCGCGACGCTCGTGCGCAGAATGCTCCGGCAACCGTCTCGAAGGCGACGACGGTAGGTTCACCTCGCGACGGTCGCGTGACATGGGCTGCTTGGCGGCGAGGTCCCGATCGGCGTCGGGCAGGTGCATGAGGCGGGCTCCGTTGGTCGCCACCACGACGTCGGGCTGTCCCCGCGGTTCGTGGGATGGGTTCGGGCCGTCGCGGTCTATCAAGGTCGGATCTCAGCGTGGTGCAACCGGCACCATGAGGCCGCCCTTGGTCCAGAGCGCGTTGATCCCGCGCGGCAGGTCCATGGCCGTGCCCGGCCCGACGTCGCGATCGTAGATCTCGCCGTAGTTGCCGACCGCGGCGATCGCGCGCTCGGCCCAGCCGCGGTCGATCACCTTCTCATCGACGCCCGGCACCAGCCCACCGAGCACGCGCAGCAAGGAATCCTCGGTGGTTCGCAACACTGCGGCCTTGGCCCTCCCGACGCCGGCGGCTTCGGCCATCAGGAGCGCGTTCATCGTGGCGTCCACCACCGCGGCCCATTGCGGGTCCCCGTCCGGCAGCGCCGGGGCCATCGGTTCGATCGACAGGCGGTCGGGGAGGACGACAAAGTCGTCAACCACTCCGTGGAAGCCGGACCTCGTATCGGCCAGGCGAGACACGCTGGAGACGATCGCGTCGCAATGGTTCCTCAGCAGGGCGACATTCATCTCCCCGTCCTCCTCGAAGGGAAAGGGCAGGACCTTGACACCCCGCTTGGACGCCTCGTTGTCGAGGACATCCTCAGCCCGCGTACTGCCGATGAAGCATGCCGACTTTCCGGTGAGGTCGGCAAACGAGGCAATACCGCCGTCGCGGCGCACCAGCAGACCTTCCGCGTCGAAGAACACCGGGCGACCGAACCTGAGGCCGTGGGCGATCTCCGCGGACGCGGTGGGCGACGCCCCGAACAGGAGGTCGATGCTGCCGGCCGCGACCGCGTCAAAGCCGTGCCGCTCGTCCGGATAGGCCTGGATCTTGACGGTGCCGCCGTCGCCCGCGACGGCAGCCGCCACGGCGCGGCAGAGGTCCGCACCGAGGCCGTCGAGCGACCCGTGCAAATCGGCCTTGCCGTAGTCCTCGGGTACGGCCAGCACCCCGCAGTGGAGCGCTTTTACGGCCTTGACGCGGTCGAGCACAGGGGCCGCCGCTGCCGGGATGACGTGGCCGAAGACCACGACCCCGGCGAACAGCCAATGGGTCAACATACGTGGGTGCCCCCGCAGCACCATGCTCGGCGTCCCGTCAGCCCTCCCTGCCCATCAAGGCGTCCAAGTCCCCGAGGTCGGAGTCCCCGGCGTGGTGCCAGGGCGCGGGTTGAAATCGGCCGGGGGCGGGTCGGTGAGCGTCCCGTTGACGTAGTCCGTAGGAGTGACGCCGACGGTCTTGCAGCCGAGACCGCTGTAGTGCGGGAGCGAGGTGACCTGCGCCGGCGGGATCATCGCGAGGGACGCGGGAAGCGGCGGCTGCATCCCGAGCAGGCGGCTGTTGTCGAAGGCGATCGTGAGGTCGCCGATGCCCCCCACCTTGTCGTCGGCCGGCCCCAGGTTGTTCTGCCCGAGGGTCTGCTTGCCGATCCGGCGGCCCTGCACCTCGTCGGGGAGGTCGGCCAGCGGGACGAGGTTGAAGAGGCGGTCGATGAACTTGATGACCGAGCTATGCTCGGAATACTGGTCCACGATGACGTGCGACTTGCCATAGGGCGAGATCACCATGGTCGGGACGCGCGGCCCTCCGGCCAGCGGATTGCCTTCCGGATCCGACGAGCGGATATGCGAGATGCCGTGGTCGTAGAGGCCATCCGTCTCGTCATAGGTGATGATGATGGCGCTGTCCTTCCAATAAGGGCTCTGCGCGATGGCGTTGACCTCATCCGCCACGAGGGCTTCGGAGATCTGGGCGTCCGAGTACCCCGGATGGTCGTCGTTGCCCTGGAAGGCCTTCTGCACCGCAGGGTTCTTGTCCAAGGGGACGAGGAAATCGTTGTTGTTGTAGCCGCCGCGGAGGTAGAAGACGCCGCCCTGCTGGGGCAGCGATCTGGCTTCGATTGCCGTGAAGAAGTCGCCGTTGCCGTGAAGGTGCAGCACCTCCTTGGTGTTGTCGGCGATGTAGCCGAAATACTGCGGCCCGTTGTGATGCGTGATGTAGCCCGAGTGCGACGCGGGCTGGTTCCCATCGGTGGGCTCCTGGTCGAAGCCCTGCTGGTACCAGCCCCACTGCACCTGCTTCAGGTTCTTCGAGGCGATCGTGCTGATGTCGTTCTGGACGTCGGCGAGGTCGACCGCCGGGTTCTGGTCGGCCTTGACGATGTTGGTGATCTGCGGGCCCATGAACGACAGCGGCAGGGTCGCGTAGGTCTGGTTGAAGGTCGGCTTGGCCGCGTTCTCGTTGCCGAATGTGATGGCCGGATGGGTCGGATCGAGGTTCGACCCGCCGTAGGGCGGCGGGTCGGCCACCACGGGTTCGCCGCCCGACGCCACGATGGCCGGATCGGACGTGTTGCTGCTGGCTTGGTTCTGGTGGAGGGCCCATTGCGTCTCGCCCGACTGGCCCGCGATCATGGCGATGGCGTTGGGCGTGGACGGACCGAGCGTGGTCTGGTGGAAATTGTCGAACATCGCGAACCGGTCGGCGTATTGCCAGAGGAACGGGATGGTGTCGCAGTCGATGTGGCTCACGACCAGCTCGGCGCGCTGCTTCTGCAGGAGCGTCGGGTTGGTCGGAGCCGGCAGGCCCGTGGCGAGCGAGACGATCTGGCCTGCGGCGTTGGTGGTCAGGCCTTCCGCGTTCAGCGCGTAGCGGTCGTTCCGCGTCACGCCGGTCGTGGGGTCGACGTCGATATCGTTCACGTAACCGGTGTGGCTGTGGTCGACCGAGTCCGTATCGGCGGGATAGAGCGGCACCGTCGCGCCGTTCACGGCCGTCACCGTCGACGTGATGAGGAAGGGCGAGATACTGCCAGTCGAGCCGTCCGTGTTGACGATGGGCTGGCTGATGCCCGGCTTCGGCGTGTTCTTGGGGAAGTACAGGCCCTCGGTGCCCGGGTACGTGCCGAAAAAATGCTCGTAGGACCTGTTCTCCTGGAAAAGGACGAAGACGTACTTCACCTTCTGTTGGATCAAGGCTAATTGCGCCTCCGACGAGAGCTGCGGCTGGAGCGCGAGCTCCGTCGCCAGACTCATGGTGAGGTTCGAACTCTTGGGCTGACCGTGAACGCCGGCAGTCTGGGCCATGGCGCCCTGACCTTGCACCATCCCGATGACGGCCAGCATGGCGCTTGAGGAACGAAGGCGGTGGTTTAGCGTCATTGGAGGGTTCCTAGCAGGCATGGCGGCCCCCGCCGCGTCACTCGGACGTTCTTAAACCGCAGCAACATCACAGTTTTGTAACATTCGAGAACCGCGAGATGTCGTGCAAAGGGCCGGTTCGGGAGTTGGCCGTGCACCTGGGTCGGCGTGGGAAGGTGTAGTCCTGAGCAGCCTCGCGTGCCAAAGCCACGATTGATCTGGCCTCTGCATGCAAGACCAATGCTGTTCACCTCATAAGGGCAGCAGATTGTAAGAATCTGCTGAGTCCCACGCGATGCTCTTCCGTCGGCGCGATCTGGCGGTTGGAACGCATGCCACCCACGATCGGGAGGTCGGCGGATCGGAGGATGCCGAAACGGAGGTTCAAGATGCAGGCCGCAACGTCGAAGGCAGAACCTACGCCCTTGCTACGGGTCGACGATCTGGCGATCGTACCAGTTGAGGTCGCGGGCAACGGCATCGGCGCTCCTGAGGCGGTGCGCTTCACGAGAGCGGCACCTCGAGCGGTCACTGGGAAAGGCCGCAGATGTCGCCGTGCTCTGCTGTCTTTGTCGCGCCAGCGGCACGCGTGGTCGAACTAGGCACGCGGATAAAGCTATAGCCTGCATGACACGGTCGCGGTCAAACCCCTGCTGATCGCAGTGACGCACGACGGATAACAGGGAACACAAACACCCAAGGCGCACAGCCCTCTCCGGCTCAGATGGCGGCTTCCGGCATCTCGCTGCCCTCGGCGCGATGCTGGGCGGGGCCGACGGGACGGCCGAGGTTATGGGCCGAGTTGATCAGCGCGACATGGGTGAAGGCCTGGGGAAAGTTGCCCACCTGGCGCTTGCGCCGGACGTCATACTCCTCGCTGAGGAGCCCGACGTCGTTGCAGAGGCCGATAAGCCGCTCGAACATGGCGTTCGCCTCCGCATCGCGGCCCATCAGCGCAAGATTGTCGACCAGCCAGAACGAGCAGGGCAGGAAGGCGCCCTCCTCGTCGCCGGCCAGCCCGTCGACGCGGCTCGACGTATTGTACCGCAGGACGAAGCCGTCTTTCAAAAGGGTCCTCTCGATGGCCTCCACGGTGCGCACCACGCGCGGGTCCGTGGCGGGCAGAAAGCCGACGAGGGCGATGAGCAGCAAGCTTGCATCGAGTTCCGTCGAGCCGTACGACTGGGTGAAGTAGCCCAGCTTCTGGTCGTACCCCTCGGTGCAGACCTGGGCGTGGATCCTGTCGCGCGTCGCCCGCCACGCCTCGACCGGCCCGTCGAGCGCGTCTTCCTCGACCGAGCGCACCGCACGGTCGTAGGCGACCCAGGCCATGACCTTGGAATGGGTGAAGTGGCGCGGCTCGCCGCGAATCTCCCAGATGCCGGCGTCGGGCTTGTCCCATACGTCGTCGAGGTGGCCGATCAGCGCACATTGCAGGCGCCAGTAGTTCTGGTCTGGCTCCATCCCGAGACGCCGGGCCTGGTACATGGCGTCCAGCACCTCGCCGAACACATCGAGCTGCAGTTGCGTCGAGGCTGCGTTCCCGATGCGGACCGGTTTCGAGCCCTCGTAGCCGGACAGCCAGGGCAGTTCGCGTTCGTCGAGCTGCCGTTCGCCCGCGACGCCGTACATGATCTGGACCTGCTCGGGAGAGCCCGCGATGGCCCGCGTCATCCAGGTGCGGAACTCGGCCGCCTCCTCGACGAAGCCGGTCGTCATGAGGGCGTACAACGTCAGCGTGGCGTCCCTGAGCCAGCAGAAACGGTAGTCCCAGTTGCGTTCGCCCCCGAGCGACTCAGGTAGCGAGGTGGTCGGGGCGGCCACGATGCCGCCGGTCGCGAAGTGGGTCAGGGCTTTCAGCGTGAGGGCCGAACGCTCGACGAGGTCCTTCCATCGTTCCGGACCGTCAAACTTCGTCCTGCTCGACCACTGGAGGCTCTTCTCGGAGGCCAATGCGACCGCCTCCTGGGCGTCCACGGAGTCCGGCACCGGCCAGTAGGACGGCGCCCAGTTGAGCGCGAATGTGGTCTCCTGACCCTCCGACAGCGTGAAGTTCGCCACTGAGCGCATGTTCTCGCCGCGGATCTCGACGGAGCACGCCAGCGTCAGCCGGTCGGGGCCTGCGACGGCCGTCAGGCGACCGTCGTCGAGCTTCGTCACCCAGGGGACGACGGCGCCGTATCCGAAGCGGATGCAGAGGTCCATTTGGAGGTCGACAGAACCGCTCTCGCAACGGATCAGCCGGACGATGTCGCCGTCGTGGTCGCGGCGGGTCATGGCGTCGGTGAGGACGACCACGCCTGCGGTTGTCTCGAAGCGGGTTTCCAGCACCAGCGTGCCGGGTCGGTAACGACGGGTCACCGTGTAGGTCCCGACGGGGGCGATCTGCCAGCGACCGTTGTCGGTATCTCCCAGCAGGGCCGCGAAGAACGCTGCGTCATCGAAGCGAGGCATCGCCGCCCAGTCGATCGAGCCATCTTTGCCGACCAGCGCCGCACTCGCACAATTGCCGATCAGCGCATAGTCCTCGATCAGACTCGCCATGACACTCTCCGACCTGCCCGAGCAATGCATCCAGCCGATGGTGACAGAGAGCGTGACCGTTGGCCATCGGAAGTGCTCGTCACTGGCGCGGAGCGCACGGATGGACTGCCCTGCCAAGCTTCGAGGTGTCGACCGCTGATGACCATGGTGCAGCCGGGCAGCGCAGGTCCAACGAGCTGCATCGGGGGTGGATATGCCCGCTCGCGGTCACCTGACGGCGTAGAACGGTCCCACGAGTCCTCGAGTGCTCGGAACGTCTTGCCCTCGTTGACGAGAGACGTGCGCCTGCCGAGGAAGAACGGCGCGCCCCAGATGAAGGCAGCCGACCGCTCATTGGCAGCCTCTGCGACATCATCCGGCGCCCCGGCGTGTCGCTCCCGTCTGTCCTGGTAGTCGCCGACGACGAACTGTAAAGGCACCCGGGCTCCATCCCGGCCGAGCATCACGGCATCGAGAACGCGTCCTGGATCGACGCAGTATGCCAAGACCATTCCCCAGCATCGCGGCAGGCCGTCGTCGTGCAGACGTATGTTTCTGTCCTGCTGTCGATGTAGCTGCCCGGGAATGCCTTGCCGTCGAATACGGTCGTGAAGCGCCCAGTCGCGTCGAGCCGAACGAGGACAGAAGTGCCGAGTCAGTTGTTGTCGGCGGTCCCGACTCCGAATCACAACCATGCGGTTGAAGACCCCGTTGTGCGTCGCACCAAGCGCAACGCGTTTGGCGATCTGGGTTCCACGGCACGTGCTGGGGCTGCGAAGGCCAGAAGGGAAGCGGTGAGCATGGCAGCCGCGACGAGGATCGAAGACGGCAATGGTCATCCTTCCCTAGCCGGCGTGCGGCTTCGGCACAGGTCCCGAGCTGACAGGCCTTCGACGGCCACGACGCTCCCGCTTGGGAAAGCTCGCCGCATAGTGACTTTCGTGCGACCTGCGTCGTGCGGTAGCTGGCTCGATAATTTGGCCGTGGTTCTAGGGTACGCGGCTGATAGACCCGCGGTTTCCTCCCCTGGAGGTTTTCGAACGCCGGCCCCCAGTCCGGTGGAACCGTCGTGCAGGGGCCGGCATCCGAAAACCTTCAAAGTGCTGAAGTTAGCCCGCTGCCGAATGGCGGACTCGCGAAACGCGTTCTGAGGCCATGGATGGACCCTTCCGAGGGCAACGCTCGCTAGGGCCTTTGATGAGGCTGACAGCTCCGCTCGCCCACGCGCTCCTGGAGCCGCCAGACGTACCAGCACAGGATCGCCACCGGAGCGCCTATGAGGGATGTCGTGACGAAGAACCACGCGAAGCCGAGCTGCTCGATGACGAAGCCCGACGAGCCCGCGATGAAGCTGCCCGGCAAGGCGCAGAGCGACGTCAGCAAAGCGTACTGAGACGCCGCATAGCCGGTCGCGCTGAGCGACGACATGTAGGTGATGAGCACGATCGACGCGAAGGCATAGGCGAAGTCGTCGGTGCTCACGGCCGCAGCGAAGAGCCAGAATTCGCCGCCGCCGTGATCGCCGTGGATCGCAAGATAGGCGAGGCACAGGTGCGAGGCCGACGCGAAGACCGTGCCGATGAGCAGGGTCGGCATGAGGCCGATCCGCCTGACGACGTAGGTCGCGAGGAACGTCCCGCCGAGCGCCACCGGGAAGCCGAACAGCTTGGTGACCGTGGCGATGTCGGAGTTCGAATAGTGCAGCGCCTTGAACAGCGGCACAGCCATAGCGCTCGAGATGTAGCCGGGCATGCGGAAGCCGGCCACCAGGAGCAGTGTCGGCAGGGCCAGCGGCCCGAGGCGCCGCAGCAGTTCGCGGATCGGATCGATCAAGGTCTCGGCCAAGCCGGGACGCGCGGCCGGCTCCGCCGTATTGGCCTGCGGCTCCGGTGCGAGCAGGGCCGCGATCATGCCGGGCGCCATCATGCAGGCCATGCAGAGATAGGCGGCGCGCCAGCCGAAGGCGTCCGCGAGGTAGAGGGCGCCCGCGCCGGCGACGAGATTGCCCACCCGCCAGCCGACCTCCGCCCAGGACGACATCAACGCCTGGCGCTCGACGGGCGCCACTGTGATGCGCCAACCGTCGATCACCACGTCCTGCGTGGCCCCGGCGAACCCGAGCGCCATTGAGGACGCGATCGTCCAGCCGAGCCAGTGCGCGGGATCGCCGAACGCCACGTCGGCCAAGGTCAGCGCGACGCCGATCTGCGACAGCACGATCCAGCCGCGCCGGCGCCCCAACAGGCGGCCGAGCACCGGCGGATCGTATCGGTCGAGGAAAGGCGCCCAGACGAACTTGAACTTGTAGGCCAGCGTCATTTCGCTCAGCAGGCCGAGTATGCCGATCGGCACCTTGGCTTCGGACAACCAGGCCGACTGCGTTACATAGACAAGCAGGAACGGAATGCCGGAGCTGAAGCCGAGTCCCACCATCGCGGCGAGACGGCGGTCGCTGAACAGGGCACGCAGCGGCGCGGTCGCGCCTGAACCGGACGGCCTGACGTCGCTGACCATGCGGTCGGGTCTCCCGATCGATCACTCTCAACGCGCGGCCCGGGTGAGGGCGAGCCTGCCGGAAGCTTCGACCCGCACCTCAAGCCCGAAACGGCTGGAGGCTCCGAGCATACCTTGTAGCGGCCTCGACGGGATGTCGACGCTGCCGCGGTCGGAACAGTAAGGGGCGAAAGGCCGAGATGCGCACCGCCATGACGGAATTTGGCAGAAACCCACCCCGTCCCGTTGGCCCGACGCCGATTTCCATGAGGCCGTGGTGCTGACGTAGCCGCGGCGCGGCCTCATCCGAAGACGACACGGCCGGCAGCTGGGCACTCTGGTACGGCCGCGTATACCACCACATCTTCGCGTCGGGCCGGCCCTCGGGGACCGGCATGAGATTTTGAGCTCGACTGGGTGGGAATGATGCGGGTGTTGATCGTCGGCGGCGGAGTCATCGGCACATCCATCGCCTACCGCCTCGCCATCCGAGGCGTGGACGTCACCGTCGTTGAGCGCGGTGACGTCGCCTGCGCTGCATCCGGCAAGTCGGGCGGCTTCCTGGCGCTCGACTGGTGCGATGGGAGCCCGCTGCAGGACCTCGCCCGACGCAGCTTCGCCCTGCACGCTGAACTCGCGGCCGCTCTCGAAGACGAATGGGGATACCGCCGCCTGAAGACCTACGGCGGCACCGTTCGCCTGGACGGCGCGTCGCGCGGTTCTCGGCTTGCATGGACCACGAGAGCCTTGCAAGTGAGGGGCCTGCTCGGGACGACGGACAGCACGGCCCAGGTCAATCCGGCCGCCTTCACGCAAGCGATGATGCGAGCGGCAGCGCGGCAGGGTGCGGATCTCCACCGCGGTCGGGTCACCGATCTCGTGATACAGGATGGACGCGTCGTCGGGGTCGAAGTGGGTGGAGAGACGCTCGAAGCCGACACCGTCGTCATCGCCATGGGCCCTTGGTCCGTGCTCGCGACGGAGTGGCTCTCTCTGCCGCCGATATTCGGCCTCAAGGGCCACAGTATCCTCTTCGATACGGGCAACGATATTCCGCCCGAGGCGCTCTTCCTCGAAGTCGAGGAAGCCTCAGGCTCGGTTCTCACGCCCGAGGTCTTCCCGCGCTCCGACGGCACGACCTACGTCTGCGCGATCTCGAGCGAGACGCCGCTTCCGGACGACCCTGGCGAGGTCGAGCCCGACGAAGGTGCCATCGACCGCCTGCTCGACCTCTGTCGCCGGATCTCGCCCGCGCTCACATCGTCGCGTGTGCTCGCGTCCCAAGCCTGCTTCCGCCCGATCACGCGGGACGGCCTTCCGATCATAGGGGCGGTGCCGGGGGTGTCCGGCGGCTACGTCGCCACAGGCCACAGCGTCTGGGGCATCTTGAACGCGCCAGCGACGGCAGAGGCGATGGCAGATCTCATCCTGGACGGCGCGGCGCGGTCGGTCGATCTCCGTCCCTTCGATCCGAAACGGCTGCGGAGCGCCCGACAGGTGCCGATCCGTCGGCATCTGCCGCCGCATGGGACGGCCTCGACCTGACGGAGTGCCGGATCTTGCGCGATGGTCGCCGGTCGCCGGTCCCGATACCGCAGCGATGGATCCTGGCTCTCGCGCTCGGCGCAGCCCTTCTGTTTGGAAGCGCGCTCGCGCAGGCGGCAGACGAGCCGAACGTCGTCCCGCTCGTGATGCGGACCCCGCGCGGCGGTTTCAATCGGATGGTCGTCAGCATCACCGTATGCGAGCCGGGCACCGACCGATGTGCGACCATCGACGACGTGATGGTCGACACGGGCTCGACGGGCCTGCGGCTCGAAGCCTCCGCGGTTCCGGCGTGGTTGCGGCTGCCGCCGCTCCTCGGGCCGGGAAGCAGACCACTCGCCGAATGCCTGCGGTTTGTCCACGATGCCGCCTGGGGTCCCTTGGTCCGGGCCGACGTCCGGCTCGGTGGGCTGACCGCGAGGCAGCTTCACGTGCAGGTCATCGATGATGCTGATGGTGCGCAGCCGGCGACCTGCGCGCGCTCCGACGTCCGTCCCACGTCCAACGGGACGCTGGGCATCGGCCAGCACCTGTTCGACTGCCCGGGCGCCTGCCGACAGAGCGCGGAGGCGCCGGTAACCTTCGTGAAGGACGGCCTCACCTGGGTGCCTCTCGTGGGGAACATCGACCAGGCGTACCGGTTGCCGAACCCGATCTCGCTCCTGCCCGTGCACGACAACGGAATCGTCATCGACCTGCCGTCTCCAACGGGTGGCGGATCTGAAATAGTCGCTGGAACGCTGACCATCGGGGTCGGTACGGCCGGCAACAACCAGCTCGAAACCTCCGGGATCGTGCGGCTCGACGCGGCCGGTCGGTTCACGACGGTGTTCGACGGCAAGACCTTTCCGGCCAGCAGCATCGATAGCGGGACCGAAACCTACGTCTTCGACGACGCACTCCTGCCGCGATGCCAGGGCTTGGCCTGGGCCTATTGCCTCACGCCCGCGCGGCACTTCAGCGCCGAGATGCTCGGCCAGGATGGGACCCGAACGACAGTGGGATTGGAGATCGGGGATTATCAGGCGAGGCGGAATGGGCATGCCGGAGCTTCGGACGATGTCGCGGAAGCCGCGGAATCGCAGTCGAACGCCTTCGTCTGGGGCGCGCCGTTCTTCCTGGGCAGGAGGGTCTTTCTCGTCATGGAAGGCAAATCTGTTCCTGGTGCTTCAGGCGTTGCCGGGCCGTTCTATACCGTGAAGCAAGATCGGCGTGATGGCTAGCTTGACCAGAGGCGTACTGTCTGGCCTCAATGGAGCCCGGTGACTTTGCGCCAGGAGCTGCGGTTGGCTGGTCGCCACCTTGCGGACATTCGGCCTTTTGCCTTTCTTCACTCTTGATCAGGTTTGTTTCAGTTCATGCAACCCTGGGTGTCACGCCGTTTCGGCCGTATGGATGGACAGCGGTCCTCAATCCCAGACGGCAAAATGGGTCATAGAAGTATCACTTGGGCGGATCGTCCCTTCGGTGCATCGAGAGGATCGGTGCGTGGGAGACGACCCAAAGCGTCAGCCTGCAGGAGCGTCGACATCGGCGTGCCCGCTGACGGCCCGGCCATCCTCGGGCTTCAGGCTTCTGTAGGCCAGCAGGGCACCCAAGGTCACGACGGCCTCGACAAGGAACGCGATCTGGAAGGTGCCGGTCGTGGGGGCCCGGTGGCCTGCCAGGAGCGCCACCAGCGCAGACGCCGAGCCTACGCTCAACGCGACCGCGAACTGCCAGAGCGTGTAATAGAGCGCACTGAACCGGGCGAGACTTTCGAGCGGTACGTCCGCATAGGCGAGATTGCCGGTCGAACCCCACTGGAGAGAACGCAACATCCCGAAGCTCACGATGACTCCTGCGGTGAGCCAGATAGGTGTCGCGGGCCGAAGCAGCGCGAAACTCGCGACGATGACGGCCAGAACCGGCGTGTTGGTCACCAGCACTCGACGGAAGCCGAACCGCTTCAGCAGAGGCGGTACGAAAACGCGGACCGACACCGAGCCTAACGCCGCGAGAAAGGTGAGGAAGCCCGACTGAGCCGCCGTCATTCCGAAGCCGACCTGGAGCATGAGCGGCAGCAGGAACATGACCGCGGTGAGGCCTATGGTATCGAGGCCGCCTCCCGTCAGCAGGCTGACCCGCAAGGTCCGCAGGCGCAGCAGGCCCGGATCGAGCAGCGGATGCCGCGTCCGACGGCAGTGCCGCAGCGCGAAGGCCAGCGCGCCTGCTCCAACTGCAAGCTCGGCCGCCACGACCGGAGCGCGTGCCACACCGCCCGTAAACCCGTCCATGCCGAGCACGAGCAGTACGGTTCCGGCGCCGATGAGCACGAAGCCGACGCGATCGAAGGGTGACGTCCGCCCTGGTCGCCGATCGGGAAACAGGCGGCCCGCCATCAGCCTGACGAAGAGCCCGATCGGGAGGTTGACGAAGAAGATCCACCGCCAGGACAGGTAGGTGGTCAGCAGCCCGCCCACGACCGGTCCCGCCATCGGCGCGGTTTGGCTCGCGAGCGAGATGTAGGTGTTGATTCGCAATGTCCTGTGTTGCGGAAAGCTGCTCAGCACCGCCGTCTGCCCCACGGTGCCCAAGAGGGCTCCGCCGAGCCCCTGCAGCGTGCGCGCGGCGACGAGCTGCCAAAACGTGCCTGCGAGGCCACACAGCACGGACGCGACGGTGAAGACCAGCGCCGCGCCGACATACGCCTTTCGTGCCCCGAAGCGATCCGAGGCCCACCCCCCGATGGGCAGGGCGACGATCAGAGCCGCCAAATAGGCCGTGATCGTCAAGCTCAACGCGGCCGGCGTCTCGCCGAGGCTGCGGCCCATCGCGGGAAGGGCCGTGATGACGATGTTCTGATCGAGCCCCGTCATGAAATTGCCGCATGCCACCGAGACCGGCAGCAGGATCGAGACCGCCGCGACGGGCGCAAACCCTGCGCCGCGGGCCGCCTTGGCCATCAGTTCGCGCTCGCGGACGCGATCGCACCCGCGCCGCGGCCGGTCTTCGTGTGACCGATCGAGACGACGAGGTGGCCGACGACGGCGCCGAACACGATGATCCCGCCGATCAAAGTAGACTTATCGATCTTCTCTCCCAAGAAGAGCCAGACCCAAAACGGGGAGAGCACGATCTCCAGCGTCACGATCAATCCGGCCGTGGCGGCCGGGATGAGGCGTGCGCCTTCGATGAACACGAAGTAGGCGAGCACCAGATTGATCGAGCCATAGATACCCACGAGGAGCGCGTCCCTGAGATCGATGTCGGTCGTGCGGGAAAACGGCAGGAACAGCGCGAAGGTGATGAACGCGCTGATGATGATCGATTCCGTCACGCGGAGGCTGGGATAGGCTTTTGGGAGGACGATCATCGTTGCGAAAGCGGCGGTCATTACCAAGGCGAGGGCGTCGCCCAGAAGAGTCCCAGTTCCGAACGACCCGGCGACGACCGTCACCACGCCCGCCGCCGACACGAGGATCGCGAGCACCGTTGACGGCCGTATGGCGTCGCCGAGCCACCACCAGGCCATGAGCGCCGCGATCAACGGCGTAAAGGCGTAGATCACTGCCACGTGCGCGACGCTGGTGAGGAACAAGCAGGCGGAGAACGCCGCCTGGGCGACGACATTGGCCAGTACGGCCGCCCAGTCGGGCTGTCGCAGCGCCGCCAGATCGCGAAGAGCCCACGACCGGCGCCGCATGAGCCAGATCGCGAGCAGGAGGACGCCCCCAGCAAACGATCGCCAAGCGATCGTCGTGAAAACATCGATCGTCAGGGAGCGCGTGAAGAGGCCGGCGAAGCTCCAGGCGAAGGTGGCGACCAGCACCATCGCCATGCCGCGCAGCTCCGGTCTGCCGCCGCCGTATCGGGTTGTCCGAACGAGTGTGTTCGAGGGGGTTAAGGGCGTCTGCATCGTGCCACGATGGTCCGACCGACAACATGGGACAAGCCAATAGCGCTGGCCTCTGCTATGAGCATCACTCATGACGGAGGTGAGACGTGCACCTGGACAGCGATCTTCTGCGCACGTTCGTGGCGGTCTCGGATACCGGCAGCTTCACGCGCGCCGCCGAGCTCGTGGGGCGCACGCAATCCGCCATCAGCCTGCAGATGAAGCGGCTGGAGGCGTTGGCCGGCGGTGTCCTGTTCGAGCGCGGATCGCGCGGCGTCGCGCCCACGCGCCTCGGCACGGACCTGCTGACCAATGCGCGACGGGTGGTATCCCTGCTTGAGGAGACCAGCCTCGCGCTCAAGGCACCCCCGCTCATGGGACCGGTCCGACTTGGGCTGCCCGAGGAATATGGCCACGCCGTGCTGGCCCGCGCGCTCGGCGCTTTCGCCGGCCGGCACCCGAACGTGGAGGTCACGGTTCGCTATGGCCCGTCCTCGGAGAACCGGTCGCGCATCAATGAGGGCAAGCTCGACCTCGCGGTCTTGTTCGACTGGCAGGACATGCCTGGCGGCGAGACCCTGCGGCACGATCCGACCGTCTGGGTCACGACCGATGTGCACCGCATCCATGAGCGCTCACCGTTGCCGATCGCGCTTTATGCCAGCTCAGGCTGGTGCATCGACTTCGCCATCAAGTTTCTGAAGGACCGGTCGATCGGCTATCGTGTGGCCTACACGAGCGACACCAACGGGGGGCTCAAGCTGGCCGTCATGTCCGGCTTGGCCGTGGCGCCGATCTCGCGCAGCAACATCCCGGAGGGATGCCGCGAGTTGACCTCGACCGAAGGATTCGGCGCCATCGACACCTCACGCCTCGTTATCTATCGAAACGTCCGGTCATCCAGCGACGCGATCGACGGGATGGCATTCGCGATCGGGGAGGCCTTCAGATCGAGCTAAGGTTTGATCTCGCGTCTCGATCGCACCACAATCTTCGCCTGTCGATGCTATCGACTGTCAAACCTCTACCGCACCTGAAAATCAGTAACGTCTCAAGTGATGCGAGTTGCATTCATATCTCAACGAAAAATACGGTCTCACCACGCCACTATCGTATCACTTCAGGTTGTGAAATACTAAATTGAGCTGGAAACGTTCGCGTCATCCAGCTCACCACCCCGAAGTCGCGTTTTCACTCTCGGCCAGGGTGCGCCAGGAGCTGCCGTTGGCCGATCGCCAGCTTGCGGACATCTGAGCGCGGCTGCCGACCGTGGATTGGCGACTCAACTCGGACACGCGGCCCGTGCCCGTGGAGTCGATAAGCGCGATCCGAGGACCTTGACACTCGCGCCTACGAAGATCGCCGGGAAAGTCGTATCAGCCCGACGGCGCAGGCGCACATACCAGCGTGCGACGCGGCCATTCGAGAACAGCCAGGCGTAGTCTTCGAAAAGCCCCGAGTTCTGCAACGCGTTCGTGGCGATCACGATGGCCAACTCGAGGTACAACGTCGTTGGTGCAATCACTGGTCTTCTGACCGCGGTCGTGGCTGTGGTGCGTCTCTGGCGCGGGTAGGCCAGCCTCACGACCCCGGCTCCGGGCCGCCTAGGCATCCTTCTCGCTGACCGACCCGCGTGATCTGCCGCCCCGTATCGTCGAAGCCGAACGCCAGAAGATGGTCCTGCGGGTCGGCGGCGCTACAGGTGTTCAGCGCTTGAGCCGCCCGGACCGTGAAGGCGAGAACCTGCCAAAGCGCTTGGCAGCCCCTCTCGCGATCTCCTGCTTTCAGGGCTGCCACCGCGGCCTCAGACGCCTCGTTGAACGCCCATACGGCATCACCATCCTTGGCGAATTGGCGGTTGATCACGGCGCACGATGTCGAGGCGAAATCATCGAGCGAGGCCGCACCTGCGGAGCCGGTGAGGAGGAGTAAGAGGAGGGCACTGTCACAGATTGAGCGTATGAGAATACCGTAGGTGCGAGAGAGCGCCCGCGTCCAGGCTAGGAGTCCGACAAACGTGCGCTGCGCCATCTACACGCGGAAGTCTCATACGGAAGGGCTTGAGCAACCGTTCAATTCGTTGGACGCGCAACGGCTGGCGTGCGCGCATTATATCGCCAGTCAAGCCTCGGAAGGCTGGAGCGAACTTGAGGGTCGCTATGATGATGGCGGTTTCTCGGGCGGAACGTTGGCGCGCCCGGCCCTCCGGCGTCTGTTTGGAGATCTGGAAACCGGATCGATCGATACGGTGGTCGTCTACAAGATTGATCGACTCTCACGTTCCTTGCGCGATTTCGTTCGGCTGGTGGAGATCTTCGAACAGCATCGGGTGACATTCGTGTCAATCACCCAACAGTTTAGCACCACAAGCAGCATGGGGCGCCTTACGCTCAATGTGCTGCTTTCCTTCGCACAATTCGAGCGGGAGATCACAAGCGAGCGAACCCGCGACAAGTTCGCCGCCCTTCGAGAGAGAGGGGTTTGGACCACAGGGGTCCGGCCCTACGGCTATCGGCTCAAGCATCGCCTGCTTGTCGTTGACGGAGCCGAGGCGGCCGTCGTGCGGCGAGTTCATGATCTCTATTCGACGTTCAGATCAGCAATCCCGATTGCCGACATCTTGAACAGGGATGGTCTGAAAACGCACCGTGGACAGCCGTTCAACGAGACATTTGTTCGACGGGTTCTGCAAAACCGGCTCTACTGCGGCGAACGCGCTTACCGAGGGAAGCCCTACTCAGGCATCCACAAGCGCCTCATCTCAGAGCGAATATGGGCCAGGACAGAAGCCATCAAGGACGCGAGCCCAGCGCGGCGTGGGATTCGCAGGCCCCCGCTCGTCGGGCTTTTAGTTGGCTTGCTGTACGGCCGAAAGCGGCCACTGCTTCACGTTGGCGGCAGGTCCAAGGGACAGCTTTACCGCTATTATGAGCCGGAAGGTCGTTGTGAACGACCGAACGGTCAGCGCGTGGAGCGGTTTAGAGCGCATGAGCTTGAACAGAGCGTTCTCGCCGCTCTCGACCCGGAGTGCCGCTTGCGTTCGGAACTGTTGTCACCGGCGGCCGCTCGGGAGTTTACCCGCTCGCTCGTCGACAGGATCGACATCGGCGCAGAGATGACGATCCTGCTGAAGACTGGCAACGTCATACGGGCGCCCGTCATGGGGCGCACTGACACGATCGAAATCGAAAAGCGCGAGCGTAGACGCAACGGTCGCTTTTCGAGCCCATTCCTTGCTGAGATCGAGGCTTAACGGAACCGGTGCTTGGCTCTGTCGTTCCGGCGGTTTGCTGTCGCATTAGCTACTCCTCCGTTGTGTCTTGACCACCGGCGATTTGCGCCAGTGGACTAAACCGCTCTCGCGGTAGGGGCGTCCGGAGGGCGCGAGGCTGAGTTACGGGGCCGATCAGGCCTGTCCGAAGATCGTGGGGTCCACCCCGTCTCGGACAGGAGCCCACGATGAGCACCGAAGCCGTTTCCCCGCTGCGCCGCCGCATGATCGAGGACATGACAATTCGCCAGTTCGGCGAGCACACGAAGAAGGACTACAT
>JAABUY010002044.1_pt1 | contig 25028 bp, 25 predicted proteins | sample 5560271 | NCBI WGS metagenome assembly JAABUY01 (sample SAMN10711886, study PRJNA513374) | rock metagenome | isolation source: Antarctica rocks | place: Antarctica: Victoria Land, University Valley | reverse complement strand
TTTATAGAAATAAGTGTTTAGTTGTGATTTTAACATCAAAATGCTGTTGTTTGAGCTTGATTTTGAAGAAGTTTCAAAAAAAAAGTTGCGTGAGTGCTGGAGCCAACTTTGTAGGATCCGCTGTATTCGACATTCGCGTGCCTTGGCTTGAATCCCAGCTGCACTGAAGGTCTATAATCTAGACTTGATCTATTTAAGTCGTTGTTACACGGACTTCATAGATAGCTTGGCTTCTAATCTCTGTCTTTACCTTACCTTCAATCGGTCTCGCATCTCTTTCTCAATCTTAAAGGATCCGAGACGTCAACTATCTCGGACAACCCATCATCTCACTACAGACCAACCGTAAACAACCAACCATCGCCATGGCCCTGAACTCCACGACCCTCGACTGGCCTCCCTCTCCTCCATCCAAATTCCAGCTCCCTTCTCTCCCACCTCTCACCATCTCCCTGACAGCCGGCACCAACATTCCCCCACCGCCACCCTCGCCATCCCCTCCTCCTCCGCTCTTCTTAGCAGCACCAGAGCTGCAGCGTCACTCCCCCGCTGAACGAACAACAAACCCGCTCTCCTCGCACCCAACAACCCCATCCGACCTCATGCCCGGCGCCTTCCCACTCACCCCCTCCCCACTCCAAGAGCCCGACCGCGACCGACCTCCCATCTTCCCACGCATCCAACCCACGCCAACGACGACGAGTACGTCTTCCGGCACAAACACGATCCCACCGCACACCCCATCAGGCTCTCCTCAAACCCCAGCCTCACCAATCTCGCCCTCCAGCGCAACGGCCACCAGCACGAAACGCCCGAGCAGCGTCCGCCGCTTCCTGAGCCTACGCAGCCTCAACATCAGCTACTTCAGCAACAGAGACAGCAAAACCAGTAACAACAACACTACGTCTTCAAACTCGCCCAGCTCCCCGTCATCCGCCCCTTCTCCGCTCTCGCAGCATTATCAATTTCAGCAAAAACAAGCGCGGCCCGCCTCGCCGCTCAGCACCGACACGTCCTCGGCCCCGCCACCGGGGCTGCGGAAGAAGAAGAGCGCGAGCTGGTTTCGCCGGAGGAGCTCGATGGGGTTCGATGAGCTGGTGACTGCGAATGGGAATGGTGGGGTCGATGGCAATGGGGGTGAGGAGCTGGAGAATCGGAGGCCGGGGACGCATGGGAGTGGGGAGGGGCAGATGGTAGGGGTTGAGGGGTCGTTAGAGAGGCCGAGGAGTCCGCCGCCGAGGTTGCCGGAGTTGGGGGGATTGGGGGTGAGCTTGGATGTTGGGGGGTTGGGGGAGGGCATGTTTGGGGGCATCCGGTGAGGGTGCTGCGTGTCGGTACTTGAATGGATAGGGGAGTGGAGGCTTTTTGAGCATGTGTGGGGCATATTGGTCATTTTGAGAGGAGACCCGGTTATGGATACGAAAACTGTTCTTGAATACTTCTTGACAGTGCAGGATCGTTGGTGTGTGTCTGAAGACCGCTTCTCGTAAGCAGGAAAGAATGTGACGATGATGTCTGGGAGATGGTGAAGACCGATGAGGGATTGGGAGAAGTATTATCTTTCTACGGCGATGGCCGACTGATAACCTCTCCCCGGCCTTGGACGAGCCATAATGCATGAAACTACCACTGTGCCTGAAAGAGAACAGAATCAATTCTTCCTCACGATTGAGATTCCAGCACGCATATAGAAGACCCGGGTTGATATTATGTACAGTCGCGAGGAAACGTAAGCTCCCTCCGAAGCCTTGAGCTCTGTAACGCTGTCGAACAGCTCCTACGTAACAGCACTGCGAACAGCATGCGTCAAGCCTTCAAGTATCTTTAAAAATAAAAACACTCTTCCCCTTCCGAAACCCCTCCAACGTCCCCTGCACCGCCTCGACCAACTCCTCCCTCGGCGTGTCCCAACCCCACGGGACCTCCTGCACCGGCACGTCCTTGAACTTGCCCTCCCGCATCAGCTGCAAGATCTCCTCCACCGTCCTCCGCTTCTCCTCCGGATTCGCATCACTCCACCTACTAACCCAAAACCCATCGAACACGAGATTCCGAAAGATCAACAACCCAGACGGCACCTCCACCGGCTGCCTCGACATGGCCCCATACGTCACCAGATGGCCATCGACACTCAACGCCTTCTTCGCCATCGCCGCCGCCGTCCGCCCGCCCACGCAATTCAGCCCCAACCGGATCTTCTCCCTTCCCTCCTTCGTCCACGCCTTCTTGCGCGTCTCAAACTCCCGCCCCAGCAGCTCCTCCTCCGTCACCACCACCGTCGCCCCCAGCGCCAGCAGCTCCGCCTTCAGCGCCTCGACCCCGGGCCGCTCCCGCACCACGTTGATGCTCTTGTACCCCCACAGCTTCCCCAGCTGCATCGCCGCCCGCCCCACGCCGGAGTTGGCGCCGTTCTGGATGAACCAGTCGCCCCGGCTCGCGTCCAGCGTCACGAAGTCGCGCAGCATCCGGTACGCCGTGCACGGGTTCACGCTGACGGTGCCGACTTGCGTGGCGGAGAGGCCGCTCTTTTCGCTGATGGGCAGCACCTGCGACTCGTCGACCTGCATGTGCGTCCGCCACGTGCCTTGGCCCGTGTGTTTCATGACGACCCAGTCGCCTGCCGAGACGGTGCGGCAGCCGGGGCCGGCGCGGACGACTTCGGCGCAGGCTTCGTTGCCGGCGACGGCGGAGGGAGCCGGGGTGCCGAGGGCGGTGGTGAAGGTCGGTTTGGCGGGATAGACGCCTTGGATTTGGTTGATGTCGGCGGGGTTGAGGGGCGCGGTGAGGAGGCGGAGGGTTAGTTGGGTGGTGTGGGGCGGGGAGATGGAGTGCGTGTGGAGGCTGTTGGGTGTGGGGCTGGGTTAGCTGGTGGTCGTGCTGGGGGTGCGGTGGGGGAAGGATGGAGCGGGGGGGGGGATGTACCGGAGGACGTCTTTGGGGTCGCCATAGTTGGAGTAGACGAGAGCTTTGGCTTGCGTGTAGCCGTACGTGCTGTAGCGTCGGCGGTCGAGTGGGAGGTTTGTGGTTCTTGTGCGGATGTGAGAAGAGGGGTTCAGGAGGCATGCGAGAGGCTTCGCGGCTGTTGTTTTCATTGTTGCTACGCTTCGCAATTGATGCGTGAGTTTGTTAAAAATATGCTCGTAACGTTCTGTAGCGCGCGCGCAGACATCGAAGCGCTTCCGAGCTATGACGTCGCGCCGGAGAAGGTCCACCGCGACCTTTCGAAAGTTCTCTCAGCTTCATTAATATTAATATTAAAGGGTATATCACAGCTTGTAAATCTCTAACCGATTGAACTTTTCTGCATCATGGGCATATCTCATCTAGAATTAATGTCTCATAACCACATATAGAGAGTATGCCACCAAACATCCATTCGGAGTACTGAAGGACAGGCCTATGGGAACATTTACTTAGGCTTCCCACAAGTCTCACAGCAGTCGCTCTCCTTCGGTCTTCCGCTCAATGTATCCACTACCTCCTTCAACTTCAACCAATATTCTTTCTTGGGCCTGCGGTCCTTCCAATCCGTCTCCTGCTTCTCTAGCTTCTCCATCGGTCCGAAAACGACACTGGCCCCTTTAATCCCGATCACAGCTACGCTCATCTCATCTTCTGCAATCTCTTCTCTCGATTTTCCCGCGTACTCTTCCATACGTTGAATGCACTTAACTGCCAGACGGACAGCTCGCACTCGATCCATGGGAGATGGCGTCCCTCCCTGTTGAACGTGGCCTGGGACAGCAAAGCGTGCTTCAAAGCGCCCTTTTGCCTCTTCGCGGATCATATTTGCGATGATCTCGGTCGTATAGGTTTTGGATGCGTGCTCATTGCGCAAGATCAACTTTCCGGCCCGACTTTGACCCTGGTCCTTTGCGAATCGATCTCGGAGATGTTCGATGTCTCGTGCTAGCATCCTGATGTTGATTCCTTCCTCAGGTGTATAGACCGCTGTGGCGCCAATGGACAGGCCGGCAATGGTAGCGATATACCCGGATCGTCCACCTTGCGTTTCGACGACGAATACACGCCGACGTGATGACGACGCAGACTGTTTGATAGCGTCGCAGTAATCAACCAAGGCGTTCAAACAGGTATCGCTCCCTATTGAATACTCGGTTCCAGGGACGTTGTTGCTGATTGTGGCTGGGAGGATGACCATTGGAATCTTGAAAACAGGATACTCGCTCCGTGCTTTCCGCAGCTCACTGACAGCTGTGAAAGCCTCGAAACCGCCGACGACGAAAAGAGCGTCGAATTGATAGAGTTTGAAACATTCCGCAGTCTTCTGCATGTCTTCGGAGGGTAAACCTCTGTTGGTACCTATCTCGGATCCTCCTTTACTAATCCACCCTTCAACGTCTAGCCACTTAAGTGTTCGAACAGAACCTAGGGGCTTATCGTCATGATGGCGGCACAGTCCCGTAAATCCGTTATGGATCGTGATGGGAGTGTGACCGCGGGCCAGGCAGTACGCCACTGCAGCTCGAGTGGCCGAGTTCATACCCCCAGCAGGAGCTCCAACATGAACTATGGCAACCCGCATTTGCTGTGAGAGTTAGAACATGATGTGTGGCTTAGATGTAGACTCGATCTCACCTTCTCCTTCGGCAAGCCCAGCGCAGGCTGATCGGTAGCGGTGGTTGTCATATAGGCGTTATAGTACTCGGCGAACTCGGCACCTCGGAGATTCATAGCTCTATCGAAGTCTTTCAACTTGATCGCCTTAGCTACCTCCTGTGTCAATCTGACAGCATCCATGAGCGGTTTTCGAACAATCTTGTTCTCGATCACGCAAATAACAGGTATCGGTTTCGTGGGGCTAGCATCCAACACGGCTCCTACCGCCTCCACTCCTTGGAGCGTTGACAGCATGCGGTCGTAGGCGCAAGCATTTCCTCCTCTCTGAACATGACCGAGAGTCGTAATCCGCGTGTCCAAACCTAATCGAGTGGACAACAAGTCCTTGACTTTAGTGGGAGAAATCTTGTTGAGCTGGTGATCATGTGCCCCTTCCGCCACGATGACGATTGTTTTCCGCTTGCCCAGTGCACGGTGCTATGCAGGCGTTAGAATGGACAAAGCGACTAGGTATATCTTATTTCAGATAAACAAGCCGGCAACTAACCTTGCCAATGATCTTGCACATCTGGTCCTCCCAGTCCTCAGCAGGTGGCCTTTCCGGTATGAAGATAAAATCCGCTCCAGTGCTCACGCCTGCCATGAGAGCCAACCAACCGCAATGTCGCCCCATCACCTCTATAACGAATGCTCTCTGATGTGAGAAAGCGGTTGAGTCGATGAAGTCCACCGCTTGACATATTCTGCCAAGCGAAGAGTAACATCCAATGGTAGCGTCCGTGGAAGACATGTCATTATCTATCGACCCGACTAATCCCACGATGTTCAGGTGTTTGAAAGGTGCAACTTCTTCAATCGTGAGCTGATTCGTCTGCACAAGCTCATCGAGCAAGCCTGGCCACTCAGCCCTGAAGATGTCTGCACCCGTCAGACTGCCATCGCCTCCGCATATAATCAGCGCGTCAATGCCTCTCTGCACCATATTCTTCGCAGCCCGTAGTCTGCCAGGCCTCTCCGTGAACTCCTTGCATCGGGCTGTGCCAATCAATGTTCCACCTTCTGAAAGAAATCCACGCACGTCGTCCCAGTACATCTGCTTGATCTTATCACCACCCTTGACAAGCCCGTCATAACCTTCATATATCCCATAAGCTTCGCAACCTTTGGCTATAGACATTCGTACAACAGCACGAACAACTCCGTTCATTCCGGGTGCATCGCCTCCGCTGGTCATGACACCAATGCGCCGTTTCTTGCCCTCCAGAGGCACCGGACCATCACGGAGCTCCGCCATTGTATCCAGGTCACTCCTCTGCCGGGATCTGGAACAGAGATCTGGAACTGAAGCACAAGAGGAATAGTACCTCGAACAATTCTCGGTGAAAATTGCAATTTGAGGATGAAGATGGAACGGTTAACTTATGTAGATTTCTTGGCCAAAATTTAAATACGTGGAGCTCTCGCTCTTGCTCTGTGCTGGTACTTGTAAGGTAGGTGAGAGCTGTTACTGCAGAAGCTCGGAGCTTATCACAATTACTAGGTATTTAGGTACAAGTACCAATTTATAAGTCACGTTACCTAAGGTAACAAGGATCCGCCTACGCTAGAGGCTCACCTTATCGATAAGGCGGTGTCAGATCTGCAACGGCGCAAATTGTTTCACGACTAAGGTACCATTAGGTTAAAGTACAGTACCGTTGTTACCTTACCTTGTTTACCTTGCGATATCAACCTCGTCAGTTCCACAATCACAATCCCAATCTTGAGTTCACACGATCTTAAATAACAATGGCAGAGCCTCTGTCACTGTCACTTCGAGCTTGGCCAACCAAGGACCCGAGCTTAGACACCTTACCCAATCTCATCCCTCGGATCAATGAGCAACGAGGCGCATTCAAAAATGTCACGGAAGAGGGTCTGGAACAGGAGATACAAGCTTCAGAAGCTGGCGAGGTGCACGCAGGATCTCTTGATGACGATCCCCAGTCATCTGCAGTGCAGGATGCAAAGGGAAAAAGGGAAGAAATACTTGCGACACGAGAGGAGATCTTGAAGCAGGTTGCGTGAGCTCCGAACCCTCAATGCATCTTCGTCGGCAACCCTGTGTGAGCTAACCATATGCTAAAGACAAGCTCAAATGGAAACATTGTATGCGCTGGACTTTGTCTCCCTCCTGCTATCCAAAGAGACCCCACGTCAGGCCGAAATCTCCATGTCACCCCATCTCAAGCAAACGGTCCCGATCGGTTCGCTCGGTTTGGATATCACTCGACTGCCACAACCCTCGGAGTCGGAGAAGCGAGAAGCAGAGCTGGTATCGCAAGGCTGGAAGCTGGAGGGTCTCACTTCTGCTGCCGACTCGCTCCTTCGCTCTGCGACCAGACTGGAAAGGGAGATAGAGCAAGAGACTAGATACTGGGAGCAAGTCTTGGCAGTCAAGAAGGAAGGGTGGTCTATCTGCCGACTACCACGGGAGAGACACACCCTCGGGGTACGGTATGGTTTCGCTGAAGGTGAGCCTCTTCATGTGACTTCATATGGCTTATACTTACCGGGTCCATGCGCAGCTGCTCCTGAATTCAGGGATCGCGGCTTAGCCGCCTTCCGTCGCGGTGGGGACGGCAATATCGTCCTTGATCAGGGTATCACAGCGTCAGATCCTAAGATTCTACGCGTCCGCATCAAAGATAAAGGCATACTGGTTTCCAGTTCTAGCCTGCCGCACGCCTCTGCAGATACCGACGTCGCGATCGAGGAGCTCATCCTTCGCGCACGCAATAACATCTTCGAAGAGGAATTGTTCCACGAAATAACCCGGGAAGCACGGACTCTAGCCAGCCAAGGAGTACACAGCATAGGCAATGTCATACACATCCCTTCATCAGATGATCGAGAAGTTCTTTTGGATATAGTGCCCTTCTCAGATGAGACTCCGCAACCACGCATCTCGACGCCTGGGCAGGATGATTTGGCCGAGCTCATTGCGCTTTCTCTGCGCATTCTCTTGTCGTATGCCCACCGCCAGAATCTTCGCCGCCGAGCGCAGCTTCCACCGCCACTTACGGAGCGCAAACCACCAAGATTGGTACATGCAATTATTCGCCCAATTCTCACATATCTCCAGCACCAATCCGCTTTGACCGCTCTACGCGGATTTCTGAGCAATATAGTCGAACCACTCCGAGCCGCCGGCTTGACCTGCGAATTCGCCGTGAACCCGCTATCGTCCCTCAATCTGTCCACCGTGACCGACACCAACGTCTCTTCCGGAAAATCCACCGTCGACGCTCTGATCGAAACCCTCACTCGTCCTCTCGCGTCATCTGCGACGATTACCCTGCCTGCCTCCACCAAGCTCGCCCTCGAGATCCGCACCCACCTCTACCTGCCAACCTTCGGCACCGAATACATCGTCACCAATACCACCTCCTCCTCTCACTCCAACCACTCCGAACCACCAAGCATCACGTTCGCCTCGAAATCCGACTTCCAGGACCACCTCCTGCATCTCCTCACCCTCGACACTGTCACCACCATCAACACCTTCCCCTCCCTCACCGACGTCGACGACGCCAAATCGAAATCAGAGCCGTGGCTAGTCACGGACGCTCATTCCGGCGAACTCACCAAGTCTTTCGGCGGCCTGGGAAGGAGCAAGAGGATGGTCATTGCGGTGGATCGGGACAGGCTGGAGGTGAGGTGGGGTTGGATGAACGGGAAGCCGGAGGTGGGACGGTATGTTTGGGTTACGTCGATGGACGGAGAGGAGGGAGGTGGGAAGACGTTGCACGAGGTGGTGGATGAGGTGGGGAGGTATAGGAGCAAGAAGGGCGAGAGTGCTGGTTGAGGGGTTGCATGCTCTTCTTGGGCGGCGCGGTGCTGCTGCTTGTGTTCGATTGTCGTCGCGACCTTGGCATTTGGGGTGGGCGTGCGACGGCATGTTGACCTTGAGACTCCGATGTAGATGAATTCGCACTTTATTCTACTCGTCCAAAGTATGCCTGAGCCGCAATGCACGAGTACGAATATCTAATGAAGTACCTGTATCCTAATATATCGTGGTTGGTCCCTCGAGAGCAAGTCAAGGCCGAAAACAAGGACCAACTCCCACGGTCGCGCCCCGGTCGCAATATTCGATGGTTTTGCCATCACGATACTGGCCAAATTAATTAATTGTAGACGTTCGATGATGATCCCTTCGGAACCCTGATTAGGAAACGCGTTTTCGGCCCAAGACGTTCGACGGAAACGTGTTTGCAAACCCTAAATTTGGGAACATGTCTGCGGTCTTGTGAAGGTCTGACGCGAGGATCTGATCTGGGAAGCTGGTCTGGGTTTGGTTCCCCTTTCGTCTTCGACTTTTGTCTGGTCGGTACGTCTGTTGTGGGAGGATCGCAGGGGTGTCTTGCTCCTGACGAGGTGTTGTGTTCTTCGTCGGATTCACGGACTGGCAGGGCGGTGATGTCACCACCCAGAAACAAGTTCGGTGCGTTCACTGCAAGTATATCACGGTCATGTAGCTCGACGACTATACATGGCAAAGCGTATTTCTGGTATCGCAAAGCATAGACTTAGCTATCAGCGCAGAAGAACGATCGTAGCCCATGAACTCCCGTCAGCCTTCACTGTCCTTGACCCTCGCGCTGTGGCCCTCCAGCTCATCCAGCAGCTGTACCGTTTCCGCCGGGTTCGCGATCCACGCCGTCGTGCACGCCGCTCTGGCCTTCTGTGCAATCAGCAAACCTCCGTCTCGGCGGTCTGGAAGAGAACTGACCTTGAAATCGTTGGCGCCAGCCGACAAGAACTGGTCGCCGATGTGCAGGGTCATACTCCCGTCGATGCCGCCAAAGAAGCGTTGGCAGGCTCGGACGCCCCAGGACTTGTCGCCGATGTCGACAAAGACATCGCTGCCACCTAGCCAGGCGACTTAGCCACAAGCTCGAAAGCGTCCAGAAAGATGGGACCCACCGTTGAAGGCACAGAATGGTAACCTCTTCCCTACCGCCGACATCTCCAGGACTTGCTGCGTGACTAAGACAGTCTCCTCGAGCTGCTCGCGTGCGAATCTCCGCCCTCCTGCCGTTGGTATGATGCCCACGGCGCGCTCCTTCCGTAGTATGTCTGCCTGCAGGTGCATGTTGGCGATGCATTCGCGTAGAGCCCCTTCAGCCACATCCAGCAGCACCGTAACGTCCTCTTCGGTCCAAAGCTTCATTTCATCCAGCATCCACTGGTCCCGAGGAATGTACTGCAGCCGGTGAGGGCACCTAATGTCGAACTCGAAGAGGTAGTTACTCTCGCCACCCAGCACGATGAGTTCCGGATCTATTAAATTGCCGTGGTGGACCGCGCTTGCAACGGCGTCGAGCAAGCCGTGCAGCCGCTCGTAGTACTTCGAAGCGTCGGTATAGCCTGCCGCGGTAACGATACCGACCTTGGTTCCGGATTTCAAAAGCCTCAGGATCCGCGGAATGACCGAGTTCGAGCCAAGTAAAGATTCGCCGTCGTCATACAGCGTCACGTCTCCGTCAAAGGTGACGAGCCGGATCCTCCTCTCCCGCACCAAGCCCATGGCCTGGGCGGTGTTGAGAACGAGTCGGATGTCATTGAATGAGGGTGGCACGAACCGGCGCGAACTGATGAAACGCTGCCGGTCCTGATACACGAAGGCATCCTCGAGCGGGAGCGGGGTGAAGAAGATCCCGACGGAGGGGACCAACAGCTTCAGCTTCGAGCGGCCATGGGTCCCTTTCTGCTGATGGGTGACTATGAAGGGATGTGAATTTATTTTTCTTCGAGTCATAAGCCATGACGGTTGCCTACTGTGATCATTGATGAGCCCTTGGACGTCACGCATGATTTCGGCATAGCGTCTGTGCGCGGTCGTGGCCATCTCGGTCAGGAGATCGCCTCGCTCATCGTACGCGGCTGTCGGCTGCGAGTGCAGCACGAAAGGCACAGCTAACAAGCCCTTGGGAATAGATCATCAGGAGCGTGCTCGCGCCAGTGGGGGAGAGCGGGAAGAGCGCGGTGAGGGTTGTGGTGCAGGGCCACTGCCCTGGTTGGCAGGCGCACCTTGATCCATTCAATCTAGGATTATTTAATAATTTTGCTTCAAAATAGTATTATACGGGGAGCTTACCAACTGGTCCCTCCGATGGGTCTGGGAGACAGATGGTAGATTTAGCCAACAACATGCTTATCTCGGGCGTAGAGTATGCGACTGGCAACAAGGATACAAGGCCTGGTGTTATAACACACCTTGAGCGCGTCTGGGTATCAAATTAGTCAACCACTCCATGGCGGAAGGGCTGAAGATCTATTACAATCGACACGATAGCGAGTCGTCATCCTTGGAGGTGGCAGTGGACGTCGAAGGAGTAGGTAATGTGTTGTACATACCTAGGTCAAGTGAGGTGGTGGTCTGCTAAGGGCAAGCCTCGCTGCCGCTTAACAGGCTTATGCTTTAGGTAAGAGGTAGTGTTTCTTGCGCTTCACATTTCGACCAATGCATTTCTGCATGATAGCTACCTTATGTGCTAAGACAATTAGATCTCTCGATCATAAGTCTATATGTTAAAGAGGTTTCCATGTGGTGTACTTGACTTTTCTCAAACTTGTAGTATCGGTCATTAGAAACCAGATATGAGAAGTTCGTTTTTGGTCATGGACCTCACTGAGGCTGCTCCCTTTCTCCAGCACAACCCCTAAATCCTTACACTCCACGGCATACGACACTCTTTAGGAGGGGGTGGATCGCATGGATACTTTCCGTCTGCAAAGTCTCCACCCACGATAGTGTCGAGCGGATCTATCTCCCTGGCTCCAAGCTCCCGTAGCATTCGCACGACGTGATCCTGCCGGTAAGCCATCGCCACGGTAAATTAAAGGGGGGCAATTGTGTCGTGTGTAAAGGCCTTCGTCGTTCACATTGACACCATGCTGAGCCATAGCTTGGATAAAGCCTATATTTCCATGCTGGCAAGCTACGCCCATAAAATGGACTACGTAGCTCTCTGCCGTCTGAGGACCGTCATCAAGCTTGTGGTAGTCGAAATCGAAGCGATCGAGGAGCAGTCGGACTAAACTAGCAGACCCCTTGCGATCGGCGGCTACTTCGAGTAAACTCATCCAATGATTAGACTCCAGCTCTACGCCGGCGTCCAGGAGTATGCGTGCTGCACCGACATGGCCGCCCCATGCCGCTGCGCGAATAGAAGGGCACCATTTCGGTTCCCAGCCATATGGATTTGCACCTCCGGCGAGTAGCAACCTCAAGACTTCTTCCTGACCGGTCCATGCAGCTTGCTCGATGGGGCTAGGGTCGTGGCATCTATGCTGATATGTCATATGGTCATTGACGTCGCCTCCATGATCGAGTAGCAGCTGGACGATCTCGATTATTCCTCCTCTGCAGGCTGCACGAAGCCCCCCGCAGAGAAGCCACGGACACTCGGAAAGCTTATCACTCAAACGTTCAAGCAGCAGATGCGCCACCCGAGGTTGATTAGTATCACACGACCTTATAATGGCTCTTTCAAACTCTTGGCCAGAAGTAACATGCCCATATTGCGGTTCGAGCAAGAGACGACCGCTTTCTTCATCTTGATTCTCAACCGCTACCTGAAGTGCTCGACCATTCGTGAATGATCTATCCATGTTGACATCGCCACCGCGTTGGAGAAGCGTACGGACTAGGTCACGATCCCTTATTCGCAGCGCCGCATGTAATGGTGTACCCAAAAACTTGCTCTCAACCTCTGCAAAGTCTAGCTGCTCGTCTTCAAGCATATGTTGAACAACGGAGGACTTTCCTAGGTATATAGCCGCTATAAAGATGTGGTACCGGTGCTCCACACTAAACACCGGATGCGGTGTTTGGGGGAATATGGCGTTCATGAAACAGTTCCAGCCGTGGTAGCGGCTGATGCTGTGGCAAAGCGTCTTCATATATTCAGACCGCAATCGCTCTGTTTCGGCGCCATCGTCATACCTTAGCAGCTCGTCGACAACATAGTTGATCAGGGCCGAAGAGTTACTGTTCGTTGACGTATTCTCCGTATGTGGCCGGTCGAGCAGGTATCTTGCCACAAAGTCAGGCGACATCTTTGAACAATAAGCCGAGTCGTGATTGTCAGGGTGGAGACGTTTGGTCGTCGCATAGGCGCGGATGGTCTCGCGATCAAATAACCCTGACCATGTGAGCCGCCAATGGTGTGCGGAAGATGGCATCCAGGCACTCACTGTTTACCTGACGAAGCTTGGTAGCGCGGCGACAGCCTAAGTCAACCACAGCCAGCTCGAAGATATTGCGGAGAATTTCCAAAGGCAGAAGATGCAGAGACATTTTGAAAGTCACCGTGCTGAAAGGGTCCGGCGGCGAGAGATTGGCGGGCTTTGAAGGCTCGTTTCATACAGTACCCAGCAAAAGCTCTCCAAGAATTCAGCAGGCAAAGCATGCGGAAGTCTCAAAACGGTATTGTTATTGACTTGAAAATGAAGGAATCTCTGACTGCGCACATTGGGGGCTACAGTACCTATAAATGACGCATATGTGGTAAAATGTTGGTGTTATTTGTAGGATCTTTCATCTTCTCGTTGGCGGCGCAGGGCTCGACCTTTGTCAACCTCACTACCTACTTTGTAAAGATAGAGTAGAAACGTTTGGGTATAAGGTATATGGTGTAAACTCACATACAGTGCCGGCAATAATTCTGGTCACTCAGAACGCTCCAAAAAAAACAACTGAATCACTTTTTTTTGAAAGCTCAAAATCCTTAAAACACATAAATACTGTAATTACTTCACAATCACAGTGTATACAGACATTCTGAGTATGCAGAATGATGAATTATATATAAATTTATTAAATCTGTAATTTTTAGATGTATCATTAAGCAACTGTATGTGTAGTTATCAAAAATGATGTGTTTTGATGATGAAACAGTGACAAGACTTGAAAAACTCATCAAATACTGCAATAACAACATTATTTATGTATTAATTGACTCAGAACTTTCACAAATATTAAAAATTTATATAATTCATCATTCTGCATATTCAGAATGTCTGTATACACTGTGATTGTGAAGTAGTTACAGTATTTATGTGTTTTAAGGATTTTGAGCTTTCAAAAAAAAAGTGATTCAGTTTTTTTTTTTGGAGCGTTCTGAGTGACCAGAATTATTGCCGGCACTGTACTGTAACTCAGATCTCAGATTTCAAGTGTCAAAATCCTATTGATATAGGTGAGCAACGCCCATGGTCATGAGTGAGCCAATTGACCACATCCGAATGCATTGAACAGTTCAGACTTCATAGACTATCATGTAAATTATAGACTCTTAACTATAAATCCTGCAGCATGATAGTAATGTATTCTATGTAGACTTTGCTATTTTAAGAACCACCTATCGATGTCAGCTTGGGGCTGACATGTACTGCACATCTCAAAGTATATCCTCCGTACAAGTTCTCAGGGGTCGATCCGAAGATCACCCCCAACTTCGTACGAACCGGAAGAACTCCCAGCAAATTCCCATTGCAAAAAGCGCTCTCAGGTAAGTTACGAGACATACCTTAATGATCTCTAAAGTATGACGAGTAAATGTGTTCAGCTTGTGGTCTTATTGTCAACCAATTCTCCGTGGATGGTCGATCTTCAATGTCTATGCCATTATATAGGGCGGCTCGCGAATTTCCATTCCTTTGGAACAATCAACTCGTTCAAACTATCAAGGCTATATAACGCGAGAATGATGTGTGGGACTGAAGATCAGGGACACGCAACCGCAGAAGAGAAATCGACAAAGACGAGCGGCAGGAAGGTGTTTTGCGAGGATGCACGAAAGAAGTGGATGGGAAGACATGTGATCAGATACTCGAACTTCCAAAACTGAAGCTCCGTTCAGTTCGCCGAGGATATAGGAGAAAATCATCCTTGCGGGCTTTCAAGAGTGGCTGAATGTCCAGGCAACTATCGGCAGCTCGCCCGCCGTCGTTACGTCGATCTGAACAGGCTTCAGGTTTCTCAACTCCGCGACGCCAGCATGGTCGAAAACCATAATCCAGCTGGAAATTCCGGTGCTTGAGTACGATAAGGCGTTAAACGCAGCCTCATCTTGTGGCTTGACGGTAAAAGTCTTAGCAGCATTGCCGCCCACCTCTTGCTGAGCCTTGAACACGATCTCTTTGGCCTCTGAGTTGGCGACTTCCATAACAATGAGCTTTTCAAGGTCTCCGACGTTGATCTTGACCCCATGATCTTTCTCGCCATCCTGGACAGCCCTCTTCCACAGCTGGAAGAACCACTCGGAGATTGGCAACCTCTCCTTTAATGGAATGGCGTCGTCGTACATTTCGGATCCATCTTTAAATGTACGTTGAGGAATGATGGCCATGTGTTTGACCGAGAAGTACACATCGACGGCCGATCCCCGATCTTAGCTTCCTCCTTCGTACCGTAAACCTCGTACCTCTTCCAGACGTTGGGCCGGCTGAAGACAGTGCCCATGTCGATACCCTGTTGTTTGAAGAATTTCTCAACATTTCTGCCAATTTGGACTCTTGCGTGTTTGCTAGACTTTATGGTGTACCTTCCCTCTTCTTTCTCAAAATTGTGGTCTCTTGCTTCATTTCTACCGAGGACGCCCTGTACCCTCTCTCGGAGAGCTCGACCCTTCTCGACGTAGTTGGTACCCGAGAATGTGTATGTGTTGCTCGGCGCACAAACATTGTCGGCCCGCTTACAGGCTGGTGCAGCAGGTTTCGGTACAGCAGGTTTCGGTACAGGAGCAGGCTTAGGAGCTATCTCAGGCATACGCCCAGGAGCATTGGGAACCCCTGGGTCGACTGGCTTCGGGAAAGTCGGGATAAGAGGTTTAGGCTCAACCTTGGGTACGGAAATGCCGGGAATCTCAATCCTCGGGAGGATGTCTCTTTTCGAACATTTTTCATCCGAGCCTGGGGAAAGTCAGTAGGGCATCTATGGCTCAAGTCTGGGAAGTAATACAGGGTCTGGCAGATGCCCGGAAAGACAGGCCTATAAAGACGCTCAGAAGGAGAACCTGCGCTGCGGTGATTCGCATGATGAAGGCGAATGCCCGCTTATCTCGGGACTAGCCCTAAGTTGAGTTTGTAGAGCCTGCAATTGGACGATAAGGGTCACACCAGGGGACGGGTCTCTGAGAAGACGAAAAGTCCCTTGAACGACTTGTGGTAAGGTGCAGTTAGAGCTGAACTGACGATGCTGTCTCAGAAAGTCGAGATGTTGAAGAGAGAAGAAGCGAACAACTGGATTGATACAGAAGGGAAGGTATCAGAATTGAGCGATCATTGCAACCCACAGAAGCAAGCGAGTGTCACCATTGTGACCGGCGATGCCGGCAACGCCGGCGGAAGCATTCCATACATAGCGATTTGGGACAAGTGGGGCCATCGCTTCGGCCAGTACAAGGGAGATCATAACGGCCATATCGATGCGGAGTATGCCATGACCTTCACGATCAACCCCGACCAGCACGGCGGTAAACCCGCCCAACCAGAGTACGTCTCCATCGTCATGCAAGAGAACGATGCCATCTGTGTCTCTGCGGTCATCGCGATGGGTGATGCGGCACAGTGGACATGGACCGGAGATGTGGGCTATACCTGCGGCGCCCAATGGTACAACAGCCAATTCTCAATAGGGGCCTCCAACAGTCCGCCCAGATGCGTCTGGATCGACGCCGATAACACCAACGGGATCGTCGCGAAAGGTATCAGCATGCACATTCGCGATTTCACCTCAGACCCCGGACTCCTCGACCAGTACAAAAAAGACCAGAGAAGGCTCTGCCAGAACTCGGCGAGGATGACGTTCCAACCTGAACCGATCACCCCTGACTCGATAATTCCACTCTTCAACCCCCCGTTGGACTATGCAACGGGCGGCGGTGCTCTGTTGAAGCCCAACCAAGGTATCGACAGGCATACTCGTGGATATCCGGATGGTACAAATATGAAAATCCATGACACGGGGAGAAAGCATGCCAGGGACACGACTCCACACGCTGGCATCGACAAAAACAACAAACCGTGCCACCTGATCATCAGTAACATCAACGGACACAGCGCGAAGGACTTGTGCGAGCACCCCAACTCCCTTGGTGCCGATTTCGTTTCAACAGCCGAGCACATTTTCTGCGACATGGAAACCGGGAAATGGTGGCCCCTGTGTGACGCCACCCACAGCGACCGCTGCTTCGACCTCGAGCACCAGACGATGAGGGGCAAAAAAACAGGTAGCAAACAAAGTCGGGGTGAGACATCTGCACATCCCGTGCCGAAGAAGGAGTACAAGCCATCTAAGGTATGGCACTAAGTGCATGCTCATGATGGCTGTAAGAGAAGTAAGAGGAAGAGACGGAGATGTTTTCAACAAAGAGGATAGATATATGATTGATTGATTGATTGATTGATTGATTCATAGGTGACCGAGGCTGCCTAGGCTGCCATACACCGCATAACTACAAGCGGCTAGCACATACTGATCTTATCCTCATTACTCAACCTTGCTGTCGCCATCACTGTCACCCCATGAACTAACTAACTAATACAAATTCTGACTTTGTTTTCTATAGCCTCTCATGTTTTTCTTGATTCTGATGCTTGCTAATCTTCTTTTCTTATGATCTAATGCTAATGCCTCTCTTCAACTGTCATCAATAGAGAATAAACATTGCTGTAAACAATTAATTGTCTTTTCTGCAGTCTAAAGTGTGTAATTGTTGAATTTCTCATTTCAGACTGCATCTAAGAATATCAGATCTTCTGATGTTTCTTTTACAGTCTAAAATTGTCTTAAAAGATTGCTCTGTAACATAAATATAGCAGCTGCTTTAATTAATGCTGAATCTTGTAGAATCTTCTTTGTATCATTAACTCATCTTAATAGTTTCTTTCTTAAATTCTGAGTTTGTAAACATTTCATCAGTACATGATGAACAGTTTAAATGCTCAGATTGTATAAACATTGTGAAGAGTTTACTCAATTTATAACATAAAGATAATAAGTTATGTCAATCTTTTCTGTACATAACTGAATAATGAGAAAGCTTATGAATTAATGAAGTTCTATATACTTATTTAACACTCTTCTATCTGACTGTTACTTTATGCTGAATGTAACTCATATCACTGTTTTATTTTTTTAGTCATTGACTCATTCTTTTGCTATCTGCTGATGAAGTCTTATCTTACAGATAGCAATTAAATGTCAAATCTTTATAATCTGTTCTTTTTCAATATGTAAATCTCTGATCTAAATCACTGTCTTAACTGCTTTATTTATCTCTTCATTTTCTGATATCTCTATATGTATCAGTATTCATCAGATTCATATTTAAATCTTTTAACTTTACAGATCATTTATTCTCTTCATTATGTGCTGCAGTAAGTACTGATCTGACTGTATACTCAGTTTAATGATTAATTAAATTGCTGCTTAATTATCTATGTATATGTTCATTACTCAAAGCTTTAATTTCATCATTTTCATCATACTTACTATGCTCATCATCATAGTCAGACTCTGTAGCTTCATCATATACACTGTGAATGTCTTATCTATACTTATATACATTATACATTTCAGATCTCTTTTCAGTATCACTGTTACTGCACTTATCTGATTCTTAATGTCACTGTTATTCATGTAAATATTCAACATCTTTCAATTTCAACAAAGTTTATTGATATCATGTCTGCAGACAGCTTCATCTACATTGTTATTTATGTAAATAGTTAAGTCATTTCATCATAATAATACAATGTAAAGTGTTCTGAATTTCAAGTTAACTTCTGATGAGAGTCATGTCTGCATCTTATAATGAAGCTACAGACATTTCAGTGAGCTCTTTCAGCAAAGCTTCTTTGTAAAGTCAGGCCTGATTTTCTTCATTAAAGTGTAAATTAATACAGTAATAATATAAAGTATAAACTCTTTCAGTATCTTCTCTAGCTGCTGTTTCATTAAGAAAAGAAAGAATTTCATGTTCAGTGCTGAGTTTACTGTTGTATAAAAGATTTTTACTATAATAACTTCTGCTCATCACTGTATGACTGTCAGTTTCTGAAGAATTTATTTTTATTATATAATTGTTTTGTGTCTGCTGTTTAAGCTGTATCAGACTGAACAGTAGTACAGAATCTACAGCAACATCATTGTTATATAGAATCTCTGTAGATTTTTAAGTTTAAAATTTTATATAAAGTCTGTCAACATCACTAGATCTTTAAGACTTGTTATGACTCAGATCTAAATGTGTTATATATGTGCATCTCATTTCAAATATAAGTTCAAGATGACTCTCAGCACTCTACACATCAATGATATTTGTACTGTGTATATATTTAGAATCAGCTTCACTGTTGTGTTATGTCTTGTAAGACAGTTTGTGAAGTGAATAAACTCATACTTAATTAAAACAAAGACAGAGATATATCTTTAAGCTTATTGCTCTGCACAGCTGTGCACTGTGTACAAAGCAGCACAGTTCTTCTCTGCTGACTTTTCTGTTACTATAATGCTTACATTGTCAATTTAACTTGCTGCTGTGACTTAAAGCTGTGAATTATTGACTAGATTCAGCATGTCAGCATTGTAGAATAAATATAGAATGAATAATAATGATAAGCTTTAAAATATATCTATATAAATAATAAAGCTTTCTGACTCATATTCTGACAGCTTTATTGTTAATGTTCTTTTTTTCAGAAAGTCTTCTATTCAGTTCATTATCTTCAGTGATAAACAGCATTTTCAGAGATTGTAAAGTCATCTTTTATAAAAGATATTGTTAAAGATTTCTGATACATTCAGCATTAATAACAATGTAATTAATGTGCTTAACTCTTATGCTTTATAAATCTACTTCAGCAGTATGTAAATTGTCTGTTCTGTAAACACAATCTTTCAGTCTCTCAGCAATGTTTTAAATAACAGTTAATAGATCTCTATTATGTAGCTTATTCTGTGTATCATTATGAACTTCAAAGCTTTGCTCATAATGTTTAGAAGTGTCATTGATCAGTATATCTTAAACTGCTGATAATTTTCTTTATTGAGTTTTTGCAGCATCACTGTAATGAAGTATTTAAAGATTCTTAAATGTCTTTTACTGTTCAGATACAAGTTGTACAGTGAGAGCAGCAGTGAGAATAGTTGTAATAGTATTTAGTGTAAAACTCAATTCAGTATGCTATTTAATTCTAATATTTTATTGTCTAATGTTCACATTATAATCTCTGTTAATTCAGTCTCTGTTAAAAGGTGGCACCACACTAATAGCACAGCTATCGTGGGTTATATATCTAACACTCCCCCTAACCCGCGATCGGCCCGCAACCGACCCGCAGGTGTAAAGGGTGCGCGCAGACGGCGGTTCAAACTCGTGACCTTTTGGACTTACTCCCTCACCATGGACTTGAACCACCAGCAGAGGTGGCCTAGGCGCCACTTTACGCAAGTTATCATGCACTAACCCGGGCTCATAACCTGTTAAAAGGTGGCACCACACTAATAGCACAGCTATCGTGAGTTATATATCTAACAGTCTCTATGATTAAAGACATAAATATCAGCTCAAAATACTTATATTCTGCAATGTCATTAAGATTCATCTCTGAAGAAGTTGAAAAAAAGATTGTTCAAAGTAGCTCTATCTTATTCTGCAGTTCTGTAAGTTTCAGTTCTTTCATCTATTTCAGAGTGAGAGTGAAAGCCTGATTTATAGCTTCATAATTTCTAACTTACTTTATTAATTTTTATAGTTTTTAAAAATTCTTTAAGATCATCTCTATTCATTCTCTGTAACTCATTCTCATTAATTTTGTCAACTTCTTTTCTTTTTCATTGCAGACTCAACAGTACATCTTTTAAATGTGCATGCTCTGCTCTCTTTATCAACAACAATAAACTTTATTTACTTCTCTTATTATCTCTTTTGCTTCTGAGCCAAACTCTGACTTTAATTATTTACTAAGAGTTAACATCAATACTATTGTCTTCACTGTAATCTGAATTGTCTCTGTAATGACAGTTATGTATTACTTTATGTTAAGTTCATTGTAGTTATGAAGTAACATTAACAGCTATTCTGTTAAAATCTATTATAAAAGCTTTATATCTACTTTATTTCACTGTCAATAGAATTGTAATGTGATTTCTGCTGTAGACAGCAGAAGATGAGTGACAATAAAGTAGTGATTAGAGTCATGATGTTGTTGTTGTATCTTACAGCTAATTAATTGTTAAGTAATGTCTGAGCTGTCTAGCATTAGATCTATGAGAATAGATATATGATGTTCTTTCAATTAGTGACACATAGACTGTTAAAGATTTTTTTCATTTTTAGATCAATATACAATAGTGTAGAGTCTCAATACTGAAAAATATATCTGATTATTACATCTTATGCAATCTACCTTACTGTGAGATAGCTTCATGATGATTAATTGATAATTAATTAATTGATTCATAGATGACTGAGGCTGCCTAGGCTGCCATACACTGTGTAACTACAAGTAACTAGTGCATACTAATCTTACTCTTATTATTATCTTGCTGTCATCATCACTGTCACCTCATAAATTAACTAATATAAATTCTGACTTTGCTTTCTGTAGTTCTTCATATTTCTCTTAATTCTGATGCTTACTAATCTTCTTTTCTTATAATCTAATGCTAATGCCTCTTTTCAGCTGTCATCAATAGAAAATAAACATTGCTATAAACAATTAATTGTCTTTTCTGCAGTCTAAAGTATGTAATTATTGAATTTTCTATTTCAGACTGCATCTAAGAATATCAGATCTTCTGATGTCTCTTTTACAGTCTGAAATTGTCTTAGAAGATTGCTTTATAACATAAATATAGTGATCACTTTAATTAATGCTGAATCTTATAGAATCTTCTTCATATCATTAACTCATTTAAGCAGCTCTTTCTGTAGATTCTATGTTTGTGAGCATTTCACTAGCACATAATGAACTGTTTAAATGCTTAAGTTACAGAGACATCATGATGAGTTTACTCTATCTATAATGTAAAGATAATAAGTCAGATCAATCTTTTCAGTGCATAACTGTGTAATAAGAAAGCTTATGAATCATTATAGCTCTATATGTTTGTTCAGAACTCTTCTATCTGACTGCTATTTCATATTAAATATGACTCATTCAGCTTTTTTATTTATTCAGTCATTAACTCATTCTCTGACTATCTGTCTGCAAAATCTCATTTTATATATAATCATTAAATGTCAAACCTCTATGACCTGCTCTGCTTCTGTCTGTGTATTTCTTGTTAAAACTATCACTTTAATCATCTTGTTTATCTTTTTGTTGCTTAATACTTCTATATGCACTGATATTTAATGTATTCATATCTAAATCTTTAGACTGCACAGATCATTCATTTTCTTTATAATACACTGCAGTAAGTATTGTTCTGACTGTATGTTGAGCTTAATGACTAATTAGATTGCTGCTTAATTATCTATATATATATTCATCATTTATAGTTTTGACTCTGACTTCTTCATCATGCTTATTATGCTTGTTGTCATGATCAGATCTTGCAGCTCTGCTATATATATTGTGAATGTCTTCTCTGTACTTATATACATCATATATCTTAAATCTCACTTCAATGTCATTGTCACTGCTCTTATCTGATCTTCAATGTCACTGCTGTCTGTATAGATGTCTAATACTTCACAGTCTCAACATAGCTTGTTAACATCATGTCTGCAGATCATCTTATCTGCATTGCTGTCTATGTAAATGATCAAGTCATTTCATTATAATAACACTATGTAGAGTGCTCTGAATTTCAAAGTAACATTTAAGAAAAGTTACATCTATATTTTATAACAAAGCTATAAGCATTTCAGTGAGCTTTTTCAGTGCAGCTTCTTAATGAATCTTGATTTGATTCTTCTCATTAAAATGTATATTGATGCAGTAATTATATGAAGCATAAATTCTCTCAGAGCCTTCTTGAATTACTGTTTCATTAAAAGAAGAAAGAGTTTTATGTTCAGTGCTGAACTCATTGTTATGCAGAAGATTCTCATTATGATGACTTCTGCTTATTACTGTATAACTGTTAGTTTCTAAAGAATTCATTTTTATTATATAATTATTCTGTGCTCACTGTCTAAGCTGTATCAGACTGAGCAGCAGTACAGAATCTGCAGCAGCATCACTATCATATAGAGTTTTTATAGATTCTTAAGTCTGAAGCTTTATGTAAAGTCTGTTAACATTATTAAATTTTTGAGACTTATTGTGACTCAGGCCTAAATGTATTGTATATATGCATTTCATTTTAAATGTAAGTTTAAGATGACTCTCAGCACTCTGCACATTGATAATATATGTACTGTATGTATATCTAAAGTCAGCTTTGCTGTTATGTCATGTCTTGTGAGACAGTTTATAAAGTGAATAAACTTATACTTAACTGAGACAAAGACAAAGATATATCTTTAAGCTTACTGCTCTGTATAACTATGCACTGTGTGCAAAGTAATGCAGTTCTTTTCTGCTAACTTTTCTGTTATCATGATGCTCACATCATCAATTCAACTCACTGCTGTAATTTAAAGCTGTAAGTCATTGACTAGATTCAGTATGTCAGCATTGTAGAATAGATATAAAATAAATAATAATGATGAGCTTTAAAATATGTCTATATGAATGACAAAGCTCTCTAACTTATATTTTAATAACTTTATTGTTGATGTTCTTTTTCTCAGAAAGTCTTCTATTCAGTTCATTATCTTCAGTGATAGATGATGTTTTTAAAGATTATAAAGTAATCTTTTGTAAAAGACATTGTTAAAGACTTCTGATACATTCAGCATTAATAATGATGTAATTAATATGTTTAATTTTCATACTTTGTGAATCTGCTTCAGCAGTGTGTAAATTGTCTACTTTATAAACACAATTTTTCAGCTTCTCAACAGTGTTTTAAGTAGCAATTAATAGATTTCTGTCATGTAGCTTATTCTGTGTATCATCATGAACTTCAAAGTCTTATTCATAATGTTCAGAAGTATCATTAATTAATATGTCTTAAACTGCTAATAATCTTCTTTGTTGAACTTCTACAGCATCACTGTAATGAAGTGTTTAAAGACTCTTAAATATCTTTTACTGTTTAGATACAAATTGTACAGTGAGAGCAGCAGTAAAAGTAGTTATAATAATATTTAATATAGAACTCAATTCAATATATTATTCAGTTCTAATGTCTTATTGTTTAAAGTCTACATTATAATCTCTGTTAATTCAGTCTCTATAATTAAAGATATAAGTATCAGCTCAAAATACTTATATTCTGCAATGTTGCTGAGATTCATCTCTAAAGAAGTTAAAAAGAAAATTGTTCAAAGTAACTTTATCTTATCTTATAATTCTGTAAGTTTCAGTTCTTTTATCTGTTTTAAAGTAAGAGTAAAAGTCTAATTCACAGCTCTGTAATTTCTGACTCACTTTATCAATTTTTATAATTTCTAAAAATTCTTTAAGATCATCTCTATTCATTTTCTGTGACTCACTCTCATTAATTTTGTCAGCTTCTTCTCTTTTTTATTGTAAACTCAGCAGTACATCTCTTAAGTGTGTATGCTCTGCTCTTTTTATCAATAACAACAGATTCTATTTACTTTTCTTATTATCTCTTTTGCTTTTGAGTCAAACTCTGACTTTAATCATTTACTAAAAGTTAACATCAATACTGTTGTCTTCATTGTGACTTAAATTGTCTCTGTAATGACAGTTATATGTTGCTTTATATTGAATTCATTGTAGTTATGAAGTGATGTTGACAGCTATTTTATCAAAATCTATTGTAAAAGCTTTATGTCTACTTCATTTCACTGCTAATAAAACTGTAATGTAATCTCTGCTGCAGACAGCAGAAGATGAGTGATAATAAAGTAATAATTAAAGTTATGATGTTATTATTGTATTTTATAGCTAATTAATCATTAAGTAATGTCTAAGCTGTCTAGCATCAGATCTATGATGCTGTACACTTACTGAAATCTTTATGTGACTGAGCTCTATAATAAGAACAGAGAGAGCTGTCATTCATTTATTATTTATATTAATTGCTTTGTCTGTGAGTTCTTCTTCATTCTCAGACTTTCTTATATTAAGTAATACAGATTGAAGTCTCTCACTATAATGTATTGTTAGTGATTATTCTTCAATAAATCATTTAATTACTTTAAAGTTACTGTAATATTCTCTTTAACTGCTTCTCTATATACATAACATAAATGAGCCGCAACAGCAGCAAAACTCCCTACACGAAACTCACACAGTCAAATAGATTGCAAATACAGCTCTAAATCACACTCATCACCTACCTGCGGTCATCTTGATGGCAGATT
>JAABUY010002042.1_pt1 | contig 25039 bp, 38 predicted proteins | sample 5560271 | NCBI WGS metagenome assembly JAABUY01 (sample SAMN10711886, study PRJNA513374) | rock metagenome | isolation source: Antarctica rocks | place: Antarctica: Victoria Land, University Valley | reverse complement strand
GGCGGCGCGATGCCGCCCTGGCCTGGCGCGCGCGCGCCCGGCCCTGCAGGCTGCACAAGGGCGACGGGCACGTGCATGTTGTGGCTGCGCAGGGCAGCACGCTGAGGGGCGGAGGGAGGGCGACGCGTTGCCCTCCGCGCTGCACTTCTCGCTTCGCAGAGGCACTCCGCTGTGCTTCAATCATGGATGCTGAAAGTCGCGCTCAGGCCTTCATGCATGCTTGCACCAGTTATGCAAAGCTTCCGCAGCATTTGTCATGCTCCTGAGCATCACTGGCAGACACGCTCAGGCCGCCGCGCCCTCCGCAGGCGCCCTGCCACCTCTCCGGCAGCCAAGAGGGTGGCGCAGAGGCGCGCAATCTCAAGCAAGGCACGCGCGGCGGGCGCCACCTATGTCCAGGTCGACGGCGGTGGGCGCAAAGCCGTAGCGCACGGCGTAGTTCAGCAGTAGCTTGCACAGCGAGCTCTTGCCCACGTCCGTGGGCCCCACCACCTGCGCAACGCGTGCAAGGCGGGCGCTGAGCCGCCTGCGCAGCGCGCAGCGGCCGGCTAGCAGCGCGCCCACCGCGCCCGAGCAGCTGCCCGGTGCGCGTAGAGGCGGAACGAGATGCTGGCAGCGCCTCTGAACAGGCGGCCTGTTGCGGCCACACAGCTGCTTGCCATACAGAAAGCAGCTCTGCTCATGGCGTCCCAAGCTGCTGTGGCGGCGCTGCTTAGAGGCCACGCGTGTGCAGCCTTGTGCGTAACGCTGGGTGACGGTCAGTGTCAGGGTGGCCGGGCGGGGGAGCAGCGCACAATGGTGCGCGGCCCCTGGCCGCCGGCCTCGCGCGCGGCGCGCCGGCGCTGCTCCACGATGTTGCTGGCGTTGAGGTATTCCACCATCGGCGTAGCTCAGGTCGCTCGCGCGCACGCGGAAGGTCTGCGCGGCGGCGCATTGCCCTACTCGCCCAGTGCTGTGCAACTCGAAGGCTGCACGTTTGCAACTGCCCTCATGTGCTGTTCAGCTGACGGGCTGCCCGCTCGGCGGCTCAACTTCCGGGGAGTCTTGAAAGCCCCTGACAGCAGGCTGTTCCTACGCTCGCGGCTGTGCTGGCCTGTGGCTGTCAGGGCCTGGCGCCCTCCCAACCCAGCTCTCAAACCACGGTGCTTCTGCTCAACAGGACACTTGGAGCGCGCAGAGCCTCTCAGAACCTGCGCGCCCCTCCAGGACAGCACAGGACCGGCCGGACTTCGCGCGCGCCTGCGGCCCCTTGGCGTACTGCTCCGCGCTGAACGTGAAGTCCTGCTCCAGCAGCGTGGGGAAGGTGCCGGAGCGCATCAGCAGCACCGCGTGGCCGCCGCCGCCGCTGTCGAACGCCACGCTCAGGCCCTCGCCCCAGTCGCTGTCGTCCGGCGCGAGCAGCAGCTGCGCGCGCGGCGCGCCGCACTCGCTTGCCGCAGCGAGCCTGCTGATGGGCGCTCCGACGCTCTCGCATCATGCCCACCGGCGCTCGAGCATGGCGGAGCTGCCCTGCTGGTTGCTGGCGCCAGCAGTTTTGCACGAATACAGATATCACTCCATGGCGGGCCGTGCAGGGTCTTGGGCCCACCACATGCGCCTCCTGATGCGCCCACTGGACGAGCGTGCGCGCGCTGCGCCAACCGAAGCCAAGCAGCAGCAGCGCCGGCGGGCCCTTGCTGAGTCTCCTCTTGGTGGCAGGCCATGGGCCTGTACCAAGCTCGCTTGGGCGGCCCTAGAGCCCATCAACCCACGGAAAAAGCCCCTGTCAATCCACGCGCCCACCCAATGCTGCCCTGCCCTGGCGGGCCCCGATGGGGCCCGCGCCGCACCTCCCAGTACGCCCAGCGGCCCGGCGCAAGCGCGCCGCGCTGCTCGCCGCCGAGCGGCAGCAGCGCCAGTGGGCCCTCGCACCAGCGGCCGCCGCGCCAGGCGCCGCGATCGGTCGCACAGCTGCAGACGCCCGGCGCGATGCACGCGCCCGCGGCCGCGCCGCCGCAGTCGCCGGGGCACAGCGGCGCGGCGCCCGCGCCACCCCAGCGCGCCTGCAGCGTGTAGTGCGCGGCCTCCTGCGCGCGCTCAAACTTCAGCGCGCGCGCGTCGGCCGATGCGGAGCGGCGGCGGGCGGCCCGCAGCCCGTGCGCCAGCCGCCGCGGACCGCTGCCTCTCGCCCCGGCCGCTGCCGTGCCTGGGAGGCAGTGCAGCACTGCAGAGGGCAGACCGCCACAGACGATGAGAAGATATGTCGGTGAGATAAAAAGTCAACAGGCACAGGGGGGCTGGCAGGCGCGGAGCGCTGCACAGCTGCAGCGCGGCTGCACGAGCACGCCGCCGGCTAACAAGGCCGCTCCGCCCCGGCGGGTTGGGCCGCGACGCGGCGCGCGCCTTGATGTAGTTGTCGTTGTTGTAGACGCCGACGTAGTATGTGCCGGCGCTCGCATTGGTCATCAGCACGTAGTGGTCGTCCAGCCGGGCGCGGAAGCTGTCCACGTCCTGGCGCGCCGGCGGCGCGGCGGTCAGGCCCGGCGCCGCAGCCACGTTACGCTGTGAGTGCGTAAGCGCTCTCTGGGCATGAGTACGGTCTACAGGCATGCGCCTCGTGCTGCCACCAGCTGCTATGCAGTGCTACGAGCTGTCGCGAGGTGCCACCAGCGCGCAAACCAACTGCCCAGACGACCCACGGCAGCAAGATGACCTGGCTGGTACCCTCTGCTGCAGCACCACCGACAACCAAACCACAGGTGCAGGCGGTGCGGCACGCTGAGCATCGCTCACAGCGGCGTCTGCCTGCACACGTGCGCGCTCTTGAGGGGCGCTGCATGGCAAGCCAGGGCGCTCAAGAGCCTGCACGCCCACCGCGCAGCGCGCCGCGCACCGCAAAGGCGTCAAAGTCCTGGTAGGCCGGCAGCGCGCCGGCCTCGAAGCCCGCGCCCGCCGGCTTCACAAACAGCACCGGGTCGCCGCGCGCGCGCCGCATCTCGACCAGCAGCGCCTGGCCGCCGCTGGGCAGCACCACCTGCGCCGGCCCCGCGCAGGGGTGGGGAGAAGGCTAGGGCCTAGGGTACTGGCCGCCGCACCATGTGGAACCAGCTGGGGCGGAGGCGGGCTGGCAGCACGCTCGCGCCCCTCTGCCGCGCAAAGCGCCAGGTGGGGCCGCATCTCTGGCCAGCCGTCTGACATGACCCATGGCTTTGCCAGCGGCGCGCACTTTAAAGACACGCCTGCCGCTGCTGGCTGACCTGCCTGGTCCACACAGAAGGCTAGCGTTGAGGCCTCGCCGCCGTGGCGGTCCGCCTGTAGCCCAGTCGATTCGCGCACTGGCAGACGCGGCTCCACAGGCGGTGGCGGGCTCAAGGGCTACCACAGAGCGCTTGCGGAACGCGACACTCGAGCACGGGACGACAGGTTGGGCGGGCGCGCCTGGTAGTAGTCCCAGCTGCCGAATGCTAGCAGGCCGCCGACCTGCGCCCCTTGCGCCAGCACGGGCGTCGTGGCCTGGCAGCCAGTGTCGCCCCTGCGTCGCCAACCATGACCTCAGCCTCCCCAGCGCAGGCGCAGTACCAAGCAAAGGCATGGCCATGCGCCTGCTGGGCTCACCGGGCCAAGTGCCGCGCGTCAGCGCGCAAAAGCGCCTCCTGCAAGCGAGGGCGCTGCGGCGCATCCGCATGGCACCAACGCATGCACAACGCAAAACGCCTGCATGCAACACTCTACCACAGCCATGCGGCAGCTCGGCTGCAACCCGCTTTCATGACACACAGGCATGCTGCCCTCCACGCCGCACGCGCGCCACCACGCCCTGCACGTGAAGGGCATGGACGGCGCCCACGGTGCCCCGCGCCGCACCTGCCGGGCTCGCATGCGCAGGTGCCGTTGGCGCACGTGCCGTGTGCGGAGCAGAGCACGGGCGCGGCAGACGCGTTGCCCAGGATGGGCGCCGCGCACTGCGGCGCGGCGTCGCACGACGCACGGACCTGCGTGCGCCCCGTCCGGCTCTCGGCGCGTGCCGGGCGCCACGCGTGCGTGTTGCTTGGGCGTGCCGGGTGGCGTGTGCTCCCCAGCAGGCGTACTGACAGCGTATGCCCGGAAGCCCACGCACACTCATGAAGCGGTGTCCTCAACTAGTCACTAAAAGAGGAGCGGTGTGTCATCGGCAGATCATGACAGGGTTGCTGCCTTCGCTCTGAAGCACAGCACTGCCGTCACGCTGCGCCGCGTTGCAAACACCCCTGCCACTTGTGCAAGGTGTCACAGGTGCGCTGTCGCCTTGCGGCGCCCGCCGCGCCTGGTAGCTGAGCCTGTGCTGCATGAACGCGCGCACGTTCTCCAGGCTAGCCACCCAGCAGCCGCCCGGCGGGCAGGTCGCGTTGCTGCCGGCCGCCGCCGGGCTCAGCAGGGTCACCGCGGGCGTCATGCCCGCGTCGGTGCTCAGGTTGTAGGGCACCACCACCTGCGCAGCGGGCCCACATGGCCGCGGCGCGCACGACGCAGAGCGCTCGGGGCTGTGACGAAGCACGGCCAGCGCGTGCCCTGCGAGCAACACCGCCTGCCTGCTTGCCAACGCCGCAGCGCCGCGGCCCCGGCGCTGACCCGCATTGCCAGCGCGAGCAAGCAAGGCGCCCCACACACTGCGGCGGCGGCCGCGCTCCAGCGGCGGCGCGCCCCGGGGGCGCGGCGGGCGGGCGCGCGCCTGCATGTACGGCCGCGCCAGCTGGTACCCGGCGCGGTCGAAGGCGGCCGCCGCGGGCGTCAGGCTCCACGAGCTGGGCGGCACAAAGCTGGCGCGCGGCTGCACGCCGCGCGCCAGGCCGAGCAGCGGGTCGGCCGCGGGCGCCTGCGCGCCGCCGCCGCCGCCGCCGCCCGTCCTCCAGGCCGGCCCGCCCGCTCCCAGCACCTCCAGGTCCCAGGCCTCCACCGACAGCCAGCTGCCGGACGCGCAGGCGCCCGGGCCGGGCACGACGAGGAATGCGACTGTGCAGCCCGGCTCCAGGCTGCCTCGGAGCAGTGACCCGTCCGGCGCCAGTGCATGCAACACCTCGCAGGGCGCCGCGCGCACGGCGGGCCACGGCGGCGTGAGCGCCAGGAGCAGCGCCACGGCCAACCACGCCACTCGCTCGGGCGTCGCCGCTGCCCGCCGCAGAGGCCCTGGGGGCCTGCCAGGCCCTCCGCGGCGCCCTGGCGCCATCACCGGCGTCTGCACGCGCCGCTGAGGGCGCAGAGGGGTCCCAAGGACTTCGGCAGAAGCTGTGTCGCGCGCGTGCGGGCCGGCGCCATCGCCTGCCGTGCAGCAGCCAGGCGAGCCTGGCACGGCTGGGCTGGCCGTGCCGGACGCGGATGCGGGCGCTGGGAGCGCACTCCCGCAGACTGTGACCGCTTGCTGTGCAGGTTCACGCTGTGCTGTATCGACCGAGCGCACACTTCCACACAAGCCTGTGCTTGCTCCTGCAGTTGTGACTTTTGACGCGCGGTCTGAAGACGTACGCTCTGTGGCAAGCTATTTATCTTGGCAGCCACACCAAGCCGTTACAAACCTGTATCACACCTCAAACTGGACGCCTGCTCGCATCAAGCTCGACTCAGCACTTGAGACGCAGGGTAGGGTGCAACAGTTGTAAGGAAACTAAAGCGGTCAAGCGGCTATGAGGCGTGCGCTCTCATAGCCGCCATCGCTCGCTGACTCCGCTGGCCTCTGAGCAGCTGGCGGTAGGCGGACTGTGCACATACGGTGCGTTACAGCCCGATGCACATTGTTGGCGCACTGAGACTGCGTGTATGACGTGCGCTGCAGTCAGTAAAGCTCTTGCGTACGAGCAGCGTGTGGTCAAGTACTGCACACCCTTCGTGTGTAAAGATGTAATGTCTGGATCGTATCCACAGCGCATTGCCTTTGGAACGTTGTGCATTTCACGGACTTGTTGTGTTGAATAGCTTGAGGAAATCGGCCATAAACATTGTGCTTAGAAACCTTACAAGCGCTTGTGTGGAAGCGTTCCATGCCCCCTCGCAAGCTCTGCCACCCGCAGAGAGCAGCCCTACAGATGCGGGACGGGTTTCAGACCTGCGTAACATCCAAAGAACAACGCTTCCCACCCAGCCCGACATGCAGAGAGCAAGCAGGCTGAAACCAGGCCTGCATGCCGTAACACAGACTACAGCATTTCCAACGCAGGCAATAGACTCATGCGCCGCTCAGGGTGGGACACATCGGAAGCGTTACAAGTGCCACAGGATAAGGTCCCATAGCACTTCGCATGACCCCGTACACATGGGACACTGGCAAGCCCGGGCAGGGCGGACGCACATCCGCTCCATGGTCAGCGGCCTCATAGCACACGCCCGCCGTGTACTGGCGCACCCTCATGGCATGGACTGCACTGCCAATTTGCCGCGGGCGCCCTCACGCGCCCGTCTTGAGGTGCCAGGCGCTGCCGCGCGAGTCGCACAGCTCCTTGATGACGCGCGTGTAGACGGCGTCCGAGAACGGCACGTCTGCGCGCGTGGCCGCGCCAGCCACATCCGCCTTCTTCACGCTCTCCTTGCCCTGGCGCGCCCGGCAGTAGGGCAGGGTTAGGGTCAATGCCCACGCGCGCGGCTGCGCGGGGCGCGGCTGCGCGGGCCACGTCTGCCAGCTTCACGCTCTCCATGCCCTAGCGCACCCAGCGGGCGCGCCCTGTCAAGAGCAAGCCAGCTGCGTGCGCATGACACCGGCTCACAGACGGCTATGCGCTGCAGTTCACGTACGGAGGCAGGCATGTGACTGGTCATGCATGGCGGAGGGGGCCGCCGCAGCAGTAGTCAGTACCACTGTGTGAGCACAAAGTGCTGTCTGAGCGTTCTGCCACTGCAGTGTGGCTTTTGCCTGCTTCGGCCCACGCTCTACTTGAGTGCACGCGGCCTCAGCATGTGGCCGCACAGTCATCGTTCTCTGCATGCTTGGCACACACAAATCAACAGCACATGGGCCGCGCACGCTGCTCGCCACAAAAACAGCATTCCTGCAATCTGAACACACCCCACCCAGTGTCCTCGGAGCTGCAGAGCACACCCGGCAAGGCCCCCCCGCGTCGCGCCTTCAGCAGCTCTAGCACGACGGTGCGCAGGCGGTCGGCGACGGGGGGTGGCCCGTCGCGCGGAGCACGTACACGCGCCGGACAGCCTCCACGAGGCCTGTGGCCAGCAGCGCAGGATGCAGCGTCGCGTGGCTTGCGGCGGCCAGCCGCGCGCCCGCGCCGCCGGCGGGCGCCGCCGCGGCCTTGCCGTGCAGGTGCTTCCTGCGCGCCGGCGCCGGCTGTAGAAGCCGGTGGCCGCTCGCGTGGCGCGGCAAGCGTGCATGTCAGGGCCGCAGGTGCTGGCCATCGTCCTGCGCCGGCAACAGACTCGCAGGTCCCATGCCCCGTCATGGATCCCAGTTCCAGAGCCTTGCTCAACAGTCCTGATTACAAAGCGGTTGCGTGCACAGCGGCCTGCATGTGCCGCGCCCGCAGTGCAGAGCGGCCGCGGCGACTCACCGCAGGTCGTCTATGGAAACCACGGAGTGCAGGTTCAGCAGCTCCTGCAGCTCACGCGCGAGCGCCGCCTGCATGCTCGCATCCAGCGCGGCCGCGCCCGCGCCCGCGGGCTGCTGCCGCAGCCCCGGCGGCGCCACGCTCGCCGCGCCGTTCGCTGCGCTGCCCGGCGTTGCCGCCGGCGGCGCGCCGGCGCTGGCCCCGCCGCGGTCGTTCACGACTGCGCGCGAACACAGGTGTGACGTAGAGCGCGCCAGCTCCGGGGTTGCAGCAAGCCCTGCGTGAGCTGCATGTGCTCGCGTACATGCGGCTCGAGCTAGTTGGTGAGCCTTGCTGGACATCATACATGGCGCTGCGACTTGGCCTCTCTGGCAATCACAGTGGCGCTCGCGACCGCTGCCTATCTCTCTGCAGCTCTCACGGCCATTCACATGGCACCGCTAGTGTCTGCCTCCATGCGCGACACCGCGCTTCTGTGCTCATATGGCTGGCAGCAGGGAGCAGCACATGGCAGCGAGAGAAGCTTGAACCGGTGGCCAATTACCCACAAACCCCACACTTTATATAATATGGGTTCGCACCGCCCTCCCCACGTGCAAACACGCCCTTGTACTCTGTCCGCGGCAGATCAAACTGCTGCCCGCCCGCATGCTGGGCGTCCTGCAGCACCTGCAGCGCTGTCCTGCACTCTGCGGAGCCAGGCCGGAAGACCTGCGCGGGCCGCCGCACAACCAGGCTTGCAGCCGTGCGGCGTTTTCGAAACACTCCCTGACGCGCGAACATGCAGTGCGAGTGCACGCCCGCATGACAGGCATCCGCCCAACGTGCCAGCAGCACAGCATCAGGTCTCGTCCTTGGGAGCTGGTGAGGGAGAGCGCACGCCGCGCAGGTCTCAGGCAGCCGTGCAGCAAGTACGCATTTGTGCAAATGCGTATGGTCAGAGGCATTCGCAGCGCCTGCGCATGCAAGGTCTCCAGGGGTCGCAGCCTGCCACGGCGCGCCTGCAGCGGCTTCCAGGGCTCCTCGCGCTCGCGCGCGGCGAGGTACGCATAGCTGCTCGTCCGCTGCTCGCGCTGGCGGTCCGTCTCCCGGCGCTGCACGTGCACCTGCGCGCGCCGCATGCCGCCCATGGCGGCCAGGCACCCGCGGCTGCCAGGCACCCTGCCGCCTGCACGGCTGGCAAGCGTGGCCGCACCGACACGGCCGTTAGCGCCGGCTTCTCCTCCTCCTTGACGGGCTCGGGCGCGTGCGGCTGCGGGCGCGCCGCGTCCAGGTGCTCCAGGCTGGGCCGCAGCTGCAGCAGCTCCGCCACCGGCGCGAGGAACACGCGGTCCCCGCTGGCCCCGCGACACAGCTGCATCAGCTGCAGTCGCGCTGCGCGCGGCGGCCTTGGCCTCAATTCGGGGGCACAGGCGTGTTGCTCGTGAAGAGGGACATGCAGGCAGGACTAAGGCCCTTGCGCTGGCAAGTGGATTGCCAGGCGAAGTCTCACAGCAGCCTCCCAGCAAGCGGGCGAGGTGCACGCGTGTTCACCGCAAGGCCATGAGGCAGAAGTCGGCGCGCAGCGCGACCCGCGTGCCGTCCAGCTTGAGCGAGCGCAGCTTGCTCGCCTCCAGCGCCTCGGGGTTGTAGTTGCGGCCGCCCGGGCCCCCCTCCAGTGCCGCCTCTTTCTGCATCTTCACCGCCCTCGGCTTGTACAGGACCTGCGCAGTGCACCCAGCAAGGACCAGCAGCTCTGTGGTTGTGTATATATTTTGCACTCTGCACACTGGTTCCCATCTTCCCAGTAGACAAACATACTGTAAGCGCTGACCGCTGCTGTAAGGAAGTGGTCCGCACTTGTTTGTAGTCGTGGTCGGGGACATAGGGCCGCCACGGCGGCCGCACGGGGAACTGCTCAATCAGCACCTGCGTGCTAACGATGCTCAGAATAGAAGAGCCGTGCCAGCAGCGCAAGCCCGAGTGAGGTGCACACCTGAGAGCCGGAGAGTCCCGTGAAATACACGTCGAGCTCGCGAACCACGCGGTGCTTGGGCGTCACCGCGGTTGGTTCCATAGGCGTCTGGATTAGAGTTGCTCACCAACCATTCAGATAGGCCTTCATGTGCCACTCTGTTAAAGTGCTGGAGCAACTGGATGACAGTATTGGCTCTTTTATTGATTTAGATCTGCTTTTGCCGGCTGCATGGAGAGCACATGCTCTACTTCTTATTAACGCATGTACGCACGTGCCTGTTGTCGCAAGTATAAGGTCTGTTGTGTCTGCTACGAGTGTATTGACGAGCATGTAGCACTGATTTATGGACATTTATGGAGCTGTATGCAGTACACTGTCTGCGCCGCACCCTGCAATTTGTGCGCGGGTTCACGAGGGGGCGCATGGGCACAAGCAGTAGCTGTCGGCTTGGATAGGGAGCGAGCATCAAACGCGCACTTGAAGTTTGCATTGCCCTTTCCAGGCTCTGGTACGCATGACCCTTTTCAGACAGCCATGGGCGCCTGACCTTGCTGTCGCTCGCATGCAGTCAAAAGCACACTGGCTAAAGCAGCACAAACGGAAGCGCTCCCAGCATCATCTGGGAACAGCAACATTAAGAACATGCTCTGACGGCACCCCTTTCTCGGTCTTGTGTCCTGCACTGGACAGGTACAGGGAGCGCCAACAGCGCCCACGCAGATGCACAACAAATGCACCTGCAGACTTTGGAATGCGCTGAATGATACATGAGCGGCCAAGTGTACTCCAGGGACACAAGTCCACACCCTCACGCATGGGCTTGCTGGTTGAGGTTTCCATGGCATGCCACAGCAACACAGAACACAACAAAACACAAACCACACCTGCTATCGCTGGGCTGGCGCTTATTGAACAATACAAAGGCCTGCCTGCCCTTTCATTCCTAGCCTAGTTTGGAGGCGGGCAAATGCCAGCAACCATGCATGCTGTTAGATCCTCATCGCAACCTGCGGCACATGGCTCGCAGGCAGCTGCCACACTCTTTAATGCCGCAAGATAAAGCTGCATGCGGTGAGAGTGAAGGTGATTGCATCACCTTCACTGGCACAAAGAGCCCGCTTGGCTCCGATGGAGAGCAGGAAGGCTACCATCAATAAGAGCCTGTGTGCAGCAGCCCAACTCATGGCTGGGCAGCCACGACACTCCAGTATTAGCGGCCGTCACACCGTGCCGTCGCTGCGGCGCTCACAGAGCTGCTGCGGACTGTTGCGCCTGGCACGAGCGACCCGGCCGCGCCTACTTGCCGTTGGACGGGGCCTTGTCCATGACCAGGTTGGGCGTCGAGCTGGAGGCGACGCCGGCGCCGGGCGGCAGCGTCGGCTCCTTGCTGGTCAGCTTCTTGCGCGCGAGGTCGTCCACGATGGAGTAGTCGCGGCAGGCGGTCATGGTCTTGACGTGCTCGCGCTCGTCGTCCGCGATGTTGCGGAAGACATCAAACAGGTTGCTGCGCGCGCCCAGGCAGACGGATCACCCTGGCATACAGGGGGAACAGAGATCGAGCCTCGGCGCGCAGCAGGCCGTCTGGACACGGGCAGAGCCGGGGCAAGCAATGCCAGCAGGAGGGCCAGCGGGCAGTGACGCCAAGACGAACACTGCCTCTGAAACAGTTGTCGTGGGCAACTGACTGAGCAGGCAGCAAAGAATGTACAGCAGCTGCCAGGAGCAGACGGGCAAGCGCAGGCTGCCAGGGAAGCGTAGGCGCACTCGCAGGTCGGCCGGCGGCGCGGGTCGGTGCCCGTGGTCTGCAGCTCGTCAAAGAGGTACAGGTCGCCGCTCATATAGTACTCCAGCGCCACGCGCGGCGGCGGCAGCGCACGCAGCTTCTCCGTGTTCTGCGCGACGAACTCGTCGTACGTGTCCGTCGCATGGCCCTGCGCGCGCGCGCGGCGCCCGCGTCATGCCGGCCTCCGCCACACACTTTCATGTGAACAGAAGACCGGCTGCACTTCTGCCGCCGCCGTGTTTCTTGGAAGCAGCCCGCTGCAGGCATGCACCGCACCACGGCAATAATGATCTCTACATGGCACCTGCTCAATCACGCACAAGAAGGGCGGCCCAGGCGAGCTGAGGAAGCTTGGTGACACTGCCACCAGGAGCGAGTTCTCGCGCCAGAGCAACACAGCCTGCAGCCACTACACAGCCTTCAATCCACTGAACTCTGCTGCGGACGGCCGCGGCTGCTGACCCGCCGCGGCGCCGGGGCGCGCGCCTCCACGAGCTCGGAGAACGTGTACGCGTTGGAGGGCGAGATGGCGAAGAAGCCGACGACGGTCCAGTAGTAGAACACGGCCGCGTGCTGCGCCAGGAAGCGGTCCACCCAGTACTGGTCGCCGCCCAGCGACTCCATGATCTGCAGGTGGTGCAGCTCGTTCCACTCCTCCGCAAAGTGGATCTGGCGCGCGCGGCGACCCCGCCGTCAGGCGCGCGCCGCGCCGCGGCCCTGTTTTGGCCCCTGCAAACCAGCAGCGCCTGACTTTCACGCGGCCTCGCCCAGACAGCTCTGGCTGCAGCATGCAGGCTCCGCGGGCCTGCTGCGGCGCCTGGCAGCCTGTGCAGCCGCGCGCTGTACGGCCCACGCCCCCGCGGCGGAGGCCGGCCGCGCCGGGCCGCGCACCCGCCGCAGCTCCGCGCCGGCGCGCCACCAGCCCAGGCTCTCGTACAGGTGCAGCATGGAGATGTAGGAGAAGTAGGGCATGCGCGCGACGGTCTCCAGGAACCAGAAGCGCTGCAGCGGGCGCCCGGCGTACAGCTTGTCCAGGCCCTGCGGCGGCCCGGAGCGCACCCTTGACCCTGGACCCAGGCACGGGAACTGCCATGCGTCATCGCCGCAAGCCGCGACGCAGCGACAGCCATGCGGATAGCGGCGCCGCTTCACATGGGCGCATCGAGTCTGAGTCTGAAACCCCTAGACATGGGCGCCTGCAGATGGGCCCTGCGGCCGACGCGCGCGTGCGCGCACCCAGCACAGCAGGATGTAGAAGCCCTGGATGAACCAGGGCGCCTTGACCCACTCAGGCCGTGACGAGCGCGCCTCCTCGCGCTTCCACACCAACTCGTCGTCGAGCTGCAGGTCGCGCAGCTTGGCGCGGATCTGCGCATGCGCGCGCTCATGTGCTTGGCCAGACTCTATTCAGATACACCTCTGCTGTGATATACACTGCCCATCAACAGGCTCAGCCGCCGGCTCAGCCGCCCCAAGCTTCATACTGTTTGCACAGGTATGCATAGAAGAGGCAGCATAGCACTGATCAGGGACGCGCGCCCAGGTGCACAGCCCTGGGTCTGGCATGCCATGCAGGCACGCCCGGCAGGCGCCGTGGCTCTTGGCGGCAGTCTGTTGCGGCGTCAGCAGGCGCGCGCCTCGAGACGGTCGTTGTGCATGACGCCGTCCTCGTCGGCGACCTCCGCCGGCACCGGCTGCGGCGTTAGCTCGGGCAGCACGCCCACGCTCTCCAGCTTCTCATCCAGCGCCGCAAACCCGCTCACCACCCGCTTGCCCGCGCTCGCTGCCAGCTGCGCGCGCGGCACTGCGTCAGCCCGCCTGACCTCTTTCTGATGCAGGCAGATTTGCACCTGCCAGCTAGCCCAGGCCATGCTGAGGCAGCCTTTCACAACATCGCACAGCGCACGCGCCAGGGCTCAGAAGTCGGATCTTTGCATCGGCAGCAGGCAGCAGCGCTTGATGCAGTGTGGACTATTCTCGCTGCCCAGGCTCGTCGTTGCAGGCAGGGCTGGATTGCACCCTGCCGACAAACGTGGTCGGCGGGTTGAGCTTCCGGATGTCCTTGTACTCGTTGTAGCGGAACGATCGGCGCAGCTGTTTGAACTCCTTCGTGTAGTTCTCCCAGCCCTGCGCGTGCAGTCGCCATGCGCATCAGAAGCTGAGCTTGCTGTGCTCACCAGGAGACACACAGCAATGACCAGGTGGTCAACCACGCTCCATCAAACCTCCAGCCCCGCCGCGGGGCGCGGAAGTGGGCAGCAGAAGCCCCTTCCTGCTCTTTTAACAGGTAAACTATCTTGTTGCAAAGATACACAATCAGTAGTCTAGATGTATGTCAAACGGCATGACAGCAGCTTCAACAAGGATCATTCTGCTGTGCTTAGCATGCAAGGGGCTGCATGCCACACTGCCCTGCCAGAGGCAGCCGGGCGCACCAGCGCGAGGAAGCTTTTGGGGATCTCGCCGTCGCCGCCCTGGTACAGGCGGCCAAAGCCGGAGCGAAAGCCGTAGTCGTAGCAGAGCACCTCCTTAACCTTGCCGTCTGGCGCTACGAACACATCGCACTCGCCGTGGCCGGGGCCGTCCTGTGAGTCGAGCACGCGCGGCGTGCTGCGCGCGCAAGCGCCGCTGTCAAATGCGCTCACTGACAAGCAGGCATACCTCTGTCCATCATCTCAGAAGGAGCAGCTGGCCTGCAAATCTCAAACACGCGCTGTACATATCTATAAACCTTTTAGCACTGCTATGAGGGCGGAGGAGGCAGCACAAGCAAAAGGGCGTCGAGGAGCTTGCATACAAACCGCCTGGGGCGCCTCGGCAACAGGGGTAACACAGCCCATCGGTCAAAGACCTCTCTTCCTCTGTACTTGTGGGCTTTTCCTTTGGGCGCAAAATCAGCGGCGCGGGCCTGTCATCAGAGCAGGTACTGCTAGGGGCACATGGCAGCGTCCAAAAGACGTGTGCTCACTGTCCGACCGCAAAGTTCAATTGCTGTCTCACAGGCGGTTTGAGCTGCAAGCAAGCACGCCAGCAGTTCCGAGCCGCAAGGCGCACTTGTAAGTTGCGGTTGGCAGCTTTGCTCCGCTCTGCGCCTGGCTCTGGGCTTGGGACAGTACTGTTGGGGCCTGGCGCGTTCTCCTGGGTTGCCTTCCAGAGCTAGGCCTGCACACACCGAGGAATGTTAGGCCGCCGCCGCTGCCTCTTCTGCCTTCATCACGCAAAAAACCACTGGACGCGAGGAAAGCATCACACTATCAGCACCAGGCTGTAGCACAGCACAGCTTAATGGTCGCATACGGGGCTCGCTGTGCTAGGGCAACATCTATGAGGCAGGGCAATCACAGGAGGACAGGCCTGTTCGGTGAGCGCAGCAGGCCCCCAGGAGCTGCTCCACGCCACAGCTCGTTGCAGGCTGTACTGCGGTGGTTCCCCAGACTTCGGACGCGCATCTTGAGCACGCCACCTGGTCAGCTCCTCGTTTGGTGACGGCAGGTTCAGTAACCTCGTAAGTAGGATGTATGAAGAGGCGTACTGCAAAAGCTCTTAAGCGGGCGGTAGCTGGCATGCACTTCAAAACCTGCGGCAGGTCTGTAACGGGAGTGTGTACGGGCGGCCTTCCCCATGCACACAGGCTGAAACTTTCCTGTGCATATGGCTCCTTCTCTTTGGCCGGCACTAGAGCTTTTCAGGTGCACATTCTTGTGCAGGCGCACAGCAATATGCGTGCAGCTCGGGAGTGTCGAGCAATATCTGTTTACATAATGCTTACATAATACCAGCTCCTGGACTGAGGCACCGGACGGAGGAGCCACCACCGCAAAAGACTACTTGACGTGTCAAGGACCAGACTGGCCCGACTTGCCGTGTGATGGCACCTAGCGATCATCACCTGGGCATCAGGCCTGCTGGCTCTTCACACGAGCTCTACAGAGCGGTGTAGAAGCAGGTGAGCCTCCCGCGGAAGTGCGCACGGTGTGAGCTCAAACAACTGGCTGGCACGCTGTGATTCCTCCACCAGGGCCGCTCACACAGCGTCCGCCGCGCAGGTCGCCACACGCTGGAGCGCGCGAGAAGCCACTAGGATGAAAGATGGCACCTTTACGTAGCCTGAGCCGCAGCGCCGCGGCTTCCTGCTGCGCAGCGGGCGCAGCATGGAGTCCCTGCCGGGGCACATGCAGCAGTGCTGCGTTGCAGTTCCAGTCCGCCGGTCAGGCGGTCGCAGGCGAGTATTTGATCTGGCGGTGGCAACTGAACAGCATGCTGCGCTGGAACAGGCTGCCCCTGGCGGCGCCAGCGGACGCACAACCAGCGTGACAACCTGCCTGGCGACGAGCAGGTGAGCACCATGCTGCAGGCATCCGGAGAGAGTGACCTCTAGCCCGGGCCCACCGGCAGGGGCGCGCGCAGCGCTGGGGTAGTTCTGGGGTGCCTTTTTGTCCACATTCACGAAGTGCACGCCGTTGTTGGAGGCCTACGGCTGGGACTGCCGCAGGACGTGCAGTCCGCACGTCCTGCGGCAGTCCCAGTCCTGGGCGTCGAACAACAGCATTCACTTCATGCACGTGGACATGAACGCCGCAGGATAACCCCAGCGCTATGCGCAACCTGCGAGTGGGGCCTGGGCTAGAGTGCTATGTCACGAACATGGTGGGCATGGCGGACCTCGTCACCGTCGAGGCCATCCAGCACATCGTGCCCAAGGCCCCATGGTACTGCGCCATTGCCAGCGCAGTACCCTGGGGCCTTGGGCACGAGGTCCTGGACGGCCTCGCCGGTGACAACCACACCATGATTGTTGTGCTGCTCAACGCGCTCACCAGGTGCTGGATCTCCCTTTGCTTGCTGACTTGCATCCAAACAGAGCTCCTCATTGTGCATCTCCTGCCGAAGGGCAACTTCATATGTGTTGCAGCTGCTGCAGCATCATGTGACATTAGTAGAAGTAAGTTGTCGCATGTAAAGCAGCAGCTTGGATGCAAGTGTCCTGAGAAGCAGTGGCATGCCCTTGCATTTCTTCTGTCTTTCATACTGGTGTGCTGCCTTAATCCTTCCAGCGATGTGAGACTTCTCTCCAGGCTTGGTGGGCAGTGCACGCTTGTTACGTCGGACAACGTGTCCGACATGCACAACAATGACGTGGCTGCTGCAGCTGTTGCAGCTGCTGCTGCTGCTGCTGCAGCCTCGCGACGTTGCTGTCGTGCATGTCGCTCGCGTTGTCCAATGTCACAATGAGCATACCATGCCCATCAAGCCTGGAGAGAAGCTTATGCTGCATCAGCCGCAGGTGCTGGTCGACGTGGGCGTGGTGCACGGCGCGCTGCTCATCTGTCTGCTCGCCCGCCATGCGCAGCATGAGGCGGACGGGGCGCACGGGCGGGCAATGTGTCGATCTGCTTTGTGGTCAGTGATGTTCGGAGGCTGTAGGTGGCTGCCATCCACGCTGCCATGTCCGCGGTGCGGCAGCGCGACATGCTGGCCATGGACTACCTGGGCGAGCTGGTGAACTCACTGTATGGTTGACAATGCAGGCGTGCATGCATGCAGTGAGTTCACGAGGCCGCCACGTAGTCCAGACCTGCATCGTCAACCCTGCCGCCTGCGCGGACGTGGCAGCGTGGTTGGCAGCCATGTACAGCCCCCTGCCATGCCCCAACCAAGTAGATCAGCATAGTGCCCGCCCGTGCATCAGGTCGGCCTCGTGCTTTGCGTGATGGGCGGGCAGGTATAAGAGGACCGACGCGGTGCACCACGTCCAGGTCGACCAGGAGCCGAAGAATGTGGGCGCATGCCAGCTGCGGCGGCGCGGTGTAATGTGACGCAGCTTGGAAAACCAGCGCTAGAGCCAAGCGACTGAGAAGCTGCTGTTGGGGCTGAGTTCAGCGATGTCGCGCTCGTGTGTGATGCTCACTTACCCATCTATGAGTGGCAACAGGCAGCATGCCTAAGGGAGCATGCATGTGCGTGAGCCACATGCATGAGCCATATGCATGAGCCTGTGGACCTGTGTTGACCTAATCTTACAAGGGCCGCAGCTCTCGCCACAACGCAGCAAGCGGTGGGCGGCGGCCGCGACCCTGGGCGGCTCTGCCAATGGGCGGCATTCGCCGTCGTGAGGCAGAGCGCGCATCATTTACAGTACCGCAGCCGCCGCTCGGGGACATCCAGGCGCGCAGGCTGGCAGCCGCAGGCGCGCGCCCGCGTCAGCACTGGTGCAGCGGCCGCGTACGCCCTGCGCGGTGTACCGCATGCAGGACCAGTCGATGCCGCGCCGCACCCTGCCCGCCGGCGTGCAGTGCTCGCCTGCTGGCAACCTGCGCCTGACGCCTGACTTACGGCCCTTGTGCTGATCGGGCCGTACGCAGGAGGCCGCCGGAGTACACGGCGTGAGCGGGCGCCGGGCCCTCGCTGCGCGCCAGCTCGCCCCTAACAATCTGCAGCCGGCAATAGTCCACCACGCTCAGCAGGCCCCGGATGCCCTGGTTGCACAGCGCCGCTTTGCCAGCTCCGCCAGGACCATACGCTGCTCGCGCTGGGTGCGCCCACGCCCAACATGCCGCATGTGGTAGCGCTCAAGCAGGCGCCTGGCCAGGCCCGGGCATGCTGTGTGGCTGCGCATGCTGCTTAGGAACAGCTTAGGACCTGGCCAGGCACCTGTTTGAGCATGTCGCATGCAGCATGTTGGATGTGGGCGCTTCTCAGCGCGAGCAGCGGGTGGCCCTGGCGGAGTTAGCGAAGCCGGGCCTGGACGACCAGGGCATCCGGGGCCTGCTGAAGAGCGAGGTGAAGTACTGTCGGCTGAAGACTGTGAGGGGCGGGCTGGTGCGCAGCGAGGACGACTCCACGGCCGTGGGCCGAATGTGACATCCGGCCCTCAAGCGCGTGCCACCAAACGCCATCCCTGAGCATGTTGCTGCGCAAGCAAAGCAGTTTGTGCTTGAGGTCGCGCGCTACGACCCCCAGCGCCCATACTGCATGCGTGCGATCTGCAGGACCCCAGCAAGGCGGCGGTGCCCAAGGCGGTGGCGGCCGCGGTGCTGCCCCACTGCATCAGCGCGCGCTCGGGCGGGGAGCTGGCGCAATGCCCCACCGGCTGCAGGGTGGTGCGACGGCGCAAGGACCACAACGTCTGTGCGATTCGCCTGGAGCTGCAGCACGACCAGGCGTCGCTTGTGCGCATCAAGGGCCCAGAAGGCGAGCCCCAGCGGCGAGCCCTGGACACCCTTCTGGTTGGGCCCCCGCCAGCGACCCACCCAGCCCCACCCACCGCATAACAGCCCCTCTGCCGCCGTGTAACAGCCCATCCGCGCGTGCGCCAGCTCGGACTGCCGCAGCCGCGCCTCCAGGTCCGCCAGGGGACCAGCGGCAGCTGGCTCAAGCTGCGGGTCTGGCGGCAGAGGGTCTGGCCCGCAGTGGGCGGGGTCAGGTGGGGCTGCTGGCTGGGTCCAACCCAGAGGGGTGCCCGGGGCTCGCCGCCGCGGCTTGCCTCCCAGGCCCTTGATGCGATGCGCGAGCGAGGCCTGGTCCTGTTCTAGCTCCAGGCAGATTGCGCAGACGCTGTGGTCCTCGCCCAGTCGCTTCACCCTGCAGCCAGTGCGGCGGGTGCACCAGCCTCCCGGCCGACCCTGGACCACCTGGGCGAGCTGGTGAACTCGCTGCACGGCATGCCCGCCTGCATTGTCAGCCCTGCCGCCTTCGCAGACGTGGCAGCGTGGATCGCAGCCCAGCTACTGCCCAGTGCCAACGCCCAACGTCAAGCAGATCAGGTTAGAGTGGGTGCATACCAGCTTTGGCGGCGCCCTGATGATGAAGCAGCCCAGAAGACTAACGCAAAAGTCAACTTGCCAAGCGGCTGTTGGGGCTGATTTGGTGATGTCGCGCTCGTGCGTGATTTTGCAAGTACCCCCATCTGTAATATGTGACAGGCAGCATGCCTGAGGCAGCATGCACTTTGCTTTTGCATGAGCCACATGCATGGGCCACATGCATGAGCCTCCAGACCTGCGTTGACCTAATCTTACAAGAGCCACCGCTCTCGCCACAAAAAGCAGCAAGCGGCAAAATACATCATATAACCACACTAGCATCCCCACGGCCAGGTCGCTAGAAAGCACCGCGCCGTGCACGTGGTACAGGGCAGGTTCGCGCTGCCTAACTCGCGCTTGACCGGTCAGCGCCGCCGCCGGTTGACAGGCTGATGGCCCTGGCGCTCCTGCAGCACAGCGTGAGCGGCCACTCCCTGCACCTGGGGCACTGCTGGCAGGGGCAGAGGCAGGCGCTGCTGTGCGCTCGAACGTCATTCTGGGGCAGGCCCGGCGCTCTGCTGCCGCCGCGCGCTCGGAGGCCCTGCCGCTGCGCGCGAGCCGCCGCCCTGCCGCGCGCCAACGAGATCAACAAGTGGTGCGCACGCAGTCCTGCCGCTGGTGCCCCTTTTGTAGAGCTCCATCACGCTCCTGATGTGGTGCGTGTGCACTGCGTGCACACCAGGGGAGACAACGACGCTCGGGAGGACGATACAGATGACGGTGAGCAGGAAGACGACTTGTACTTCAACCGGTGCGTCAAAGCATCACTGATAGCAAGAGTCAACGCATGCGGTGATGAAGGCTGGTACAGCTTTGCAAGCACTTGCTCAAGCACTTGCTGGCAGCCTGGGTGTGCTGGTAGTGTCCAAGGCTCGATGCTGATGGAACACACCCACATCTTGTAGACGTGTGTGGCGGGCTTGCGCCCTCTTTAAAAACCATACTGCATCTGTGTGCACTACCGCGACCCGCGCAACACGCAGAAGCACAGTCTGTACCCTGCTCCTGTCCCTGTGAAAGTCAGCTGTGGCGGTGTGTATTTAGCTGTGTCTGCTGCCGCGCCACGCAGGGACACCTCGCGCCTGGTGGCCAGAGTGCTCACCGCGCGGGCGGCCACGAAGATCCTCCTGCAGCTGCAGGAGACCGACCTCTTCGTGCACCGCTGGTTTGGCGAGTTCTGCATGAGCAACCCGCCCAACGAGGGCGATGAGTTCCTGCTGAAGCTGATGCGCGCGCGGGCCAAGTCTATCCACGAGTCGACGACCAGCAAGCGGCACCTCATCAACCCGCAGGTCCGCCCTGGCTGCAGCGGTCGGTCACCCTGTTCGAGAGCAAACTGCGTGAAAATGCCTTTTCTGGACAAAGGCGCTTGCTTGCCAACCACAGCCAGGCAAACAACCTCTAACCTTTTACCTTGATGGACAAAGGGGAGATCTAGCGCCAAGCCCGGCAGCGTATCCCGCTGCGAGGCCAAGGTTGCCTGCTTAAGCTTGCCAAGCAAATTGCGGCAGGCGCTCGCGCGGCGCATCATGGTCGTGCGGGAGTCGCTGGCGACCGCGCTCACGGGGCCCGGGCTGCCGCAGTTTCTGGCGAGGGGGAATCTCGAGGCGCGCCCGCGCACCGCCCGCCCCCTGCCGCGCACACCTGCAGCCGTAACGTGGCTGCAGCTCGTCCGCATGCGCGCGGCGGGCGCTAGGTGCTGCATGCAGCAGACCGTCTCAAGGCCACCGTGGAAGCTCTTCAGACGGGGGTTTTTTCTGCATTGACGAGGATGTGTTGGGAGTGTTGGAAGTGTCGGAAGAAAGGGAGTGTGCAGCATAGCCAGGGTGGCTGATGCGCGGCGCAGGTGCAGCGGCGGCACCTGGAGAGCAGCTCATACACGAGCGCGTCCTGGTCGTCCAAGAACAAGAAGACCGAGCGGAGCGGGCCGCGGCGCACGCCCTAGCAGCTGCGTCAAACCTGGCGGCTTGCAGGGAGCACATCGCTGCAGCCAGGAGAGCAGCCAGGAGAGCAGCGCAATTGCTGTCACAAAAACACGCGTAGGCCTGCACTGCCCCGGCATCATCGCCGATCTGAGCATTGCCTGACTCGGTGCATGCGCGGCCGCGCTCACTCGCTTGTGGAACTGGCTGGCGCAGTAGAGGAGGTGTGGCAGTCCAGCCGCACGGAGGTGCCAGGCTGCCGCGTGCCCCGCGTTGCACACAAGTGCTGGCTGGCCACTTGTACAAACGCACGCCTGCATAGGTAGATTATTGTAGCGCGGCGCCTGGCAGCGGTCAGGGATCGCGCGGCTGCGCAGGTGGGCGGCACAGACAGGACATGGGGTATTTGATCATATGGGCACTGCTGTACGAGAGGGTGGTGGCACAGCCACACGTTGGCATGCAGAGGGGTCTGGGGCAGCCTCAGCATTAGGAGTTGAGAACCACGGAACTGCTGTACTTGTATAACATGTGACGGCTGTGAGCCCGACGTTGAGCGTAAGTGTGTACACTTTCCTGAGTGTAGAGAGAGCGCGCCGTGTACAACAGGGGGTGTGAGAGGGCGGTAGGGGGGGCCTTAGCGTTGTGCACGCCTCATGCAACACATGTTACAGCACTGCCTGCTGCTCCGCGTGGTCGTAATCATCAACGCATGCACCAGCAGACGCTCATCGAGGCCTACACGAGTGTTGAGGGCCTACATACAACATGCGTTGCCAGCCAGTCATACAGCTCTGACTTCTCTGCTCGCTGCCGACTCTGATTCAAGGAACGCCAACACAAGCCTCCCGCAAAGATGCCACAACACTCTGCTCTGCAGATTGGACTATCGCGGCGCCTGCCTCTCCCGCCCGCTGGCGCGCCCTTAGGGCCCCGGAAAATGCCGCGCGCGCAGTCCGCTTCCGCCTCCGCACGTGCTGCAGCAGCAGCATCAGCGCCGCCGGCGTCACGCCTGCGCGCACGGGGCCTGGCTGTCTCCCGCCCTGGTCACGCTTTCCAACAACTAAAGAACTACGACACATGCAGGCCTGCACGCGAGCTCAGTATGGCCTCCACCTGGGCTCGAGCCGAACGCACACGCGCTGCCTGATTGGCTCACGGGGCAGCTGGGCGTCAAGGGCAAGCCGCTTGAAAATGCTTCCTTCAAAACTGCGTAGCACGCGCAGCACGCTCCGCGTCCGCCAGCGTGCAAGCGGCGCGCGAGACATTGCGGTAACTCCAGCAAGCAAGCGCGGAAGGAGCGCCGGCGCACCCGGGATGCGCTGCGCGGCGGCGAGCGTGGCCGGGCGCGCCCCAGCCAGCTTCTCCGCGTCCTCCGCGGACAGCTGCAGCGCGGCGTAGTTCAGGTCGACCGGCAGCTCCAGCTCCTCGCCCGCCGCCAGCTCCGCCGCCTCCGCCGCCTGCACGAGAGGCCAGGGTCAGGGCATATGGTAGGGTTATTGTAGGGTTATGACAGGCTTTTGCGTCCGCAGCAGCCAGGCGGCCCTGCATGCGAATACACATGACGAGCCACACAAGCATGAGTCACAAGCAAAGCAACGGTGCAACTTCCCGATGAGTCATTCAGCCTGGCTGTAGCGCGTGCGCTCAAGAGCCGGCCACGGCAGAGGACCGCGGCCGCGCCTGGCGCCGGGTGTAGGGCGCGTAGTGGCAGTCGTACACGGCGGTGGCCACCGCCGCGTCGCGCAGGCCGCGCGCCTCCAGCGCGGCGAGCGCCGCGGCGCCCTCGGCGCCCGCCGCTGCTGCGCCCGCCGCCAGCTGCGCAGCGCAGAGACGCGGGAGCCTTGACATCAACGGCGAAGGACACGCCCACAAAGCTGCTCTGCATTGCCAGGACCGACAGAAACACGGTGGGGATCATGCTCCACATCGGCGTAGGCTGCCCGAGCACGCCTTGCACGCAGCTCCATGTCAGCCTGCGGCTGCCTGCGCCCGCCGCCAGCGGCGTCTGCCATCACGCACAGTGCTCTGCTGCGGGCCCGCTGACGGCAGGTGCCGCCTGCTGCCTGTTCCCACAGGTAACGCTGTACGCTCTCTCCTTGCTAAATGCAATTTATTACGTAATTTATTAGGTAGAGGCGCCGCGCCCATGCAACACAGGTCTGCACGGCGGCGCCAGGCGCGCACCGCGCCGAGTGCCATCTGCGGCCGCGCCAGCAGCTGCGCGGCGGAAGTGCGCGCGCCGTCCTCGCAGACGGCCACGCCCGCGCGCACCCACGCGCTGGCCGTCAGCCGCACGCCCGCCAGCACGCCCGCCGCCTCGGCCACTGCGGCCGCGCGCGCGTCAAACGCGGCCGCGCGCGCGTCGCCCACCTGCGCCCAGCAAAGGATTGAAGCGTCACAGGCAGATGCGTGTTGCATGCGCAGCCGATGGGTTACCACAGACGCAGCCCCCCAGGGCGCGCCTCTCCACCACTTGCCGTGTTATTTCAAGGCAGCATTTGCGGTGTGCTGCCTGCAGTCATGTGCTACAGCTCCAGACCGTGCAGCCATTGCCTGCCTGATGGTAATGTCTGGCCCGGGCCGCTCTGACAACAGGTTTGACCCAGACTGCATCGCGCGGCCGCGGCTCCTCCGCGGCTCCTGGCTTATACCGCACTTCAGGACATTACAGACCCTGGTGCCCGCACCAGGCCCAGCTGGCGCCCGAGCGGCGTGAGGCGCAGGTCGGCGTTGTCGGGCCGCAGCGACAGCCGGAACTCGGCGCGCGCGGTGAGCATGCGGTACGGCTCCGCGGTGCCGCGCGCCACCAGGTCGTCCAGCAGCACGCCGATGTAGCCCTCCGCGCGGCTCACGCGCAGCGGGTCGCCTGCGGGCCCCGCGCCAGCTCGGCTCGCATGCGGCCGACAGCCCAGCCCGGCTCGCGTGCGACCAACAGCCCGCCCCTGCCCGGCGCAGCAGGGCTGCTCGTGCACCAGCTCCTGCAGACGCTCCGGAGCACTGCAGGCGCACGCAGAGAGTGCCTGGGTCAGGTGGGTGCCGTGCGGGGCGCGGGCGGGTGCGCACCGGGGACCGCCGCGTTTGCGCCCGCGACGAGGCCCTGCGCGGCCGCCTCCTCGTACCTGCTCGCCCGGCAGCAGTGCTGGTGACGGGGTGGGCACCAACTGCAAGACGCTGCATTATCAACGCTGGAAGCATGCCAGATTAGACAGCAGCGTGTCCTGCCCTGCTCTCTGTGACCAGGTATGACAGCTGCGACGATGCAGTGCTCACGCAGACAAGGCACTCGGGAACGCAAGACCTGCAACGACCTGGGCGACCGCGGCCAACTTTGACTCGCCCGAGCTGGCACACCCAGTGCATCATCGACGTGCCCGCGCACCCGGTCGTGCCGTTGATCTGGCCCGCCAGGAAGAGCCCGGGTATGCGCCGCGTCTCCAGCGTGGGCAGCAGCTCGCGCGGGTCCACGTAGTCGTACTCCACCGCGTACGCCGGCGCGAGCATCTCGGCATCCTCCAGGCCTGCCGCGCGCGCTATTGCCATGTAACAGCCCTGCAGGCGCGGCAGCGGGGGCGCGGTAGCTCGCCGAGGCACAGCGCGAGAGGTGAAAGCGGTGGGTTGCGGGTGGTCGCTGTGTCAGGCGCGCGCTTGCAGGCCGCGATGATCCGCGCTGCGTCCAAGTCCTCAGGCCTCATGCAAGACTTGTTCGACCTGCACCGCCCGGCGGGCTGCATGCCAGGCGCGCTGAGGCGCCCAGCGAGGCAGCCGCAGCAGCGCCGACGCACGTGCCGCTTCCAGTCCAGCTGCGTGTCTGCGCCGCCCCGGTCCGCACTCCACCCGCCCGCCCGCCAACGCCCCCCGGAGCGTTGGGCGCCACGCCAGGGCGGCGCCCCGGCGGCCGGCTGCCGGCGACGGGGGCGCACCGGGCACGGTCTTCAGCATCGCAAGCTGGTCGGCCGGCTCGAGCGAGTTGGAGAGGCCGTTGGGGTAGACCACGTGCGTGTCCAGGCCCTCCGGCTCCAGCCACACGTGGTGGCTGCGCCCCGGGAAGCGCCGGAACTTGGTCTCCAGGG
>JAABUY010002041.1_pt1 | contig 25043 bp, 29 predicted proteins | sample 5560271 | NCBI WGS metagenome assembly JAABUY01 (sample SAMN10711886, study PRJNA513374) | rock metagenome | isolation source: Antarctica rocks | place: Antarctica: Victoria Land, University Valley | reverse complement strand
TGGATTGGGCTGTGCGGACCGCGTTCTTGATCTGTCATCAGTGCCTTGTTAGCTCGTCGTGTGCGGTAGACGATCAATGAAAGGTAGGGAAGAGGCAGAGGAAAGATGAAAAGGTGGGTTTGGGAAAGAAAAAAAAAAGCTCCTGTACCTCTCGTCCATTAATTTCAAAGTTAGATAGCTGCTTGAAATCATCCTTTGTGATGTCCGCAACTTCCACCTCTGGTAATTCCCTGACTCGGTCAATGAACCCCTTCCAAATACCCTTTTTAGTTTTGATGTCGAGTTTGTCGTATCTGAGTCCGATGTGGATACGCGATTGGAAAGCCTCGTCAAAAGTTGCGACACGATTTGTAGTCAGAAAGAGTATACCCTGGAAGTACTCCAACATCCGCAGGAAGATGCTCACAAGCGCGTTGCGATTGACGTCGCGAAGCTCCCGTTGTTCCAAGAAGACGTCGGCCTCATCAATCAATAACACTGCACGCCATGTATGGGCAATATTGAGTATCTGGGAGAGGTTCTTCTCAAGATGGTCCATTCTTGTCCCCAGCTCTCCAACGGATACCATCTAAAAGATAAGTCAGTCTACCGAAAACTTCGACACGACAAAACTAACGTAGAGTGGTTTCTTGAGCATCTCCGCGATGCCTTCAGCTGTGAGGGTTTTCCCGGTCCCCGGCGGTCCATGTAGAACTGCCACGAGACCTCGTCCCTTGCCTGAGAATGTAAGCATGTTGGCACATATGATTCCGTCATTACTGATTCTCCCTCGGCGGCTCTGCTACGACAAAAAGACAAAAACGTTGCTCAGCTGCAAAGCTTATTGCAAGAGTTTTCGACTACGGGTCGTGAGACCTTCAACTCTGTTATCACTTTTCTAACGACCAAAATATGTGGGGCTGATAACGAAGACATACTGTTTACCTACATTCGCACGGTTCTGGAGGTCTTTGTCCTTTACTCCATTATTACCTCTGATTTTTCCTGGATAAAGGACAGTCGCGCTGCATATATAGGGCGTCAAACCGAACTCATGTCAAAGATGACATTCTCTCGGCCTGAGAACTCTTGTCCGCCAGATTTCCTTTCTAAGAAGTATTGTCTTTATCTGGCATCGCTTCTCAAGAAGATGTCCCGTCGCGAACGCTGTCGAGCCGAGATAATCAAAAATATCATCACCTTGACCGACGCTATACATTCTAAGTCTTCATTTATGATGTATCAGCATGACTTTCACTTTCATCAGCTCAATGCGACCGCTTTCCGAAAGAGATTGAAATCCGATGGTCATTATTGGATTGCCATGACTTACTCTCTTGCTAGTCAGTTGATTATGATGCGCCTCCAGAATACACTGATTAATGTATTAAAGATCGAGATGTCAATTGCAATTTTGGATAAGCGGTATATAGTAAATTTATGTGAAGCAGAATGCGTGGTTCAAGGACTTGATTGGGATTCTTCTACTCTATTCTACTCTAAATAGTTAGCGATAGCAGGACAGCGGTTTTGTGTGTAATATTGACCGTTAGGTTAGGTCTCAATTCATCTCAATGAATAACTTATTACACATGCAAAAGTGATTCGTCTTTCATCATAAAACGTCTCATCTCTGCCCATAAGACTGAAACATTTACAAATACTTGTATCGAGTTAAGATGACAGCCACATAACTCCCTTCTGCTCTCATGCGACCCTCTTTCGCTCTCCTGCGGCTCCCTTCTGCTCTGCTTCCTTGCCGCTTTCTTCTGTTTGGATTTTAATGCGATTAGGAAGCTGGACTAGAAGGCTCAGAACCTGAAATCCCATTGAAGACAATTATCTGCATGGGCATCACCAGAATCTTTCGAACAGGGTGTGGTAATTCGCCCTCACCATCTACGGAACGGTGGACTCGGAAACCGAACTATCCACAGTACGGAAGGAATTATCTCTTGCTCCGCCCTTTCTACAACTTCTCAAATGTGAGGGAATCTTGATCTTCATCAAGCCCATTCCCTCGAGCCATTCAAATCAAGGCCTAGTATCACACCACCATCCAAGTCGACTGCCACCTCACCACACCCCAGCCCATCACCATCAAACTCGTCACCATCAAGCCAAACCCATCAAGTTCAACGCCATCGCGACGAATCCCACCAAGCCTATCGCCATCAAATCCATTTCCATCAAGCCTGCCGCCATCAAATTCAACCCATCGTCACCAAGCCTCTCATAACCAAGCCCATCACTAAGCTTACATCGTCAAGGCGATGAAGCTGAAAAAGAATGTGCAGAACATACATTATGCTATGCAGTTGGCAAAAGGCAATTGATACAAGGCACGATCGCAAGAGCCATCCGGTAAGAGGTGACGCAATTGTGAGTTGATGAATATATGGCTTTGCAGGCACCTAGGTAGTGGCGAACTTTTGGAAGCCAGCGACGCCCAACTACCTATAGATAATAACGGCAATGGTAAGTACAAGGCCATCGGTTCTTAAGAAGTAGCCGTTTAAGCGGTGAAGTTCTATATGATACGTTATAATCATCCTTCTTGTTTTGGTTTTAGGCCCTTAAACTTCCTTTTTGATGTTCTGGATTTTGTATCATCAACGGACTTTGTTATTCTGGCTTGCGCTTCGTCGTAATGTAGAGGATAAAAGCTCCGGATTGTTGGCATATAAGGCGCCCGTGGTGATCTTAGAAGGGTTATATCTTCCCAATGATTGTTCTGTCGATACCTGGTCTATGGGTGTGTTGACTCTCAAATATACCCTCTTTGGCCCCTGGTTGCCGCGTACCTCAGAGTGGTCAGGTAGGCAGTATATCAAAACTCAGGTTTCTCGTCCTGGTCCAGGTTGGCAAGCTCTAACTGATCTCGCCAATGCGATGTTGGAATTCGACCCCGAGAAGCGTCCGTCGGCCACGGACTGTTCAACAAAGCTTTCCCGTGTGGGCGCTATACAGACGGACTCGGCAATATCTCACGAATCTTGATTTCTTACACCGTCAAAAGGCTATTCCGAATGTTTCGAACACTCTTTTGCCTCTTATTTCGAAAATTCAGATCAACCTAGAGTCGAACACGCCAATAACTGATTCCCTTGGAGCCCGTAAGATATTGGAAATTCTACCCAAAGAGTGGGGCTCTCTTCTTCATGGAACCGTCGACAAAGTGCGTTCGAATGTTGAGAGGCCCCAACCTTTTGCCTTAAATGACCTGGCTAGTCTCTTGGCAGCTTCTAGTGAGACTAATAGTTGGACGAATGCGATATATCTCCGCCATCTACAACAACACTTGAAAAAGGCACTAGCTGAGAAGTCTAAATTTGTTGGATTCCTACCTGACCAGAGATAATCATATATTGTTCGAAGCGGAGTATGGTTGTTGCACCTTACTTAATGAGCGACCTTGACATGGGCCCCCGTTTTGAAGGGCCGGCCTGATCATGCTGGTTGGTTGGCAGGAAACGGCAAGAGTTTCCAAGAAGTAACGACCCTCATCTTCTTGTATTTCACCATTCGCCTACCTATTAGACGCTACACATTTTTGTCGCTACCATATTTATCTGTCGAACAGATTGATCGTATTGTTAGGAGATAGACATGTAGAAGCAGACACTCGTTCCAGATATAGTCGCTCAGAAGAATTGCTACCTTTCCAATCCACTCTATAGGCAACGTGTAGCGAATCGCGTACAGAGATTATCGTTCCGTGGGAAGGGGATTTTCGTGAGAGCTTCGAGAACAGAGCTTTTGTCGATCGATTGATCACCGCAGACAACGAGCTGAGACAGGGGCAATGTGCTCTCAAGGCCGCATTTGCGGAGCTGATCGACAATGTTGAGTACGTTCCGTTGGTCTACGCTTTGAAGGTCTTCAAGAGATGAAGTTGTCTCGAACGCTTGAGGGATGTTGTCATTTTCGGATTCTAGGAAGCTCTTGACGACTGACTGATCGTCTGGTTTGCGCGGATATCAGTAGACGACTCGTGACGCAAGTGAATCAGCAGATGTAAGCACTTGCGAGAAGACCTCGTCGAGGAATCTCGACGCCGCAAGTCGAAGTCGGAGCAGGATGGAGACATGATGAAAATCGAGGATGACGCGGTTTGGAGACGGCTGCTACAACCGTCGGAAGTGCATGCAAGGAGTTATATAGCGAGGGGGACACCCGGGGCTATGAATCGCAGGTGCTATGATTCACCCAGCGAACGTGTAGCCTTGAAGAAGCTTTGCCTGAAGCAAGGTAGATAGATCTATTGGAAGATCATCATGCATGATAGCACCCCACCTCTCGCCATCCTCTGATTGTTGACTCTGTCCCCAGAGAGGTCTTGGTAAAGGCTTGAAACTGTAGAACGGCCTAAAGGTGAGATCCTGCATATGCAATAGTTCCGGCTCACGAAATCCTTCTTTCGCCCGCGTCCCCTATAAGTTTAGTTCATGGGAGGAGAATTACCATGTCATAGAATAGTCTCCGTTCGCGCAAAGATCCTATCCATCCAATCATTTTCAAAGTGTTATAGGTGTGGGAGTAGCGGCAATTGGAAGAGGTGGATTTCCGCATGGCAGAGCTAGTACCGGGTATGGATGAAAAGATATAGAGGGAAGAGGACGCGAATGGAATAAAGAGAGGTCTCTTGATCTCTGTAATTGATCATTTGATGCATTCAATATTAAGTATGGTATTAAAGAGCGGTTATCCCGGCCTGATTAGTTCAAGTCCCCTCTGGACCCCAGGGCGCCCACCAATCGGAGACCCAATCGGAGACCCAACTTGAGAGCCGCTATCTACTTATACAACTCCACACGCATCCAATAAATCAAGTCTGTGTCGTTGAAAACTTGACTCCCGTAGGACTGTTCGGGCCTGTTGAACACGAAGTTCTTCGAGCGTTGACCTTCGAGCGGGCGTCCAACACTGCTTTTGCCAACTCCTCGTCATGCTCCTTCTGCTCTAACATTCCTCGAATCCAAACCTGGGAGGTCGGAAGGAGTGCGCTGCCTGGGTGGAGAACCACGGTTTTATCGGGTGAGGTTATTCGGAGAATACTGGGAAAGATGCAAAGGGGTTTGATACCCGTTGGGTCGATCTTTCCATCTGGTGGTATGGAGGCCTCCTCGACACCCTGGATATCTTCCGCATGCCATTTCTTGTGGTCGCTAGGGTCAGGCCGCGCTTCGACAACGACCTTGGCATCGTCCTTTTGTGCGGCTTTCCACAGCGTGACCGACTCTTTGATAATACCGAACAAAGCATTTTCAAGTTCCGCCGACTGAGACGGAGTTGTGAGTGGTCGAAGAATTCGGAGGATTTGGTGCACCGTGGACTCGACTTGACGCGATGCCATCACCGCACCACCGCGAGCGTCAATGCCCCGCAGGGTCAGTACTCTCCATGCGCTCTCACTTCGTCCGCCGGAGACGGAAAGGGACTCTGACACGGCTTCCAAAAAATGACCCACCCCTTTGTGGTCTGGGAGACCATCTTGGGGAAAGAATGGGTGCCATATGGAATTGCACAGGCTAACGGAAATGACGTGTCGAACGCCCCTCAGCCTGAGGAACTCGGAAACTTCGCTCTCCCAGATCGGCGTGGACTTAAAGATGGGGTCTAACTTGCTTAATTCTTGATGAACAGCTTCCGAGTCCTGTATCCCATTTTATCTCAATCAGCAAGGGGCGATCAAGATCAGAGATTACGCGGATATTGGCCTACCGCTACAGCCCGTGCCGGCAGCTTCCGAAAGTATTTTAACGATACGTCTTCGACAGCATCAGATATTTGCTGGAACTTCTCCGCACTGAAAACGCATCAGCAGGTGGCCGCTATTGCTTCAGGGGATTGGATCGCACGGACTAGTATTGGACTGGTTGCCCCTCGATAGGGAACTCGGACTTTACTTGTTTCAGCTCCACCCTCAACTTCTCGTTCTCCTCTTCGAGGCTCTTTTCCACCCGAGCATGTTTTATCTTCTTATCCTTCAGCTTCTCTTCGGCAGCCGATAAACTTTGCTTGAGGTTTTCATTTATCGCTGACAGGTTTGCAATCTGGTTCTTCAACTCTTGGATTGTCTCTCTGCTTCCGGCTTCGATTTCGGCTTTCTTCACTTTCGTCGACTTCTGCAATTTGGCTTTCTCGTCCTGGAATTTTCGCTGGTACTCTTTCTCCCTCTTGGTCTCCGCTTGGGTATGCTGCTCCTCTAGCTCCGCTTGCATCGTTCGGCATCTTTCTCTTTCCTGGTTACATGCTTCTTGTCCAGCTTCGAGTTCTCTAATTTCGTGTCGGAGGTTTTCCAGTCGCTCGTCCTCGGCATGGGTCAGTGTCTTCACTTCCCCCCTCAGTCTTTGGATTTCGTTCTCCCTGTCCATTTCCGTCCCATAATCCCCCTCAACCTCATTGATGTCCTGGTTGAATGACGATTCGAAGTATCGCGCAATGCCCGCCAGGCGTTGTAGGGCTCCATTGCAGGAAGCTATTGTAGTGGCTGGGTTCCCGGGCTCTTCGGTATCGCCGTGACTGGCGTCAAGGCCGTTGGGAGATCTGAACTCCTGATCCTTCATTTGATCCGATGTGATTTCTCTGCGCTTCGATGACCCGCCACGGACACCATTCGGGTGTTTGGGCATCGTGTTTTGAGCCTGGAAAGTTCTCCACGTCGTTAGCTACCTTCACACTCGGGAGATTGGAACTTCATCAAAATCCGTTACATCGAAGGAATTCGCTTACTTCTGCTTGAGCTTGGGCCCCACCGAAGAGAGAAGGTTCCGTACGGGTAGAGAGACGACGGAGGAGACCGTTGAACGCGGAGTGGGTCTTCGAGACGGTGCTACGTCTTCTCTCGGTGGGAAGGTGATGATCTGGGATCCGTGGACGCATAGAGCCTCTGAACCAAGCTTCGGGTAGAAGATCAAGGGCGTTCGCGTGGAAAGAGCTCCAAGATAACGTGGGGCAATCCCCGCCAGGCGACTATGGATCTCCGGGGGAAAGTGGCATGGAGGTGTGGATGAAGGTCTAAATTGTTGTCGGCCAACGTGGCACATCGGTGGACTTGGTGCCCAGGACGCTTGGCGTTAAGCCCGCTCTACCAATAGAACAGAGCCAGCCGCATGCTATCTTCCGCCTATGCACAAGATGCCTCAAAACGCCGAGGTCTTCCAGGGTGGTTGATGCGTGGCGTACTGCGACTGGTGGATGTAGGATAACTGCAGAGCTGGTCACTGCGGGGTATCAATCTATGGAACTGGATGCATTCCCTCTCCCGGTTGATTTCATGATCCGAGGCTCGAGAACGTTGCAGGCCCATATCTGTAGGCGTAGAATGTGCTACCGAATGGTTTGTAGGTTGAGCAGAAGCGTCAGCTTTGATCCGGTACGGAGGCGTGGGAGGGCGCTAACGAGATTTGTTTGGCAGGCATTAGCCGACTCCAAGCATACCATTGAAACGACCGTCTTTCGACCTACTCCTTCTCTGAAAGCGGACGTGACAAGATTGTGCTCCTTCCACGCCAAAGGCTATGACATCCAGCCTCATTGATTCCGCGGTTTCTGTGAAGGAGTTCATAAAGAAGCTATAGGTATTGAAGGTTAATCTAAAGCTGAGCAAGCAGAAATTTATTGGTGCTCTCACGGCAAGGTAATTACTCACCTGCTGCGAGACTTCCCGAATCTCCAGTTCGCTCACTGTTTTCGCTTCAAGCTGTCTCAAGCGATCTGGCCACGCACAAAGTTGTGAGTTAAGGTCGCCTACTCTCTTCATCGCCAATTGATTTACTAGTAAGATTTTTGAATGCCCCAATGTGCTACACCAGGAAGACGTGGCACCGTTGCGGCGTGCACTACAGGCAGGAACCGCAATATTGCGCCCGAGCACCCAGAAATGCTACGACAGGAAATCTAAATTCTTGCGGTAATCCTGGGGGAACTGCTGATGGAGGGTTCACCGGAACCTTTTGCAGCAACACAAATTGTCCTTTCACGAAGCTAGGGGGGATGTATACATGCTGCCAATGTCGCAAAACGAAAGTTATGGTCGGAAAATGCGATGGCTGTCAACACACGTGTTGTAATAATTGTACGCCATAAGGAGTGGGATCCTGGCCGCTGAGGAGCTTTGAAACAATGTCTGGAGGTCAAACCTCTGTATTCCACTCTTTAGAAACATGTAAGAATTTCATGATTCGTTGCAGTCCTTGCAAATCACCTTTTTCGCTGTTTGCATCGACCCATTCATTCGTGTAGCCTCCTCCAAAGTCAATGAGCCACGGATTGCTTTCCTTATCAAGAATGATATTTCCTGCTTTCGCATCGCCCCAGCATATGCCAATGCTATGAAGCCGCTTCAAGTCGTTGTAGATCTGCTCACTCCAATTTTCTCTTTGTGTTTGCGGAATTGAGTCGACATTCAGCGACGAGAGGTCGGATTCGAAATGTCCTCGTTGGATGAATTCCATAAGAAATCCTAAGACTAGTTGTTGATCATCTTCCGACACAACGAGGCCTAACAGAGTTGGAATGTGAGGTCGGGGATTCAAATGTGCCTCAGATATCCGCTGTAATGATGATATTTCTCGTTCTACTGATTGCGAAGAGTATCGATGGCCTATAACTTTGACACACATGATCGATCCTAGAACAAGAGTCTTGAAAACCGTGTCTCTTTTCAATGTATCCATTACATTTATTTCGGATGGCTTGAAAGTAGATATATTGACACCGACCGCTTCCCTGCAAAGACTATTTGGTATAGATGTGTGAAGACCTTTCAAAGCGTCGTGTTCACGAACCTCCGCTTTGCCATCAACAGTGCATAATCGGAGCTTAAGCACCTTGAGGTACAATGAGTCATGGAGGGTTGAGGATAGATGCACACTCTCTCGTGCGGCGGCTGTGAATCGTTTGAACCAAGGCTGGCAAAGTCCAGCAAGGAGACCGGTGAGTTCACTAAATATCTGATCCGTTTCTTCGTCGTTTTCCGAAGCATGCAATCGCTCAAGATATTTGCACTCAATGGAACCGCCCGGAGCTTCTACCGACAGTATTACTTCGAAAAGTTTGCCGTCGCACTTGAAGGTAATTTGGCAATCGCCTTGTGTACCGCAGTCGATTGCCACCACCTCATTCGGTCTGGGAAGCTGCGTTAGTACAGCTTCAAAGCCTTCAACTTGTGATTGACACAGAGTCGTCATTGTCGCCATAATGCGAAGATGGCTTTCGACGAAGTCGTGATTAAACAGCTTCGAAGTGGATGACGAGAAATCTCGCCTATTGCTGGTCACGTTTGAACTAGCTTCGCCCCCGCATTAATGTAAGGTACGCCATCCCAAGGATGGAATACCACTAAGCTTGTTCACTACAGTACACCCTCGGTATATGGCCTGGGATGTAAGTTCGTCACAGTAATCCGGAGCATCTACCACCAACCTTGCTCATTCTTTCCCCCAGCCTCGCGGCATTGTTGGAAGTTCAGGGCACCCGACACCACACTGGCGCTGGCATTTCCACGAGCGCAGGCCTGGCCCTCCACGAGTTTTTGATATTGTTCCGCCTCCGCCAGCGTATTCTCAGACTTGCACTCGAATTGGAGAAACACCCACACCACACCCAGGGACAGAGATCCCTACCCCCTACTCTGACTAGGCCGATATCGATAGGTTTTGGAGACAGTCATAGAAAGAGCTTAGATTACATAAAACTTGTACATTTAACGAAGGTCTTACAGGAATGATGTTTGAATCAATACGTATTTCATCTTCAGATACATGTGGTCGATTAGACATAGGAGATTCGTGCCAAGACCATGCCTGGTGGGGTGGACCACTTTTTGTGTACACCACGGCTGGTGGGTTGGACCACGCCTCGTGGGGTGGACCATATTTGGTGTGCACCACTGCTCGCGGGTACGTCCACCCATTTTCTTGCTGTTGCAACACCTTCAGTCATCCTTCCGCACCAGCATCCGTTTCTCGCTTCCAACATCCACTTCCGGCTGCAAAAGCTCCTGGCAACTCCTCGACAGCATCGTCAATTCGTACAACAACAAGGCGCGCTCATTCCGCTACATGGAGTTTCCACTCCTGGGGTATACCCGCATACTGATGCCGTCCCAGTAAGTCTGCGATGTCGTCTTTGAGAATCTCAAGCTGATCTTCTAGCTCAGAAACAGTCAACTTCCTTACACACATCGCAAGGAAAGCATAACCCTTGGCACCAGAAGCAGTGTCATAAGTTCGAATTATGAAACTGAAGTACCGTTGTAACTAGTAATAGCATTTATCCTACTTTCTGAAACGACCAATCTCAGGCCCTCTCTCAATATGGCTTTCGAGATTCCTTCCCTCATCAAGCGCACGGAGAATGCCATCTTTGAATGTGTTAACGTGTTTAGGAATCTTATCGCAGCGCCCAAGCTGCAGACAGGCTTGCCAGACGATTTTTCCTGGCTAGCTTTCATTGTTGGCGTAATACCCTTTCTTGCCTCTTCCTTTGATACATCTTCACCATGTCATTGCCCCTTGCTCTGTCGGCGAGTCCACTGGTTTCATTTCCTTGCGACTTGTCACGTTTCAGAGCGGGCGTAAGAGGCTATCTACCGGACATGCTTCTAATAAGTCACTCTGAGCATCGACAAGGGCCTGTATGCTATAGGACCTGCAATATATTATCGAGCGCAACTGGCTGGTCAAAACGTATTCCCAACGATCAGCCTACACCAAGGATGCTTCTGTCAAGAGAGCAAGTATCGGCATTGTTTATCTCAGCTTCCTCAACGTCGCTACTATAAAGCATTACTCATAATGCTAAATAAGTGTGATGCAACACCAAATCTCTCAAAATTCATATGGCTTCCGAAGTCTCAGCCGAATCAGACCTCCGGTTCGACAAGTCCTTCACCTTTGAGTCATGCGGAACTTCACGGACCGTGTGATCAAAGTCTTTGGGCAATAGATTGACAGGCAACGGGTAAGAGGCTTTCTAAGCTCGAGTCAGCTCAAAGATCGATACATCAGGTTCATACGTACGATTTCTGTTATGCTGGGAGGTCACCGTTCGTGATCGGTTGATCGATAAGTATAGTACTTTCCATTCTTGCGGATAATCATTGCGAGGTCGGTGTGACATAATCGCGCCAACTGATCTGCTTTTTTCACCAAGTTGGATTTTCTCCTAGTGAATTGTTGTGTCTTTGCTTTTGCTCCGTAAGGCATATTGCAAGATGCTGACTTCGAGACAGGATAAAGATGGGACGTCTCTTATAGAAGTTCGAGCAAACTAACGAGACTATCTTTGCCTTAAATGTGAATGAGTCGAGAGCCTTCAGTTTTGGCGTGTCACCTCAAGCCAATTCTGAATGCCCACCCCAATCCAATTCTGGCACCCTGCACATCCAAGGGGGACGTTTGTGGTCCCTGTCTAAATTCTCAATGGCATAAAACACCCTATACTTCCCAGAGTCTCCTACTCCAGAATCCCGGAAACTATATAAATCTAAAAGTTATATAGGAGCGGAGAACTCTGGAGGTAGGCTGATTAGGGGCTTCGAGGGACCGCTGAGGGATTGTAGGCGCAGCTCTAGTAGCATAGATATTGCTTGAGAACACATGTCTCTGACGGCACATGTTCACCGTCAACTGGATACTTCACCAATTGCCGAACGGAACGCACGAGTTAATTTCTATCTTTAGCTTCAAAGCCATATCTCCAAGAATCCCGTTGAGACTGAGGCGGGTGACATTAAACCAGACGTAAGCATTTTCGGCCCGGGTGTGCCAACGATTCCGATAAGAGGTATTTAGTAGTTTCTCGTCTTGTAAACACTTTCTTTCTTATCTGCCTCGACGTGCACGTCGGAATCTAGTACTTTCGAGTATCTTACATAAGAGTACACTCGGTGCCGGACTTTGACTTCTCGGCGAGTATTCTTTCCTGCGCTTCTTGCGTGTGTTTGCGACATGCGCCCCGCTGTTGCCCTTCCTCCATGATGACGATAACGGTCTCGCTCCCACATAGCCCGATCCAGTCCTCGTCTTTGACGAGGTATGAGCAGCCAGTTTCTATTACCCGTCCTTGACCTTCGATGAGGAACGCGCCGCGGAGTAGGAATATCTGGCAATCGCGGAAATATGGCAAGCTGACCCTAACCGTGAGAGGAAAACCGCTCGATCCACCCGAATTGTAGTGAACCTGATCTGGCACTGGCCGGTCATACTGTTTGAGACACTTATTAGGTCTTTGCACGGCGAACGTAAGCTCTTTTCGACTTTACCTCAATCATTACCGCCTTCAAAACCTGCTTCCTATCATTGGGGTCAAGCGAATCCCAGAATTCTCTTCCCCGTTTCGGAATAATCTGTCGAACGGCAGGCATTACGTTTTGGACCCGAATGAGTCTCGATTTACCTAGGGGAATTTGCACCTTTTGATATCGTGCGTAATACAGTAGCTACCAAGTGGGGTGCTGAGGGGTTTGTGGCTGTGCCATGTGACTGCGCTTTGTCGCCATGATGTGGCACAGGCAGAGGCGTAAGTGGCTTCGTACGTTAACCGTTACATTATATATGCAAGTAGATTCTATCTACCTATTTTACTACAGTATTTTCATTGCCAATTAAATTTCTCAATTAAGATAGTATCATATAATCTGTGCTGTATCCAGCACATAAAAACAACTCCTGAGATTCCATCAATCCTAGGTAGATGGATACATAGTTAGTGTCGAGGACAGCCGCCTAGACGCCCGCAACTACTAGGATAACGTGATGGATACTGTACCTGGGAGAATGTATTTGGGAGGGGAACGGGAACCTATAGGGTTGGGGGGAGGGCTTATAATTGGTAGGGTCCCAGAATAGGCGGGGGACTCCCACCCCATTTCCAGCCATCGTAACTCCTTGAAACTGTAGGCGTGCTCGTAAACTTTGGGCTGTGAGTATATTCAGTACTCGTAGCCAATTCTCCGCTAGTCGAGCTCCATCCCTCACCGGATCGTATTTTAGAAATTCTGTGTTGCGCAATACGGCACCTATATCACATGACGTATAATGCGCGCGCACATTGTCAATCACGTGACTACCCCAACGACAGCAAGGCCGCCAGAGCTTCAATGCCTCTAATCCTTCCCATCTGTATCTTCGATCAACTGGAGAAGCTCGGCCTTGATTTCGCCAAAAAGAACGATGCTGAGTCGTTGGCATTTCTCAACCGACTGATTTTATTACACCTGGAGGCAGAAATATAATAACATGCCATACGCAGCAAAAGCCAAGTCGTAACAATTCACTAGAAGGAAATCAGGTTTTGTGAAAAAAGCAGATGAGCTGGCACGCTTATGCCACACGGATCTTGCACCGAAAAACTTCAAAAATCTTCAGTATATACATCGCATTTAGAACGACAACGTTTGATCGGAAACTTCTTAAAGTTGGGCAGAATATTAATTCTGACGTTAAAGAAAATGATCAAACTGACATGAAACAAGGCTATGGCGGGTATGGTAAAAGACGTGATTGGTCCGTATATCAGTGTTACCAGAAACAGTCAATGCAATGCTGCTGCCTGGAGAGTAGTAAATTAAGACCGCGTAGGAAAGTGTATGCTTGCTGTGAGCCCAAGCATGTCTATACTCTCCGTCAACCTCTTTTTCTCCTGCGCCATCTGCTTATTCTCCTACCGTAGCCTCTTCAGCTCAGCTCGTAGAGTAGGATCTGATCCCTCTTCGGCTCCCCTGTGTACTCCCGTGTCCTTTCTCTTCCGTTTGCTCCCGGTATGCTGCGTGAGATCCACCGATGCGTCCTGGGTGAGCAAGGCAGTAGCAGGCTCTTCCAAGTGAGTGTGTCGTATGTGCTCCTTGAGGTTCTCTGGCCGCGCGAAACTTTTCCCCGAGCTACGTTTGCAGGTCTCGTGCGGACAGAAGAACAGTTCCTCAAGATAACTTTTTTCCGATGCATCTCACGCTCGTGCCTGAGTAATCCGCCCGAATACGTAAACCTTGACGCTTTATACATCCCAACTCTTTGCATCTATAAGGTCGTTCATGTTTATCCATATGTTTTCTGGTCTCAGCGTCAGCGGAGATGTTTCGCCTTAACTATCAAAGGAGATACTCACTTCTATTCACAATTACCATCAAACGTGACGGCCTCTCCACAATTGACATGATCGCAGTAGAGCTTGCCTTGCGCTTTTTAAGCGCATGACGTGCGTATTTCTGTACGTTAAACAAGCCCGCTGAATGGAGATCTGATTGTGGGTTACTAGAGGACGAGGTCGCTGGAGTGCTACAGCCTGTCGATGAAGTCTTGCGATCAGGCGAACTTGGCGTGCTAATCCTTTCGCTCATGTTAGCTTTTGCGATCGACGTGGGTGAGATTTTCCGGCAAATCCGATACCTTCAGAATAAGCAGGATAAACACTGGTTATATACATCTCTACAGCACGGTGACAGCCTGATGCCAGCCTGATGACTTCCAGATAACTTCCTGATGACTTGAAACACCTCTGTGCCGCGCAACGCCTCACTCCTAGTGGCAGTGCTCTCGCTTGCCTCTTGCAATTTATTACATTCACGCGCCACTAGCCGTCTGCAATCACCACATTTGACGTTGACTCGTGACGTCGCATTCCTTATTGATACGCACGGCGGTGCTGTTTTAAGGGGACTGGTGAAGGTAGACCGAGTTTTGATTCTCTACTATTTGTCCAACTGCTAATACGTTTATCAAGAGGAGATAAAGCAGAGAAGGAAAACATCTTTCTCCTCCCCTGCCTGATCAAATTTCATTGACACCGTGTAGGAAACTGCATGCTTGCTGGGAGGCCAAATGGATCAGCATCAAGCACTGGACCGTAAGTCTTCAATTTCTGATTCGTTGGGATAGAATAAGGTGCCCATGAATCATCTGGTTGCAGCATTGTCGTAGGCTGCACCAGGGACTGAGATCTACTGCCCATCGGATACGCCTGGTCTGGAAAAGCAGGCTGTTCGGGAAATGAGTCAAGGTAGAGAGACGGACCGGCTGAGTGATCGCCTGGGTCTTGGCCATCGATTGTATCTGCATATGCGTCCGCTTCGTACTCTTGCTCTGTAATCAATCTCTAATTAAAACAGCTCTTTGGATGTATGAAGTAAAGGGAAGAACGTGGAGGGAGGGGTTTAGCTTACCGAGTTGCTTCATGTGAGTTGGAAAAACCCGTGGCGATGGAGAAGCGGGTTCTAATGGAGTTGATTTATTCGAATCGTTCGTGAAACACGGGCTTTGAGCCTCAATAAGTCTTAAACCGAAGCAGATTGTCTGGTTTCAGGGTAAGGCGTTCTTTGAAGCTCGGTCTCAACGTCTATGCCTGCAAGGTTGATGAGAATTTGAAGGATAGGTTGACTGGGACTCTTACCTTTCTCCAGGAGTATACGCTCAAGCAGAGAATTCTTGTATTTCAACATCAGGTAAACTTCTACTGTCTCTTGCAGTTCTGCTAGCCTCTGATCTTTACGCTTGATGTCGTTTTCCAGTTGCGTGATGTACTCCGTCCGGCGCTCTGTGAAAGCAGCTTGAGCTTCACGGTTTTTCTGCTTGCGTTCCTCAATCGATGCATAAATCTTTGAATTTTGGTCAGCTCAATTGAATACCAAACACCCTAAGCATGAAAATAACCGGTTTCCTTCCACCCTTGCGCTTTTGCACCGGGAGATTCTCTGCAATGATAGCCTGTTCATCTGATGCCACTGGGGATGACACTGTTGATGAGGATAGCTGCTCCCGTGAACGGACTGATTTTAGCATACTTGCTTAGCTGTCGTCTGCCAACAAAGTTTCCCCGAAAAGACAAGCACCAGTGCTGTGATGCGAGTCAGATTACGCGCTTGACGGAGCATTACAGCTGTTTATATGATGTGTCATACAATTGAAGCTGTCCCTTGGTAGACAATTAGTCAATTGTATTTACAGCAGACCTCAATGAGAGTCTCCGATGCCAGGCGCTGACGTATGCAACAATGGGGACCAACGTGTCACCGTATCCAACATGAATGATAGTGTGTCGAGACATCCAATATGGATGCCACAGTATTGACGCTAATGCCGTACCGTTGATCATCCTCCCTTGCCATCGGATCGGTCATCCTATAGGGGACTCTGAAGCAGAGAACTAGATTGGCGGATTCTCAAAGTGGCTGATTAGCCCTGGAAAAGAAGCCTCGGGTATTCAATGCAGCGCTCACGTTCGAAGTCTTTGGTGTTGACGTCCGATGGCAAGAAAAGGGGGAAGGTCAGGCCATTTAGCGTTATTGTGGCCAAAACCAGTGGACGACGATTCTCAAGCGCACTGTGCCTTGAGTGTTCCAAAGTAATAAGTATAGTTCTAGTGATATTACAGACAGCTATCTCAGTCATACAAGGCCTTAAGGCTTTCCAAAACCCAAGGCGTGCTTCCATTTAATCACCCGCAGATACAAGCCAAGAAATGACGCAGGAGCCCAAGCCCTCTGGTGGAGGAGCCGGACTGAGCCAACACCGCCTCCATATCATAAGATGCGAAAGAAAACACCTCCGCTAAAACGGCATCTCCATGAAGGGTATATTGTTGAACGTAAGGAAACAGAAAAGGAAGCCCCGGTTGTGCTTTCATCTGAGCCCGAAAGGCAGCATAATGTTGGTCGGGATTGATGAGATTGAAGTAGGTTGGCAAGATGGACTCATCATAGCAAGCCCTTCGAAAGGCTAGCAGGATAGCAGAGAAACGATACCAGTTACGAAGGTGATACAATTCCTAGAATTAATATCAGCTGGGCAAAATACGTAATGGGATAATATTTACTCACCTCCACGACATCTCTAAAGTAGTGCATGAGGGGAGGATGGGCTATACAATATTCTGCGACCTCTATGGTTAACGCGTTCGACTTTTGTTCCAAATATATTCGATGAGCGTCTCGGTATTTGAAGCCCGCAGGGCAGAGGAGGTCCATATCCCGCTGGTCGGATATCGTTGCATCGCTTGCAATTTGCTTTGCGGAGGTGCCGGCAATTAGAGTTTCAAAAGAGTCAACCTCGATGCGAAAACTTTCGCTCCAGTTGATATCATCCAGCACAGAGTTGTAAGTATGGTCAAAGCGAATTTCCAGAATCGGAAGTATGAAGAGTATTGCTCTGAGGGTTCGAGATTGAAAGAGGTACCTAAGCTGTCCGATGAGGAATTCAAGGTCGAAAGCTGGACAAGGAGTTGGCTGCAGACAATGCGAAAGGACTTGATGAGCCAATGGACTTCGGTCGCGCAAAATCTGCCTAATGATTAGAGGTTTTAACAATTGCAACGGAACTAATTTACCTTCTTGACCTCAAAATATTTTGGCTTTTCTTCGGAATGCCGGCAAAGGTAACAGAATAGGCTGTGACTCAAGTTTTCATGCTGGAAAACAAGTTGATCTACAGAATCTTCCTGATATCCGACTGCATGCCTCAACCAGTCCATAAACGGGACCTTCCTGAACTGCGAACAGCTCTCTTCGTCGATGTCAGCGGCAATTCTTCCAGCATCCGTCTCGTCTGCTGCTTTCCACGGTTTCCAGCTCCAGTGCACCGGTGAGGGAGATTGTGTCGGCTCGACTAGCCCCAGTATCACTTCGATCTTTTGGGCTTTGCTCAGCTTAGCCACCGCTTGGTGGTCATCTTTGAACTTGAGAGGACGAAGACCGATGAGGATTTCAACCAGATGGCAATCCCAACGATGTTGCAAAACTTGTCGGAGTGAATCTTTGTGTCCATACAAGCGAAATTGAAGGATTTGTGTTATAGACTGGAAATCCTGACTGCGAAGAATCGTATTCGCCAAACTGATGTCTCCTCGTGCTATGGAACCCAGTTTTGGAATACCTGCGTTGTTCTTAGGCTTGCCATGTGCCCTCATGTATGGCATTCTTCACTCTGTTGCGACTTGGGTAAAGGCAGAGAAGTCGATTGTCATGGCTTAGCTAAAGTTTCAAAGCATGTTACATGGCATGCATGTCGATGCAACACGTCAATGGCTATAATTGAGTGCTCATCTCTTGGGTTAGGTATGCCGGCTTTTAGCATTAGGATGGCTGGGCAGGAGCGTGGACGTCTTTCAAATCTTACTAGGACGGGCAGATTCAATGTCAAAGCATGATCGCGGCCCATAAAGGTTTGGACTACCCCTTGCACAGCTATTCGAACACAAAGTTTTCAATGTAAATGTCTCCCGTCTCTATTGCTTCCACTTTCATTGCCTCCACTTCCTCTTCGAGCTCCCGAGATTTGGGCAGTTTCATCTTGGCACATTGTTCAACTTCCTCCTTAACTTCAAATCCAAAGATAATGGCAGTTCCTTGAACGATGGTAAAGGCGAGACGAGCATCTGATATGGATCTAGGAATGATTAGTCCAAGAACCCGTAGGCGACATTTATTCAAATTACTCACAATCCTCCCTCCTCCATTGTCAGCTCAACGGGAGTAACGTTTTTTGTTTGGAGTTCTTCTATAGAGACCTCAAACCAGCCCGTCGACGCAGGCTTGACACAAAGGGAGTGAAGATGGGAGCCTTCGTGAAACACGACCTTCGAATCGGTAGGCCATAGTTGAACAAGAAGAGCCACCTGGCTTTCTGACTTCCGAAGGAGGGTTCCGAAAAGTGCAGTACGCGTGATTGGGGTCGCAACCAAACGCTTTCAAGGCCCCCAGCCCAGGTCATTCGATAACTGACTTCGCAACCCTGCGCGCACGCTGGCAAGGTAAGTTAATTGTTCGATTTCACCTCCTTAAATGTCTCTCTCACTTACCTCATCACCAACCGTACTGAGTCGACAGAAAGTTAGGCCATCTTTTGTGTCAAACGGGTAGCCCGTCTCTATGATTTTGTCAACTCGCTTTCCCACGGCTTCGTCGCACACCCAGAAGAATCCCTTTTCCCGTACGCTGTCACTCCACAGTGCGATGGTAAGATTCGTCAACCGAACCCATCATAGCCACTTTCGATGCGGATAAGGAAACAAGCAAACGAAGTTCAGCACACTGCAGTCGAGGTTGGAATGTGGTTAATGATTATTCGAGGCACTGATTGGCTTGGCCCAAAAGAACAAGTCCACGTAGGTTCACAAAAGTTTCAGGTGTTGGCTTTGTAAGCTCACGTATTGAGGTGAGCTATAAGGCTGCCACAGGAACTGATAGTAGGCTGGAAATATTCGTATACAAGTAGGCGTCGTCCACAGAAGCGAATGTGGCGAAGAAGAAGTACGATGCGAGCACGAGTAGCTTGATTACCGCCTATACCGCATTCCTACCCTGGAGGCAATCGACTCTCCGTACAGTAGGCGCGGCTGAATAAGTCAAAAATGAGGAAGAAGCGTATCTGTACAAAATTAGCAGATCGAGAACTCTCTATTCTCAAGAGTCTATAGTTTCACCAAAACCGATTGTAGATTCACAATGATCGTATACGAGTATAAGCCGCCTAAAACCTAAGACTGCCCGGCGAAAGGTGAAGGAGAGCGCTCCTCTCACCCCTTAGTCTCCTAGAAGGCTTGCGATCTTGGTCTCTGCTCAAGAAGTTCGATGCTGTATGATATTGCGTCGACAAAGGAGGTTGTAGATAATCTCGAGGAGGGCAATTCACGCACGGCTAAGGCGAATGTTAGCTATAGATTCTTATGTGAAAGTCAAGTGCCACGGCAGCCGAAAGGGATTACCTACTTAAGGACACTTTTGCGCCAGATAAAGGGATTGGAGGGGAAGGGGAGGAGATATGCGCAAAGCCAGAAGATTGTTGTCGTTGTTGTAGAAGTTGTTGTGCGTCTTTTAAATCACTGAGGGGCCAACAATATAAGAAATGAGGCGAGCCAAACGGTTGACGTTGGCACCTGCCCTATGACAGTATTTCTGATTTATCTTCGGTGAGATACCTGGTCTTGGACTAGTGAAAATTTGACGTGACCGATGCCACCGCTAATACTTTAGGGTCCCTTCCCTTTGGTTTCGCAATGCCCTCTCGCGCCAGCTAATTATGAGAACCTTCTCACGGATTGAAGTACGTGCAACGTACATTTCTTTTGGACCTAGCTAATGCAAGACAGTCGGAAGAGATCTGGCTCTTCGGTCCATAGGCACTTTACAGTTACTCTCAGCTGCATCGACTCTTTCCTTCAGAGAAGGGTTTGGACCTCTTCACGGTGACATATCCTTACTATACTCCAGTCTTTCCTCAAGCCAAACCGACATCAAGCCCATCGGTGGCCTGCTGCTACACACTGTCGTTGCTCAAGAGGATGATCGAAAGGCATGGACCAAACTATACGAAGTCCTTGAGCGAATGAGGCCATTACCGCAACCAATCACTCCTCCCCAATCCCGCCCCGCATTCATATCGTCATACAAGCAGACGCCTTGGTCCTTCAACACGGGCAGTTTCGCAGACACATCCGAGCAACAGACCACGTAAATCCTCGATGGCTATTGCCTCAAATATGGTTGAGGCAATGGTGATGCAAAATGCCAGACTTATCGACCCAAAAGTCCAGGATGCAGCTTGGATCACAGCTTGCTTCTCGACATTTACTGGGCTTATGACTCCCATCAATCTGGTAACGAATGCTCTACCAGGTCCGAGGCCTATCAACCCGAGATAGCAGAAAGGAACCCAAGAGTTCACGGATATGTATGCGGCGTCATCCTGGACATCGATAAATTGAGGTTCGGAGAGGTCGTATGACTTTGCTTGGACGTTGCGCACGTTTGGGGAATTTGACGAGGGCGTTTCCGACGTACTCTGATTCTTGCTTGATCCTTCGGCTTTGATAGTACCGACGGATAAGGTGCTGTAATCAGTGGAGGTACTATGGTCAGTGGAGGTGGTATGACCGGTGGGGGTGGTGTGATCGGTGGAGATGTTGTTATCGACGGAGGTGCTGTTGTAACTGCAAACGAGAACGATACAGCTAGACCAAATCTATTTCCAAATTAATTAGAGATGAGCAAGTCAAGCACTGTCTTGGAGAATCAGGGAATTTTCATCACGTGATGGAAGTTCTTTGCCCTGGGGGAAAGAACTTCCTTAGTGCAATCAGACGATGGGAAATCCTGTTCTTCGGCACACAGTACCTGCAACATGGCTCACTCCCCCTTTTCACAGCTGTACAGGGAAATTAGGGACGGCGTGTAGATATGAGATACATAGAAGGTAAACAGAATAAAAAGTAGACGCAAAATAACGGATGGGATTCGATGGGCATTGTTGTTGCGGAAGGTGTGGCGACTGAGCAAGGAATCGGAAATACTCAAGGGAGTACTCGCCAAGGGTAATCCTTCAAAAATTGAGGAGAATACTGGCCGACTCGTCAGGCAAATCCTTCAAAAAACTGAGGGTAGTACTCGCCGGGGGAGCACTCGCCAGGGAAGTACTCGCCACAGGTAAATCCTTCAAAAACTAAGGGTAGTTAGTACTCGCTGGGGGAGCACTCGCCAGGGGAGTACTCGCCACAGGTAAATCCTTCAAAAACTGAGGGTAGTACTCCCCTTAGTAGTACTCCCCTTAGTAGTACTCCCCTAGTGAGTACTCCCTCTAGTTTTCGTGGGATCTGCCCTCGGAGAGTACTCCCTTTAGTAGTACCCCCCCTACGAGTACTCCTCTGGTGAGCACTCCCTCTAGTTTTTGTGGGATCTGCCCTCGGAGAGTACTCCCTTTGGTAATACTCCCCTAAAATTCCGAAGGATTTGACTGGCGAGTACTCCCTCTAATTTTTGTGGAATTTCTCCCCGGAGAGTACTCCCTTTAACTTTTGTGGGATTTATCCTTAAAGATCACTCTCTTTGGTAGTACTCTCCCGACGAATATTCCTATGGTGAGCACTTAACCATTGGCTAGTTGCTGACGAATGTCAAAGGGTCGCGACCTCACGGAGTTCGACATAATATACATAATATACAAGAATTTAGATTGAAAGGTCGAGTTTGCTGAAATTGAATTATTAATCCAATCAACGATACTTTGGATTAGCTTCTATATAGATAATCTTATAGTCGCCGCGAATAGATTCCTCAACTTTACAAGATCTTTTGAAAGGTTAACGAATCGCCGCAGCTTATAGTGTAAGCAAAGGCCCGTGGTGTAGACGACGGTGGACCACTTTTGGTGTACACCACGGCTGGGGGTGTGAACCACGCTTAGTGGGGTGAACAATGGCTGGTGGTGTGGACAATGGCTGGTGTGGACCTGAGCGATCCAGAAGTGGAGCAGGTGGAGCATCCAGAAATAGAGCTGGAAGATGGGCAGGGGGGACAAGTGAAGTTATGACTCATTAGGCAACAGTATTTCAGATTACAGTAGTCAATAGTATCACAGGTCCTCACAAGTCGTACTTGGTAATGGAATGTGCCTCATCAAGAACTCAGCAATCTCACATCCACCTTTTAGAATTATTCATTCAGAAGCTTGTGCACAATCTTTTGTGGACCTTGCAGGTTCAGGCCCACATTCCCGGATCGATGCTTCTGGCGAGAAACTTCAAAGAGCAGATGCCTGGCGCCTTCTTTTCCTTCCTTCTGTTGTTGATGACGATCTGCACTATGAGAACTACCCATTTGCACCATGGGAGCCTATTGGGACGAGCAGTATGCAGAACTCGGTAGCTCGAATCAGGATCCACGTCTTGTTCAAGACACCATCTAAATTACCAACACTGGACTTGGCAGCTAGGAGACGGTTTGACCTTGGATGATGAAGGGTTTGAGATGAAGCCTGTCCAAAGTTTACATTCAAAGACTCCATACCGATCGAATGCAAATACCTTTCAGGACAAGATCTCCCGGCCCACCTTGGCGTTATCAACATCTCTAACGATTTCCACCTCTCACATCGTTGTCCAGATCCCCATTAAGCCCGAAGGAAGACTCCAAGGAAGATACGGTATCGATCTGAGACGACCGTCTGACTTTTGCGGCTTTGTTCTCTGCGTCCCAACGGGGGTTTCGTCTTTTGGAGGCTGTCTGTTCGTCGTTCGTATCGTCAAAAGGGTCAAACTGCGATGCTTTTCTTTTCAATGGCCGAGTTGGCTGAGGACATTTGATTTCAATGCTTGACATGATGGGGCAGAAAAGGTCAAGGACAGAAAGATTTATCAAAGATATGAAGCAGCGTTAACGCTGAGGCGGTTACTATCTATAGTGAGTCATGCTTGAGTGGCTGCGAACAGAAAGCTAAGAGCGCACTAAAGCCATTGAGGTGTAGGCTAATGTATTAGGTTGACCCCGCACATGGACTTGCCTTGCCCTTTTGTTGGCTAGCGTTTTCAGCACTGAAGAGATTGCCGCCGATTTCTTTGGATTTAGATAATACCCGCGGCATAAATGTCCCTGCTCAAAATCCTTGCGGCATAATAATCCCCACTCCATTGAATCCCAGGGGCACAAAAGTCCCCACGAATTAAAAGAGCATTTAGTCTGCTCGCCAAAGATGTGCTAGAGGCCGAATCACTCCCAAGTAAACTTCTCAACATCTGCGTCCTTCACGTCCACGATCTCATGCCAACGAACCCAGGGGCGATAGATTGGGACGATCGGTTCCTGCGGTCCATGCTGGTCACAAATTCTAAGAACGTTGACTTCGAAGCATTTCTCGTAAGCGTCGTTTATCTTCTGTGACCACTCTCCCTTATACATTTAGCTTAGATTCCAACTAAAACTTTTAGTGGGCGATGATGTACTTACCTCAACAGTAGCCAGAACTGCAAAATTCTTCAACCAAGGCTTCATTTCCTTCCATTCCCGCATCTGACCACTACCCCGCTCTAGCCAGTCCTGTAGGGTGTAGCCGTGTTCGACCCATAATTGGTAGAGATACCACCCTTCGCGGCCGATACCTAGGACAAAGGCGTGCGCAAAGGAGCTGTAGCCCGTGGTCTTATTTAGGTTTTCGCCACGCTCGATCATCTCGACATCGACTAAACTGACGCCTAGGACCGTACAAGTCGGGACTTTGCCATTGAAAGCTGCTTGCTTTGCCATGGCAACTCGAGCACTGAGGTCAGCTGAGGGTGTCGTCTTGATAACGGACATGGTTGGAAGACCGCCTAAAGTTCTCGATTGCCATCTCAAGGCAGCATGCATAGCATCGGCGTCTTTGGGAGCGGCGAGGAGAAGCACAAGTGTTGAAGCCAGTTTGCAGGAGTTCCACGGATGTGTCTTAGCAAGGAGCGTAGGTGGAAGTGGAACGTAGTCTGAGCACACCATCAGCGAGCGATGAGCACGAGGGCAGGATTGATCATAGACGTTTTGACGGATATAGGTATTAATAGAGTATGGAGTAAGGGGACGTTGATCCCGCAGAGACGTTGATAACGATTGATTAAGTATCCGCCGCAAACTTTTGCCAGTCTTAAGAAACGTGTCCTTCAAAGTCTCCTTCGGAAAGCCGGATCATTACACCATCACCCAGATTCTCATTCAGGATAGGTTCCTGTCTATTTCGCTTTGCAATGTGTCATCAGATCCCGCAAACCCTACGGTGCCTCTGAGGACTCCTTCTCAACCGAACCAGACTCCTTATTCGACGGCTCGTCCGCCTCCGACTTGTACGAGGCTTTACGAACAACGAGGTCAAAGTCTGTGAATAGGAGGTTGACAGGCAACGAGTACGATGCTTCCTAGGCTCGAGTCAGCTCAAGATCGATGTATCGGGTTCATATGTACGATTTCTGTTATGGTAGAAGGCCATCGTTCGTGATCGGTCGACCGATAAGTATAATACCTTCCATTCTTGCGGATGATCAGGGCAAGGTCCGCGTAACACAATCGGGCCAGCTGATCTGCCTTTTTCACCAGATTTGATTTCCTTCTGGTGAACTGCTGTGTCTTTGCTTTTGCTGCGTAAGTCATACTGTATGTTTCCAGATAACTCGAACGCGACAATATGCAACTCATCCGAGGAAACTGTCTTTATCTAAGACCAAGTGAGGGGCTGGTTCTAAAGACAAGTACTAATGTATCTTTGAACTTCTTGCTTCGCTTCTGAATCGTCTCTATTCTATCTTGCTGGTCCCCCCTCCCCGCTTCATTTCTG
>JAABUY010002039.1_pt1 | contig 25072 bp, 9 predicted proteins | sample 5560271 | NCBI WGS metagenome assembly JAABUY01 (sample SAMN10711886, study PRJNA513374) | rock metagenome | isolation source: Antarctica rocks | place: Antarctica: Victoria Land, University Valley | reverse complement strand
ACCACACTAATAGCACAGCTATCGTGGGTTATATATCTAACACTCCCCCTAACCCGCGATCGGCCCGCAACTGACCCGCAGGTGTAAAGGGTGCGCGCAGACGGCGGTTCGAACTCGTGACCTTTTGGACTTACTCCCTCACCATGGACTTGAACCACCGGCAGAGGTGGCCTAGGCGCCATTTTACGCAAGTTATCACGCACTAACCCGGGCTCACAACCTGTTAAAAGGTGGCACCACACTAATAGCACAGCTATCGTGGGTTATATATCTAACAATATTAAGTTTTACTGATTTAATCTAGACATTTCTGAATTCAGAAAAGTGAATATTTATTTTTAATAATAATGTTGTTTAACACTTTATAATTAATACATATTTATCATGTACTCTTCTTCTTTTTAATAAACAGAATCAGAAAGCCTCATAAATTTATAAATTTATGAATTAAATCTTTATTTAATAGCTTTATTATCTGTTTAATTTGTTCATTTAGCTGTAGCTATGACAGAAACAAAGCATTTATGTTGACAGACTTAATGTTATTAGTGTTAATGTTATATTTAAATATTTATTTAAATAATAATTTATTTAATAAAGTCAATCTAAATACAGATTGAAACTCTTTAATAATAATTTATAATTATTTATTCATAACAGTTAACAGTTCAACTTCTGACTTCTTTAAGTTCTATTAAATTATTAATAAATATTTAACAGTTCTATGCTTTCAAAGTATCTTTATAGCTGTATGTTCTTCAATTACATTTAATGTCAACTCATTTACAGCTTATTGTCACTTTTTCAGAAATAAATAATAATATTTTTATTGTTAATTTTGAATTATTATACAGTCTGCAACTTAATTAATCTGAGAATTAGTGATTTTTAGTTAGATTAATCTCAGAATGAGATTATATTCTTAAAGATTTATAATTTATGTTTTTAATTGTTGTTAAAAGCTATTTATCTTAAGATAAAAAATCAGCTTTACAGTTAATTAAATAATTTACTTATTCAGCAAGAATATTTTAAGCAGTTTAATTTTATATTAACTATTAATTAACATTTAATTAATAACTATTAAGAAGATATATATTCAATTTACATTTAAATTAATTAATACTTCTATATTTATCTTGTTCAATCTGTCTTGAATGTAGTTTGCAAGAATATATGAATTTAAATTGAGAGTGTTGATTTAATTAAAGATTATATTTAATAATAAGAATTTTAAATTATTTAGTATGAATGCTTCACTTAAATCATTATTGAGTTGAATAGAAGCTTTTATTAACTTATTTATAAATATTTTTATATTTATGAATAACTTTAATTTTTCAAATCATTCAAATCAACTTCAATAATCTTCAGCTTCTTCTTATCTTTATTTTTCTTTTTCTTTTTATTTTTATTTTTATTCTTATCTTTATTCTTATTAGTGTTCTTGTTGTCTCAGCAGTCTTTAGCTATATGTAAAAACTTTTTATAATGAAAGTATACTTTATTTTTTTTACATTAGATTTAATAAGCTTTCATATTTAACTTATTTAATTTAAACATAATTAATCTCTCACAACTTTGAGATTGATCTCAAGAATTGTTTAATAAGTTATTATAATTTAAATTTAAGTTATTAAAGACATTAAGATAACTCTCATTATGTATTTCTTAAAGACTTTGTTTAAATTTCATTAACTTATTAAATTAACTCATTAAGAATAGTTACTTTAATCTTTGAATACTTTCAGAATTTAAATTAAATCTTTTACTTTAAACTCTGAGTAAATTGTTATTTCTGTTTATATTTAACTGATATAGACTGAAGAAGTTATACAATTTTTGTAAATTTTACTTTATATTATTAAATTGATTTTATTTGTTTTAGTGTCTCATAACAGTAACATTAATGTTTCATTTCATTAACATTTTTAAAGATCAGTAAAAATGCTAAAAAGAAGTTATTTATATTTTAAGATTTGTTAAAAGATGACATCACACTAATAGTATAGCTATTATGAGTTATATATTTAACACTTTCTCTAACTCATAATTGATTCATGATCAGTTCATAGATATAAAGAGTGTACACAGACAGTAGTTTAAACTCATAATCTTTGAGCTTACTTTCTCATCATGAACTTAAATCATCAGTAAGATAATCTAGACACATATCTCTCTGAGGTTTTAAACAAGAAATCAAATCACTGCACTAATCTGAGCTTATAATTTGTTAAAAGGTAACATCACACTAATAGTACAGCTATTGTGAGTTATATATTTAACAAGATTTAATATTTAATAAGTTATCTTTAGCTTGAAGTCATTCTTCTTTTTAAAGTCATTATACTTTAACAGTATCTTTTAAATAATTAATTATGACAATAATCTTTGCTTTGTCATTCAGAAGTTAATTTATCAACATTTTGTAAAATTAAAAATAAGCTTTCATTTTAAGAACTTATATCTTTGTAATGTTCATTTTTTAACTATTTTTATAGATAAATGACATCTTCATCTTCAGAAAATTCTTAAACACTGCTGCAGAAAAATACATTATTACATTAAATATTTTTTAAGTTTTTAAAGCTACATTAAATAGAAGTATGATCTCAGACATAAAGCTAAAAATTAATTGATTAATATAAATATTTCTTAATTAAGTATTATTTTATAATTAATTTAAAAAGTCATTTCTGACACTGCTGACTGATTAATGATAATGAGTTTGTTCATTATTATAAAATAGAGTTAAGCTTTATATTAAGAAATTATAAATAATTAAAAATATTAATTAATAAATCAATTCTGATTCAGTTTGAATTGCTGATAGATATGTCATGATATAAAAAAGATAAAACTTTTTTTTTATATAATATAACATAAAAATTCATTTCTTTATTCTATAGTTTCAATGCTGAAGTAGTGATGAGCACTGAAGAGAGAATAAATACATAATTTATGTATTACTACTGTTGAGAAGTGATGTTCTAGCTGCTTCTATGAAGCAAGATAGAACTAACATCAAAGACTGAGTAAAGATTTTATTTATATTAACTGCAGTCAACTTTCTTTTTACTTCTTCTGTAACTTTCTCAATCAAGATGTATTTACAGACAACATAGTTTAGAGATTTCACTAAACAACATAATATAGTATAAATATTTACTTTCTTTCAATAAATTATGAGCTCAAATTAACAAGAAGCTTCTCAGAGAAAGTATATACTTTTAGTGTGATAATAGTTAAGTATGTCAATTTTTAAGATTTATAATCAATTCAGCTTTAGCAGTATCACTGATTATTGAGATTTATGATAAATTTAACTTTAACAGAATCAGCACACTGACAGTAGCTGTATATACTGACTATTGAGATTCACAGTCAATTTAACTTTAGCAGTATCATTGATTATTGAGATTTATAATAAATTTAACTTTAGTAGAATCAGCATTTTGCAGTAGCTGAGTACATTTAACTTGAAAGATTTATGAAGAATTGATCTCAATAAAAATTAACATTTACAGTTACTTAAAGAGCACTGTTCTGTAATAGCTGAGTATGTTTAACTTAGAAGATTCACAGAGAATTAGTCTCAGCAAAAATCAGCATTTATAGTTGTTTAAAGAGCACTGTTCTTCAGTAGCTTAATATAAATCATTAAAATGAATAAGCATTATTATTTTACAAAACAAAAGACACAAAAGCTTTTTATTTGTTTTACTTATATTATCTTTAATGCATACATTGTTATTTTACTTTATTCACTTCTTATATTACATGTCAACTATCATCATCATGAACTTCAACAACTTCTTTACAAAGCAACAACTCATCTCAATTCTTACTTGTAAAAACTGCAATCAATGATTTATTTTTATGAGAAAATAATTGATAGAAAAAGATCTATAAAATGTTGTTAAAGTTTTAGCAGTTAATATGTTAATCAGTGAATTCTTAGACTCATTTTTTCTCAGCAGTCTCAGCTTTAAAAATCAGAAAATCAACATAAAGACTTTATATTGATTTATTATCTGCATAAATATAAATGATTAAGAATATTTGATGAACAAAATCAGCATAAAGAATGTTTAAAATACATTAAAGTTTAAGTACAAGAAGAAGCTGCAGATAATTAAAAGACAATATTTAATGAAGTTTGTTAAGTATAGAATGTCAGAGAATATATTCATTAAAGAAGTATAAATTTATTTAAATAAACTCAATAAAAAGATTGCTGCATCTCAGTCTGACATGACTGAGTTGTTTAAATCAGAATAATAATTTTAAATGCTGCTTTAAGTGTTATCAATTAAATATGTTGTGATTTACAATGTCATTGACACTTAAAACAATTTAGATGTTAAGAGAGATCTATAAAAGCTTTAAAAGAAAGAGACACAGCTTAAGATTGATAAGACTGTCATTGTTTTGTGAATAGATAAATAGAAGAGAGATTAATATTTAATGAATTAGAACTGTAGTTCATTGAATTATTGCATAGTTAATATTAAGCAACACTATTACAGATCATTTAGCTTAAACAGTGATCATTTTTCTTACTGCTTTATTAAGTGCTTTCTTTGCAACAGCTTTCACTTTATTAAAGATTGTGAATTTCTTTCTGACATCAAGCAAAATACTTAAAAAAAGATAAACAGATTAACTGCAGTCAAGCTGTACAGATTGACTGCAGTTAAGTTATACTGAAAGTCAGTTTACAAAGAAAAAGAAAAGAGATACAGAGTTTTTGATGTAGAAGTTAATAATAGTAATGATAATGATTTCTTTTCTGAATTTAAAGAGAAAAAGAAAGTTAATAATGAAATTACTGTTTTGTTTAAGAAGACTATCAGTAAAATGCTTAAATTTAAATAAATTGCAGACTCTGAATTCTTCTCATATATAATTAATTAACTTTAACTCTTCAGTGACTTTCTTATATAAATGAGATGTTGACAAATTAAAGTTAAAAAAGAACATTTATACTCTTACTATTGTGAAGTGATCATTATACAAGTCAAATCAGAAAATTCTGTAAGACTGAGTTCAACACTTTACATATCTAAACTTGAAGTTAATCTTCTGTCAGAAAAGTAAATGTGCAAGATAAAATTGCATAAAAACTTTGATCAACACTGTCTTTAAATGTATAATAAGCACAGCAAGACTATAATAGAAGCATTAGAGTGAGATGAAGTCTATATAATTAAATATATTGCAAAAAGTCTTAATGAATTTGCTTTAATATCTACAGTGCACACATCACATTCAGAGATCATCTTCTTTGTTATTGCTTCAGATACAAGCTCATATATTTAGATTCATAAGCATAATCTTATGATCAACTTCTTAGACATCAACACTGCATCATTGAACAGAAAGATCAAGATTTACAGATTTTAACATTGATGATTTGTTTATCTTAATTCTGTAAAGTTGCATGATCTTCACAAGATAATAACTCTTAAAAAGTCAATTCTCATTGTTGAGAACAACAAGAACATGTATGAATGATATATACAGCTTATTACTCTTGTCATTTAATGAATATCAGTACTTTCTGAAGATAGTAGATAATCACTCTTAAAAGATGTGAATGATATTGCTGAAGTGATGTAATGAGATCTTACAGACACTGCAAGAATGATGATTGAAGACTGAATTTGAAATTGATGTAAAGATTCTTGCTGTACAAAGTGACAATAAAATGAAGTTAAAGTTCACTTTAAATGATTGATGTAAGTCTCTTAACATTACATTGCAATATACAGTGCTCTATATATCAATTCAGAATGATGTTGCTGAAAGAATCATTCAAATTACTGAGAACTCAGTGTATATCATAATTAAAGAAATACAACTGTCAATAAAGTTCTGAGTACAGACAGCACAGACAGATGCTTATCTTCATAATTGAACAGCAATTAATTTCTTAATTAATAGTAAATAGATAACTTTCAAGAAAGCTTTCATTGATGTGAAGTCATTCATCAATTACATTTATATATAAGAATGTAAATGCTACAGCTACATTGATCTTAAGTTATTATCTGAAGATAGACACAATAAGTTCATGAATTAAGAATGAGTAAAAGTCTTTATGAATTACATTAAGAAAATCACAAAGCAGTATCAGCTTTAAGCTTCAGATCTTAAGTATATCATTAAGAATCACACTGTAAAGTTTGCTGAAAGTAAGAGAAAAGATATTGTTAATTTTAAACTGTAATGATAGACATTAAATGTTCTTTTAAACAGAAGATTTATTGAACATTTATGAAAGAAGTTAATCATTGTGAAGATCACAGCTTCAGATCAGGCACTTATAACTTAAAACAGTAAGATGCAGTCTAACTTAATTACAGTTAAGATTAACAAGTCTTAAGATAAACAACATGAGGTTAAGTTGACTGCAGTCAATCTAGATGAGTCATTAAATGAGAAAATCAACACTGATTAAGTCAAAATAATGACACTTAAAGAAGTCAGAATCTTTCTGTGCATCAAGATTCTGAAATGAAAGAGAAATGATGATAACAATGATTAAGATGCAGATGAGTTCTTAATTAAAATATTAAGAATTATATTGACACTTACAGCATTCTTTACAGACAAAGAAGACTCTGTAATTAGATCTGACATTTTGATGTTTATTATTTATATTGAAGTAGTGAGAGACTCAATCTGAGAAGAAATGTAAAAGAATGTTATTTATGTAAAGCTGACAGTCTTGATGACAAATGAAACATGAAAAGAAACTGTGTCATTAAGAAAAGTCAACATTATAATCAATAAATAAGTCTTTAAACTCAAGCTGAACATCAATGAATTCTTAAATAAGCTTAAGATAAGACTTGTGACAAAAGACTTCTCATAGACATATAGTGTTAATTATAAGAACATCTTTATCTTTATTATTAAGTTTAACACTCTGTAAGTCTTTCTGACTATTGTTGCACTCAAGAATCTAAAGTGTCATCAAGTAAATATTAATAACATCTTTACAGAATTCTTTTTAAAGAAAATAATCTACATAATACTCTTTTCTGAAGTCAATATCACATTTAATTATGTTCTGCACATACTGCACAGCCTTTATGATCTTAAGTAAATCACACAGAACTGACATAAACAATGTGTCATCAAACTACTTAAATTAAGTTTTCATCAAAATAAAACTGACTTCTATCTTCTTCTTTACAGCATCAAAAGAATCATGCTGCTTCTTTATGTAAATAATATTATTGTAACTTCAACAAATCTGTTACACATTCTCTGATTTAAGCAAGCTCTTATGAATTTGTTCAAAGTTAAGAACTTAAGAAAGACTCAGAAAATCCTCAGCATTTAAGTTATACACAATTATAAAATGAGAACTCTGTATCTGAATCAGACTCATTACATGAATAAGATATTAAAGAATCTTTATATGCAACTTGACAAATATAAAGTCATCAGCATTTCATTTAATGAATATAATGTTTTTTGCTTCATCAACTTAATTAATTAAAGAATAGATTAAAGACAGTATCAACAGACAATTAAAAGCTTAATGTATATAGCAATTCATATTTAATTAAACATCATCTTTACACTAAATTGACTAAGTCAATATCTTAATGATTCTGTAAAGCATCATGAATACACACTTAAGAAACTACTGCAGTACATAAGATCAATTATTAATCTCAACATTATGTACAGCTTTAATGAAAGTTAAGCAATGCTTAAATACTTTGACTTTAACTATGCTTCAAATAAGCAAAATTAGAAATCAATTTTAGAATGTATCTATATGCTTAAAAATGAATCAGTGTTGTGAACAAATCAAAAATAAAAGTTCATTGTCATCTTAATCACTGAGATCAAATACATAATTATGTTAATATGCATAAAGACTGAGATCTGACTTAAATAGATATTAAGAAATATAAATATAAGCAAATATCTTAAAGTCAACTTACACTGTGTAAGCATTCAAGAGAACAAAGTTCATTAAGTATCTTTACTTATTTAGCTCAGAAGAGACAATTAAGTCATTTTAATTTTAATTAAGAATGCATATATATATAAGCAGTTAAAGCACATTGATGTCTTCTATTACAACATTTACAATCTGCATAAGCACAATCAGATTCAAATAGACTTTATGTTTAGTTAAGAGATAATTATTGATGAGTTTATTAAATCTTTATTTAAACAGATTTTTAAGCAGTTCATTAAATTTGTAAAACTCACTATTAATGATTAGTTAAACTCTTAAATGTTTTATTAAACTCTTAATGATGCATTTAATTATTTGATGTTTGCTGTCAGTGAAAGTCAATAAATGCAGTCTCATTAAGTAAAAATGTTAAGAAGCAGTGTTCTAGCTGCTTCTATGAAGTGAGATAAAATTAACATCAGAGATTGAGTAAAGACTTTATTTACATTAATTACAGTTAACTTTCTTTTTACTTCTTCTGTAACTCTCTTAATTAAGATGTGCTCATAGACAACACAGTTTAGAGATTTTACTAGACAGCATAGTATAGCATAAGTATCTACTTTCTTTCAATAATTGCATTGAAATTTTTACAATTAAAATATAAGTAAAAGACTTCACTGATTCATGTGACTGCATAAAAGACTTAAATGATAATTAGCTCATAAAAAAGACTTAAATAAACTTTACTTTAACATTAATTCTTTATTTATAGTAAATACATTGCTGTCATTAAGCATTTAATGTTTACATTCATCATTCAATATATTTTGATCTTATCATCATTCATATATTTTCATCTTACTGTCATCAACATTACATCACAATATCAACTTTATTGAAGCTATCTGCTTCTTCAGAAAGTGCAGTCTTTTCTAATTGACAGATTCTGTACAAGATTATAAATAATTAATTTATTAAAAATAAATAAGTTCTATTTCTACATCAATTACTATGTTAACTGATACTTTCTTTCTTAGATTTGCATTCAAAACATCAATAAAGTGCTTAATATACATCATATATAAATGCTATATGTTGATCTACATATAAAGAGTGTGAATGAGTTTAAAAAACAAAGTGATGATTATATTAACATTGAAGAAAGTGCACATCTACATTATAGTAAATATACAGAAATGAACAGTCTTCTGCAGTCAGAGCTGAGTATAAAAGACTGCTTTAAGATATTTATGTATTATGAATATTGAAAGAAAGTAAATACTTATGCTATACTATGTCATCTAGTAAAATCTCTAAACTATGTTGTCTATGAGCACATCTTAGTTAAGAGAGTTACAAAAAAAGTAAAAAGAATGTTAATTGCAATTAATGTAAATAAAGTCTTTACTTAATTTTTAATGTTAATTCTATCTTACTTCATAGAAGTAGTTAAAACATCATTTCTCAACATTTTCACTTAATAAGACTGCATTTATTGACTCTCACTGACAGCAAACATCAGATGACTAAATGCATCATTAAGAGTTCAATAAATTATTTAAAAATTTAATTAATCATTAATAATGAATTTCATAAGTTCAATGAACTGCTTAAAGATCTGTTTAAACAGAGACTTAATAAGTCTGTTAATAATTATCTTTTAACTGAATATAAAGTCTATCTGAATCTGATTGTGCTTATGCAGATCATAAATGTTGTAATAGAAGACATTAATGTATTTTAATTATTTATGTATATATACATTTTTAATTAAGATCCAGACAGCTTGATTATCTTCTCTGAACTGAATAAATGAAAATATTTAATGAGCTTTGTTCTTTTAAATACTCATGCAGTATAAGTTAACTTCAAGATATTTACTTATACTTATGTTTCTTAACATCTATTTAAGTCAGATCTCAGTCTTTATGCATATTGACATGATTATGTATTTAATCTTAATGATTAAGATAGCAACAGACTTTTACTTTTAACTTATTTACAACACTGATTCATCTTTAAATATATAGATATATTTTAGAATTAATTTTTAATTCTGCTTATCTAAAATATAGTTAAAGTCAGAGTATTTAAGCATTACTTAACTCTTATTAAAGCTGTACATAATGTTAAGATTAATAATTAATCTTATGTACTGCAGTAATTTCTTAAGTGTGTATTCATGATGCTTTGCAGAATTATTAAGATATTAATTTAATCAATTTAATGTGAAGATGATGTTTAACTAAATATAAATTACTATATACATTAAACTTTTAATTGTCTGTTGATACTGTCTTTAATCTATTCTTTGATCAGTTAAATTAATAGAATAAAGAATATTATATTTATTAAGTAAAATGCTGATGACTTTATGCTTATTAAATCACATATAAAGATTTTTTAATATCTTATTTATGTAATGAGTCTGATTTAGACACAGAGTTCTCATTTTATAATTATGTATAACTTAAATATTAAGAATTTTCTGTATCTTCTTTAAGTTCTTAACTTTGAACATGTTTATAAGAGCTTGCTTAAATCAGAGAATGTGTAATAGATTTGTTGAAGTTACAACAATATTGTTTATATAAAGAAGCAGCATAATTCTTTTAATGCTGTAAAGAAGAAGATAGAAATCAGTCTTGCTTTAATGAAAACTTAATTTAAATAATTTAGTGACACATTATTTATGTTAATTCTGTGTGACTTACTTAAGATCATAAAGGCTGTGCAGTATGTGCAGAACACAATTAGATGCAACATTGATTTTAAAAAAAAATGTTATATAGATTGTTTTCTTCAGAAAGAATTCTGTGAAGATGTTATTGATATTTATTTAATGACATTCTAAATTTTTAAGTGTAATGATAGTCAGAAAGACTTACAGAATGTTAAACTTAATAATGAGAATAAAAATATTTTTATAATTAACATTATATATCTATGAGAAGTCTCTTGTTACAAGTCTTACCTTAAGTTTTTTTAAGAATCTGTTAATGTTCAGCTTAAGTTTAAAAATTTATTTATTAATTACAATGTTAACTTTTCTTAATGACACAGTCTCTTCTCATATTTCATTTGCTGTCAAGACTGTCAGCTTTACATAAATAACATTCTTTTACATTTCTTTTCAGATTGAGTCTCTCACTGCTTCAGCATAGATAACAAACATTAAAATGTTAGATCTAATTACAGAGTCTTCTTTGTTTATAAAGAACACTATAAGTGTCAGTATAACTTTTAATATTTTAATTAAGAGCTCATTCACATCTTAATTATTGTCATTATTGTTTCTCTTTCATTTCAGAATCTTAACATACAGAAAGGTTCTGACTTCTTTAAATGTCATTGTTTTAATTTAATTAATGTTGATCTTTTTATTTAACAACTTATCTAGATTAACTACAGTCAACTTGATCTCATATTGTTTATCTTAAGACTTGTCAATCTTAATTATAATTAAATTAAATTGCATCTTACTGTTTTAAATCATAAGTGTCTGATCTGAAGCTGTGACCTTCATAATAATTAACTTCTTCTATAAATGTTTAATAAATCTTCTATTTAAAAGAACATTTAATATTTACTGTTGCAGTTTAAAATCAACAGTGTCTTTCTTCTCACTTTTAGCAAACTTTACAGCATAATTCTTAATGATGCACTTAAGATCTGAAGCTTAAAGCTAATACTGCTTTGTAATTTTCTCAATATAGTTTATGAAGACTTTTATTCATTCTTAATTTATAAATTTGTTATGTCTACCTTCAGATAATAACTTAAGATCAATGTAGCTGTAGCATTTGCATTCTTATATATAAATATAATTGATGAATGACTTTACATCAATGAAAGCTTTCTCAAAAATTATTTACTTGCTGTTAATTAAGAAATTAGTTGCTGTTTAATTATAAAAATAAATATCTGTCTATACTGTCTACACTTAAAACTTTATTGATAGTTGTGTCTCTTTAATCATGATGCACACTGAGTTCTCAGTGATTTAGATAATTCTTTTGTAACATCATTCTAAATTAATATGTAAAGCACTGTGTATTGCAGTGTAATGTTAAGAGACTTGTATCAGTTATTTAAAGTGAACTTTAACTTTATTTTATTATTGCTTTGTACAGCAAGAATCTTTGCATCAATTTAAAGTTTAATCTTCAGTCATCATTCTTGCAGTGTCTATGAGATCTCATCATATTGCTTTAGTAATATTGTTTATATCTTTCAAAACTGATTATCTACTATCTTCAGAAAGTATCAATATTCATTAAATAACAAGAATAATGAATTATATATATCAATAAAGATAAGAACAAGAATGTTAATCTTTCTTTTGCTTACAGTGTAATCTCATTTATTGATGAACTTAATTAAAGCATAAATCTTACATATGTTCTTATTGTTCTCAATGATGAAAATTGACTTTTCAAGAATTATCATCTTGTGAAGATTATGCAACTTTGTGAAATTAAGATAAATAAATCATCAGTATTAAAGTCTATAAGTCTTGATCTTTTTATTTAATGATGCAGTGTCAATGTCTAAGAAATTAATCATAAGATTATGCTCATAAATCTAAATATACAGACTTATATTTAAAGCAGCAGTAAAGAAGATGATCTCTAAATGTGATGTATATATTATAGATATTAAAGCAAATTCATTAAGACTCTTTGCAATATACTTAACTATATAGACTTTATCTTGCTTTAATGCTTCTATTATAATCTTATTGTGCTTATTACACATTTAAAGATAGTATTGATTAAAGCTTTTATGCAGTTTTATTTTGCATATTTACTTTCTTGATAGAAGATTGACTTTAAGTTTAAACATATAAAGTGTTGAACTCAGTCTTATAGAATTTTCTGATCTGATTTGTATAATGATTACTTCACAATAATAAAAGTATAAATGTTTTCTTTTAACTTTAATTTGTTGACATCTCATTCATATAAGAAAGTCACTGAAGAGTTAAAGTTAATTAATTATGTATAAGAAGAATTTAAAGTCTGCAATTTATTTAAATTTAAACATTTTATTAATAGTTTTTTTAAATAGAGCAGTGATTTCATTGTTAATTTTATCTTTCTTTTTAAATTTAGAGAAAAAATCATCATTATCATTATCATTAATTTTTGCATCAAAAACTCTGTATCTCTTTTCTTTTTCTTTATAAACTGACTTCTAATACAACTTAACTGCAATTAATCTGTACAACTTAATTATAATTGATCTGCTTGTCTTCTTTTAAGCATTTTACTTAATATTAGAAAGAAATTCACAATCTTTAATGAAGTGAAAGCTGTTGCAAAGAAAGCATTTAATAAAATAATAAAAAGAATGATTACTGTCTAAATTGAATGATCTGCAATAATGTTGCTTAATATTAATTATATAATGATTCAATAAACTGCAGTTTTAATTCATTAAATGTTAATCTTCTTTCTATTTATCTATTCACAAGACAATGACAGTCTCATTAATCTTAAACTGTATTTCTTTTTTCTAAAACTTTTATAAATTTCTTTTGATATCTGAATTGTTCTAAGTGTTAATGACATTATAAATCACAACATACTTAATTAATAGCACTTAAAGCAGTGTCTAAAACTGTTATTCTGATTTAAATAATTCAGTTATGTTAAACTGAGTTGCAGTGATCTTTCTATTAAGTTTGCTTAAATAAATTTATACTTCTTTAATGAATACATTCTTTAACATTCTATATTTAATAAACTTCATCAAATATTGTCTCTCAGTCATCTGTAACTTCTTTTTAAACTTAAACTTTAATACATTTTAAACATTCTTTATGTTAATTTTGTTCATCAAATATTCTTAATTATCTGCATTTATATAAATAATAAATCAATATAAAATCTTTACATCAGTTTTCTAACTTTCAAAGCTGAGACTGCTGAGAAAAAATGAGTTTAAGAATTCATTAATTAATATATTAACTGTTAAGACTTCAACAACATTTTATAAATTTTCTTTTATCAATTATTTTTTTATAAGAATGAATCATTGATTACAGTTCTTGTAAGTAAGAATTGAAATGAATTGTTGCTTTATAAAGAAGTTGTTGAAGTTTATGATGATGATAGTTGATACATAGTATAAGAAGTGAATAAAGTAAAATAATGATGTATACATTGAAGATAATATAAGTAAAATAAATAAAAAGCTTTTTTATCTTTTATTTTGTGAGACAGTAATGCTTATTTATCTTAATGATTTATATTAAGTTATTAAAGAACAGTGCTCTTTAAGTAACTGTGAATGTTAATTTTTGTTAAGATTGATTTTTTATAAATCTTTTAAGTTAAACATACTTAACTGTCACAGAATACTGATTCTACTAAAGTTAAATTTATTACAAATCTCAATAATCAGTGATACTGTTAAAGCTGAATTGACTATGAATCTTAATAATTAATATACATAGCTGTCATCAGAATGCTAATTCTGCTAAAGTCAGATTTATTATGAATCTCAATAATTAATGATACTGTTAAAGCTAAATTAACTGTGAATCTCAATAGTTGACATACTTAGCTACTGTTACATTAAAAGTATACACTTTCTCTGAAAAGCTTTTTGCTAACTTAGACTCATAATTTATTAAAAGAAAGTAGATATTTATGTTATATTATGTCATTTAGTGAAATCTCTAAACTATATTGTCTATGAGTATATCTTGATTAAGAGAGTTACAAAAAAAGTAAAAAGAATGTTAACTGCAGTTAATGTAAGCAGAGTCTTTACTTAGCTCTTAATATTAGTTTTACTTTGCTTTATAGAAGCAGCTAGAACATTGCTTCTCAACAATGAAAATTATTAAGTTTTATAATATTATAAATTGTTTATGAATTCACTTCAGAGAGATAATGAACTACAAAATAGCTTAATAGATTAAATAAGAACTTTTAAACAGTGATTTAAAAGTTTAATGATATAGCTTTCAGCTATTATCAGTCTATATGCAGAAGCTATATCTATGAACTTCTGAAATGTACACAGATCTTATAATTAATTCAGTAACTAATGAGTTTTCTTTTTTTTTATTATTAAATTAATCACTACTTACAGACAACTTTAAACACCATTTTATGTGCTTAGTATAGTTTCATTACTTCTTTTAGCAATATCATCTTTTTCTTACTGTAAACAGCATCTTTTTAAAAGCTTACTTTGTGCAGATCTTGCTGCTGATAATTATAATTAATGTAAATAGAAGAAACTTACTTCTTATGTAAGCAGTAATGAAATGCAAGTCTTAAAACTTATAAAAATATTTTTTTTTACATTTATAATAAGCAATTTCAGAGATACAGAACTGTACTTTAATGTTAAATTAAAATAAAGAACTGTTACAGATAGATGTGCTGCAAAGACTATTTAGATTAGCACTTAGCATTAAGTTTATTTAAGTCTTTTTTATGAGTTAACTATTATCTAAGTCTTTTATGCAGTTGCATGAATCAGTAAAGTCTTTTACTCTTAAAATATAAATTAAATTAACTCAGATTAAAGTCTGAGCTTTAAAGTTGTTTAAAAGTGTGTTTTAAATCTTTGATGCTATTAGATGTAAATTGGTCTGTAGAAAGTTGTTTCTATTCATTTACATTATGTAGAGTATATATAGAAAATGATGACTAAGACATAAATAGAGATGCTTAGTAAGAGATGAGTAAGCAATGATATCACATGAGGCTTGAACAAAAGCTGATGATGAGCGTCAAAGCAAGCGCTGCCTGCATATACAAGTAGGTAAGTACACAGAAGGATATATGTACAACGGGACCTGCGTATATCGACCCACAGAAGTGGTCTGCGCCGGCGTGGTGGTGTGGAAGGAGGATGGAGCTTTTACGGTTGGTGCTGAGTGGTTTTTGACGACTGCACTTATTCACTTCGTCGACATATGACCGATACAATGGGAGCTTTGACTTCTTATTGTCGCTGGAGATGTGCTATCCCTATGAGTTGAGAGCCACCTCCGAAGGGAAGGACGTCAGGCTCCTCTTCGGTGAGCGGCCGCAGGCTTGCCCTAAGTCCTTGCTACAGTCTAGGCCCATAGTGTAGAAAGAGAACATCATTGGTCCGCTTGTTTACCGACTGATGAGATACCAATGATGTCATTCGTTGCGCGCTTAACATGGAAGTAAAAACATGGTGGGGCAGGATAGATAGAGATGGAGGGGTAAACAAGAAAAGTAAAAGCCTCACGTCACCCAAAATTCGCTCTTCTCAACCACGTCATCCAATCGACTGAAGTTATCCTCTCCCTCCATTAACAGATCTCTTATCCTTCTCAAGATCTACCATCTGGCCACCTACTTACTCCACAACAGAATAAAAAGCCGCAAGTCCCCCATCACATCCCATCAACATCCCATCCCCGGGTCATCCTCCTCCCTAACAAGCGTCCACAGTCCACAGCTCACAATCCCCGTCACCACCACCACCGCCACCAACCCTCGACCACCATCTTCCAAATCCCCCAAACCCTCAAACCAAATAACAACAATGCCCGGTGACGACGCCCCAAACGCAGCGCGCCAGTCGCCGCCGCCCGAATCGCAATCCGAGGATCAGACGTCCGCGGCCGGATCGGGCAACATCTCCGACGACAAGGGAGAGAAAGGCGGGAGCAAGAGCACGGCGGAGAAGGAGAGTAGCGAGAAGACGAAGTTGAGTGGTCTGGAGTCGAATCCCGTGGGGCCGATGGACAAGCCGGCGAAGGAGAAGGTTAGCAAGGAGCATTAGGGCTGTTCTTAGTATCGAGAAGGGGATCTGTGCTGAGCTGGGGTTCCTGTGTCTTCTTTGCGGCGGACGGGAAAGGGCAATGGTGATCGATGTGGTTGAAGTCTAGAGAACATTTCGGACTGTCTTCGCTTGAGAGTGTGCGCTACGACTTGATGCCAGGCCCATAGAAACAGTTACTTGCGTACTCGATTGATTTGATTTACGTCAAGTTCGCTAGTGATCAGAATGTGGTATCTGTCTACGAGTGGTGATAGCGCACGCCCAGATATCTCTACCCCTCCTCCGTCCTACTCTCCGATGATCGTTCAATCCTGACCGTAGTGAAATGACTTTTTGAAAGCTTCGTTAACATGCACTGCCTGATGTTCCATGGAATGACGGAAAACACGCCGTACCGAAGCGCCAACTAATCAGTATTGACCACTCTTCTCGGGAACAGCACCGATCGTCTGTCCGATAGGAGCGACGCCGGAGGAAGCGGTAATGTCGGCCGCAGGACCGGTCGCCGAATGCTGCCCACTCGGAGCGACGTGAGAGGAAGCTGTGGTATCCGCGGCGGGCCCAGTTGCCGAGTACTCGCCGGCTATGGACGAAGACATATGCGTGTTAGCAGATTTCTGACAGCCGCTGCACGCACATTTGCCTGTTTCGCACGGGCAGTTGCCGCTGTCACCGCCGCAGCAACAAGTTGTTTTCTCGGTGCCGGGAATTTGTCGCATGTCGCTATTCTTGTTCTTCGGGCAACTCCCGCAAGAACACTCGCCACCTTTGCAGCCACACTTCTCAACGTCACCGCCGCACTTACACTTGGACATCTCTCCATCTCCACCGCTGCTCTTACCGCTCTTCATGTCGGCCAGACGACGTGCCTCGGCGTGCACATCACGAACTTGCTTGTCGCCTTGGGTGTAGAAGGCATGGAGACGTTGACCGGTGGGCGTGCCAAGGGCTTTCTCGAAGTACGAATTCAGGCCACGCCAACCGGCCTGGACCTTCTCCGTGATACCGTAGTTGGCATCGACATTCTTTGCCTTCTCGGTCGCCTTGTACTTGCTGTCGAAGTTGGACAGAGCGTTGGTGAAGCGATTGGAGACACCGTGCTTGCTGTCGAGAGCGAGGGCGCTCTGGATGGCTTGGTCACTGATCACGTAACCCTGAGCCAGATACTCTGCCACAATGCGCGAGCGAGGCTTGTCCTCCTGCGCGATGTCGTCAAGTTCGGCAGCGCTATCGTCGCCTTGCTGAGCTCCTTTGCTTCCGGTCAACTCGTCGAAGCCAGCTGCGCTGGACACCTGGACTTGAGAAGAACCAAGCTGTGTGTTGTCGAGTAGGAGGGCAGTCTTTGCGGCACTGCTGGACGTAAGTGACATGTTTGTAGACAGGAATGGATGCGTCTTACGTTTCCTTCTCAAAGGTGACGGTGGCAGACTTGGGAGAGCTAGGAGCATCGGAGGTGGGAGTGACGGAGAGAGAGGTAATCTTTCCACTAATATCGACGTCGTCTGTCAGTAACTTGGTAGTTTTTACGACATCTGAAACCATTTCATCTTCAACCTACCAGAAGCTGAAGAAATCTCTCACTTCTTTCTCGCTCGTCTGGTGAGAAATGTTCTTTACGTGAACTGTGGTTGATGCCATGGTGAGAAGCTTATGTGGTACTGAGTAGGTTTGTAAGTGTAAGATGATTGTTTTGATGCAGTGTTATGGAGAGGAGGGTTAATGTGAGAATGAAAAAAGTATTGTATTGGTGGTGGTGGGGTACAAATGTTGAACGTTGGCGAGGGGAAGCCACGAGGTACATGTGGCGGAAGGATACGGCATACGTCATCGCTAAGAATCAAGTTCTTCACATGCAAATGGATGAACCTGGATTGTACATGAACGCACAAAGGGTTTCAGACCTCGATAAGTTGGTCTAAGATCACTTTCGCTACCGTGAGAGTGTATGCCATCATAATACGCCATCAGGGTACCCCCAACCTGACAACCTGAGCCATAACCAAGGCCAGCACCTACCTGGTACAGTAGTTGAAGGCAACGGTATTTGCACCGTCCCTTGTACGCCCAAGATGTGCCAGTCAAAGGATTAGGAAAGTAGTAGTAGGTGAGATTTTTCAGAACGGTCAACCTCAACCACTTCGATCTCAGCCACGCCGTGCGAGGTGCTCTTATCCTGGCAGTGGAATGACGTCTCTGATGGGCTTGTAACCATTACGTCCGGAGTGCCTATCGCGCCATTGCCCGAAGAACCTTGCAGCGCCCCTTCCGCTTTGACTGTGGCAGTGCTTTGTTCGAGTTTGAGATCATTGCCTCCGTGGTTGACTTCCGGGAACTCGTGGCTGGAGCTTTGGCCCATACCATCCTCGTCGAGTTTAGCACCTTCATGACGTATCTCTTCTATATGAATCGATGATTTCTCCTTCTCATGATCGTCGACCATTGCTGAAAGACTCCGAAAGTTGAACATTGGTTCAGCTCCTGCGCCGCCACCAGGGGTGACCGTTCCAGGTGTGTCTGACACGGTATCACTACGTGGAATATGCAATCCACCTGTGTTTGGTGATGCATCGAGAGATGAGGATGATCCAGCAAGCCCATTCTTCGACGAGCCTGGCGCGGACTCTGCGAACGATGATGCCGACGACGATGCGTTAGAAGTCTGCCGTAGATGGGATGGCTTTTGCGGTTCGCACCCAGACGGATGGGCTGGCAAATAAACGTCATTTATTCGTGATTGAGCATGGATCTGGTCGAGGTAACTCTGTAGATTTCCAGTAGCAGGGGCGCTGGTTGATGTTGCCGTGGCAAGATCAACTGTCTGGCTGCTAGTTGGAATTGAAGGTGATCCACTCCCAGAACGGTCAATACCTTTACCCTTCCCTTGCACATTTGGAATCTCCACTAGGAAGGAAGCTTTCGTTCCATCCAAACCCAAGCTACTAGGGTTAGCGCTGTTCGAGTATAGGGCTCCTTTCTTTGCGGCCTTCTTCATTTCTTTTCCTTTCTTCTTTGCCTCCTTCTTCGCTTCTTTGTCTTCTTTCTTTCTCCTCTCCTCTTCCGATGCCAAGCTCAACCGGATAGCCTCCATCATCATCATGTCTTCGAGGTCTTCAATTCGGTTTCTCCGAGAACTACCGCGTGGTGGGGGTGCAAGCATCGTTGGCCCACGTTCGGTACTATTCATCTCGTTCCGTGCACCGGACGCGCCGTGTCTCTCGGCTAGAAGTGCCAGAGCGTTCAGCTGCATCGAGCTCATACCGCTTGACGGACTATCAGCACCACTTCCTCGCCTCAACATAGTCCTTCGGCCAAAGCCAGCGAAACCACGTGGATCAGTTCCTTGGGCACCGTTACCCATCAGATAGGCCGCAGTATGTAGCGCTGTCGCAGCGGCAGATCGACGAGCAGCATGGGCCCGGGCACTAGATAGTTTCTGCGCCCAATCCGGCCGGACCCGGTCAGTCGTGATGACATTTGGTGCAGTAGCAGACATTGAGGTGGTCCGCCGTCGGGCATGGTTCGTCTGGGAGATGAGTCCACCATTACCTGAAAAAGATGACAGAGACGAGGATGACGACATGGCGGAGGCAGCGCTGGCAACTGTTTGGGCGGAGGGGTGGTTTACGTAGATTAACCCCCTTCGAAAGGGAGGTGGGTCGTAAATGATGCCGAACTCAGGTTGAACACAGAAGGGACAAGCGGCTGGCTCAGAGACCAGATTACTGTCAGCGTCAACTTCGCTCGTTTCGAAGCCTTCGGCCGTCGTTGGAGAACCAGGGTCGCCATGGTCTGGAGGGTGTGGATCTGGGCGTTTGATCTGTACAAAGCATTCTGAACAGATGGACTGATCGCAACAGCGGGTTCGATTCAAGTGAGGTGGGTAGTAGAGAAAGCAAATAGGACATTCCATTGCGTCCTTGTAGAGATACGCTTCGATGGGTTGACCGTTGACACTCGAGTCCTTGGGAAGGTGGAGTTCCAGTGGGCTCATATCCGCCAAGCTGTTTTGTGACGACGTGGTCAGAGATGCCAAGGTTTTTGATCGTGTTCGTAGTGAGGGCGTACCGCCAGATTGTTGACCAAGCGACGGCGAGGCTGACGGGACAGTAAATGTTGGGTGGGATGGTGAGAGGTTCGGCGAAGCATCGTACGATTGCGACCGCGAGGAAATGGGCACCATCAGCATGTGGTGGCTCTGGCCGGCAAGCTTGAGTCCGGACGGTGATGGTGTAGGAGCGGGTGATGGATCTGCAGGTGGTACCTCGTCGGGCGCGGGTATAGGAAGGCTTCTGACGGCTGCTACCAATTGATGTTCCGTCCAAGAATCTGAGTGATCATTGAGCCCTTTCCAAAAAGGCGCGATCCGCCTCTCGATCTAGCAATGGAATTAGCAGCCGCATCCAGATTTCATAGCTATAGCAGGACTACCATCAACTGTCGCACGACCGCCTTGTTGTAATCCTCTATGCCGGTGTAAACACCCTGCGTGACCAGGTTTCCCCCATCAACGCTTTCCTCGCGCATACTCCGTTCGCGCTCGTGTTCTCGCGCAACTCTCTCACGCTCCGCCTTCCGAGCGTCCCTCTCTTGCTTCGTTTCTCTCCGGCTCTCGAGCCCCGTTATGTCTCTGTCGGACCCGCTTCCGAACCCCAGGAGTGACAAGTCCGGCCTGCTACCTCGTCCATTACGAGAGCTATAGATCACATGGGCGGAAGGCCTTTCGGTGGGGTCGTGAGATGACGATGCCGCAAGCTGTGCCGTCAGCATCGAAGTCGTTCGGCGGCGAGAGCTGCTTGGTCGTGACTGCGACAGAGGCCGATGCTCCTTCGTTGCGGAGTTGCCCATGATGTGACTGATCAGGAGTGACGGAGTCTCATAAACCGAAAATAGCTGTGGGAGATAGGTTTGAAGGACACTGCAGGTACAGAGGTGATGATCGTCTCTATGCCAGTGTCCGCACACTGAACACAACCTGTCTATGACAAGCAGGGCCTTGATTCGTAGCCGTCGTGGAGTCCTGATCTTGGACAGTACTGTGAAGGAAAGTAGCGCTACTGGCTACCGAATCCAGTGGCCCCTTAGACAGAAGAGCATCTTTCCGGATGGGAATGAGAGCGTGTCTGGAACCTGATCATATCTGAACAAAACTTGCTTGCTCTATCGATTTCCGAGCACAGAGCAGTGGTTCACTTCGGGATGATGCAGCTACTACATGACTAAGCTAGCTACTTATGACCTCTATTTGGAGCCTTAGTACAGAAGACTAAATCTACCATACAGACAATCAAAATTTTCATTTCACATTCTAAGTACTACTGAAATTTACATACAAACAAAAATATAATTACAACTCTTTAAAAACACTTCAATGCTTCTAATGCACTCACTTCTTCTCATTCTCATCACTGTCTCTATAACTGAGTTAAATGAGTTGATCATATAATTCATTACTAACTTACACAATTTTTATAAAATTCTTCTGTTATTCTTAAGAAAACAACTTTTCAAATAGCTGTCAATTGACAGTCTCATCATTGTTGTCATTAAAAATTGTATAAGTGATGAGAATAAAAAAAATATTGATGTTAATAACAACATTAAATAAAGCAGAGCAGAGAGAAGCAGATGATGTAGAAGTAAATTGTTAAAGTTTATTTATATATATGTTAATTTATTTTAGAAGAATAAAACTGATTTATATGATGCTCACAACATGCAGAGTAATTCAGATAAACATAATTGTCATAAATATTTATTTAAAGACTGTTAAGAAGTGATGTTCTAGCTGCTTCTATGAAGCAAAGTAGAACTAGTGTCAGAGACTGAGTAAAGACTCTATTTATATTAATTGTAATCAATATTCTTTTTACTTCTTTTGTAACTTTCTTAATCAAGATATGCTCATAGACAACACAGTTTAGAGATTTCATTAAATAATATAATATAATATGAATATCTACTTTCTTTTAAAAGATTATGAACTCAAATTAACAAAAAGCTTTTTAGAGAAAGTGTATACTTCTAATATGACAGTAATTGAGTATGCTGATTTTTAAGATTTATAAAAGATTTATAATAAATTCAGCTTTAGCAGAATCAGCACACTGATGATAGCTGTATACATTAATTATTAAGATTTACAGTCAATCTAATTTTAACAGTATTACTGACTATTGAGATTCATAATAAATCTGACTTTAGCAGAATTAGTATTTTGCAATAACTGAGTACATTTAATTTAGAAGATTTACAGAGAACTAATTTTAGCAAAAATCAGCATTTATAGTTATTTAGAAAGTACTGTTCTTCAGCAGTTTAATATAAGTCATTAAGATGAATAAGTATTACTGTTTTACAGAATAAGAGATATAAAAGCTTTTTATTTGTTTTATTTATATTATCTTTAATATATACATTGTTATTTTACTTTATTCACTTCTTATACTACATGTCAACTATCATCATCATAAACTTCAATAACTTCTTTATAAAGCAATAACTCATCTCAATTCTTATTTGCAAAAACTGCAATCAATGATTCATTCTTATGAAAAAATAATTGATAAAAGAAAATCTATAAAATGTTATTGAAGTCTTAGCAGTTAACACATCAGTTAATAAATTCTTAAATTCATTTTTTTTTAGCTGTCTCAGCTTTAAAAGTTAGAAAATTAATGTAAAGATTTTATATTAACTTATTATTTACATAAATGCAGATAATTAAGAATATCTGATGAACAAAATTAACATAAAGAATGTTTAAAATACATTAAAGTTTAAGTATAAAAAGAAGCTGCAGATAACTGAGAGACAATATTTAATGAAGTTTGTTAAATATAGAATATTAAAGAATATATTTATTAAAGAAGTATAAATTTATTTAAGTAAACTTAGTAAAAAGATTGCTGCAACTCAGTCTAATATGATTAAGTTGTTTAAATTAAAATAACAATTTTAAACATTATTTTAAGTATTATTAGTTAAGTATATTGTGATCTGTAATGTCATCAACACTCAGAATAATTTAGATATTAAGAGAGATTTATAAAAGCTTTAAAAGAAAAAGATATAGCTTAAGATTAATGAGACTGTTATTGTCTTGTGAATAAATAAATAAAAAGAAGATCAACATTTAATGAATTAAAACTGCAGTTCATTAAATTACTATACAGCTAATATTAAGCAACATTATTGCAGATTATTTAACTTAAATAATGATTATTTTTTTCATTGTTTTATTAAGTACTTTCTTTACAACAATTCTTACTTCATTAAAGATTGCAAATTTCTTTCTGATGTTAAACAAAATGCTTAAAAGAAGATAAGTAAATCAATTACAGTTAAGCTGTACAGATTGACTGCAGTTAAGTTGTATTAAAAGTCAGTTTATAAAGAAAAAGAAAAGAAACATAAAGTCTTTGATGCAGAAATTAATAACAGTAATGATGATGATTTTTTTTCTGAATTTAAAAAGAAAGAAAAAATTAACAATGAAATTGCTGCTCTGTTTAAAAAGACTGTCAGTAAAATATTTAAATTTAAATGAATTGCAGACTCTAAATTCTTTTTATACATAATTGATTAACTTTAACTCTTCAGTGATCTTCTTATATGAATGAGATGTCAGCAAATTAAAGTTAAAAAAGAACATTTATACTCTCATTATTGTGAAGTAATCATTATGCAAGTTAGATCAGAAAATTCTGTAAGATTGAGTTTAATACTTTATATATTTAAATTTGAGATCAATTTTTTATCAGAAAAGCAGATATATAAAATGAAATTGTATAAAAGCTTTAATTAATACTGTCTTTAAATGTATAATAAGTACACAACGACTCCGTGATATCCAGAACCAACCCTGCTGATCTTGCATTCACTGTAAAGCCACAAGCTGCCACCGCAGTTCCTATACATTTGTAGAGTTTGAGTGAAGGATACAGAAAGCCTCACCCCTCACTCCGCACCGAATTTTATTCAAATATACCGTCCTGCGAATAGCCTGGATAGCCGCATGGCGCCCGGCCGCACCAGGACAATCGACATGAAGAAAAGAAGCTCTGAGCGAAAGAAAAACGCCTCACAGAAGGCACGACAAGCACGAGACGCTGATCTGAATGAAGAAAGCGACAATGCAAGCGAAACCGTAATGGAGTTGGACCCCTCATCGATCGAGATGGGCAATGATACGTCCGCAGTAGGTCTGGTAGACCTTATGCAGAAGATAAGAAAAGAATTCGCCATGTTAGCGGCGACGCTCACCCTACAGGCAAAAGAGCAAGTGGCAACACTACAAATTCAACTAGACATCAAAGAAACGACTATCCAGAAGCTGCTAGACGAAGCAACTATTTTGAA
>JAABUY010002035.1_pt1 | contig 25122 bp, 28 predicted proteins | sample 5560271 | NCBI WGS metagenome assembly JAABUY01 (sample SAMN10711886, study PRJNA513374) | rock metagenome | isolation source: Antarctica rocks | place: Antarctica: Victoria Land, University Valley | reverse complement strand
ACGTAGGAAAACAGCGGGCCGCTCCGGCTATCCTGTCCCCGCACCTGACACCCTCCCGCTGACCGCAGCGGAGTGAATCACGGACTGACCAGACCTCGAAGCCTTTTTCAGCGGCCTGCTAGTGCACCGAATCAAACGGAAGGTACACCCTGCGTTTGAGATGACTCGGTGCACCGCCTCTAAGCTGGTGGGCCAACTGATCCAAACAGATGAATCATCTGTTTGGATCGGACCACTAGGATGCGAGACGCGGTTCAGCTTGCTTTGTCGTTATTGTAGTCAGCACGACATTGACATTCCCCCAGTCCCTGAGCGTGATCAATACGGGCTCCAAGCTTCGACCCTTGGCGGTCAGGCTATATTCCACCTTGGGGGGCACCTGTGGGAAGACCTCGCGCGAGATCAGCCCGTCCGCTTCGAGCTCACGAAGCTGATTGGTCAGCATGCGTTGCGTGCAGTTCGCCATGTGTCGGCGGAGCTCATTGAACCGCATGGTTCGGCTCAGAAGATGATAGAGCACTACGCCCTTCCATTTTCCATCGATCAGCGCCAGCGTTCCCTCTACAACGCACCCGGGATTGCAGGCGAGGTCGCGATGCCGAGCTCGGGTCATCATGGTATCCTTTTCGACACTATGTGTAATTTATGTGCGTTCTTGCGCAACCCGATGATACGCGGCACATCGGTCTCATTCAATCCTTCTCGAGACCGGAGTGCACATGCGCGCCATCGGCTATCAGAAACCAAGCCCGATTGAGGATGAGGCATCCCTGGTTGACATAGAGTTGCCGGAGCCGACCCCGACGGGCCGCGACCTGCTCGTCGAGATCAAGGCGATCTCTGTCAATCCCGTGGACTACAAGGTGAGGAGAAGCGCTGCGCCGCTGGAAGCCGGAGGTTGGAAGGTCTTGGGCTGGGACGCCTGCGGCATCGTCAGGGCGATCGGTCCGGACGCCACGCTGTTCAAGCCCGGCGATGAGGTCTTCTATGCTGGCTCCATAACCCGGTCCGGCACGAATGCTGAGTTCCACCTCGTGGACGAGCGAATTGTTGGCCGCAAGCCGAAGAGCCTCGACTGGGCGGAGGCCGCCGCCGTCCCCCTGACGGCGATCACGGCTTGGGAAGCACTTTTCGACCGCCTCGACGTGCGGAAGCCCGTTCCGGGAGCAGCGTCCGCCATTCTGATCGTTGGGGGTGCGGGCGGCGTCGGCTCCATTGCGGTGCAACTCGTCCGGCAGCTCACCGACCTTACCGTGATCGCGACGGCGTCGCGCCCGGAAACCCAGCAATGGGTCCGAGATCTCGGCGCCCATCACGTCGTCGACCACTCGAAGCCGCTGTCGCCGGAAGTTGAGGCGCTTGGCCTCGGTGCCCCGGCCTTCGTGTTCTCGACGACGCAGACAAACCAACACTTCAAGGAGATTGCGGCACTGATCGCCCCTCAGGCCCGGTTCGGTCTGATCGACGATCCGGCGGACTTCGATCTCATGGCGTTCAAGCGCAAGTCCGTGTCGATCCACAACGAGTTGATGTTCACGCGGCCCATCTTCGAGACGCCGGACATGGGGGAGCAGGGCAAGCTGCTGAACGAAGTGTCGGGCCTGCTCGACCGAGGCACGCTACGCACCACGCTGACGCAACGCCTGGCGCCGATCAACGCCGCCAACCTCAAGCGGGTGCACGCCCTGATCGAGAGCGGCAAGGCGCGCGGCAAGATCGTGCTCGAAGGCTTCCGCGCCTCGGCATGACCGCCCAACCGACGACGAGGCGGGGGCGGGCGATCGGTCCCGCCCGGTGGCGGCCCGCTGAGCTCGGGGCTGAGGTGGCCTGCCGTTCCCATGCGCGGCAGTCGCGCACCCCATGCCATGATGCCAAGTCCCTCGACCGAGAACATCCCTTTAATTGGAGGAATCGACCATGCACGCGAAACGCGGCGCACTCAAGGCGATGATCCTCGCCGCGGCCACGGCCGCGAGCTTGGCGGCGCTGCCCCACGCCTTCGCGCAGAGCGAGCCGCGCGCCTATGACGTGCCCGATGCCGGCGCCGTCACGCTCATCGTGAGGATCACCGTCGCGAGCGATAGGAGGGACGAGTTCCTAGCCCTGATCGCGTCCCGCGCCCGGCAGGGCCGCTCGGATCCCGCGGTGACGGCCTTCCGCGTGCTCGGCACCGACGATCCTTCGACCTTCGTCACCATCGAGAGCTTCCGGACCGCAGCGGGGTTCGACGCGTTCGAGCAAGCGCCGGAGTCGAAGGCATTCATCCGGAAGTTAACGCCCCTCATGACGCAGCCGCCGCAGGTGCAGCGCCTCCACGGCCTATCTTGAACCGGCAGCTTCGCGCCGATGACCATCCGACGTGTGAGCGAGACGACCGATGCCGCCTGCCTATGTGGTTTTCACCAAGGAGAGTACCCTCGACCAAGCGGAGCTGGACCTGTACAAGGCCCAGGTCGGGGCCAGCTTCGAGGGAGTCGAGGTGAAATTCCACGCCGCCTACGGGCCGCACGAGGTCCTGGAAGGCGACCCCGTCGAGGGCGTTGTCATCCTCGAGTTCCCGGATGCCGCCGCCGCCCGCTCCTGGTATTTCAGCCCCGCCTACCAGAAGGCGGCAGCGCACCGCTTTAAGGGTGCCGAGTACCGGTGCGTGATCGTCGAAGGCAGGCCCGCGACGTGAGCGCTGCCGGGAGACGGGTGCTGACAACGGCTAGCCGATGACCGTCCGCCGACCTTGCGGATCGAGGGCGCTTGGTACGGGTCAGGAGCATCGACACGCACCACAACCGGTCGCGGCCTGTGCTTTACGCGGCCCCGGCACAGGCAACGGCCGCTTCGATCCGGCGCGCGGCGGCCATCGTCCTGGCGATGTCGTCGACCATGCTGTCGACGGGGCACGGCAGGTGCGCGGTGACGTAGGACAGACCGATCGAGGCGAGCGGCCGACCCTGTGCATCGAGGACCGGACAGCCGAGGCAGGAAACCTGATCATTGCCCTCGTTACGGTCGAAGGCGACCCCCGAGGACCGGATCTCGCATACCTCCGCTTCGAGAGCTTCGAGGTCCATGATGGTGTGAGGCGTGTGGGGGACGAAGGCGATTCGTGCGCCGAGGCGGCTGCGCTCCGCGTCGGGTAGGAACGCATAGAGAGCTTTCCCGACCGCGCTGGAGTTCAGCGGCTCGAGGTCGCCCACGGCCTGCTTCACGCACACGGGCGAGTCGGACGGGGCCACCTCTACAAGAATGGCCTGATTGCCGGCGAGGACCGCGAGATGCGAGATGTGACCCGCCGCGCGCGCCAGTTCGACAAGGACTGGCCGCGCCACGGCGACGATCCGCTCGACGCTCGTCGGCAAGCGGGGGAACGACAGCAGCTTCGGACCGACCGAGTACATCTTCATGGCCTCGTGCCGGGTCAGGTAGCCGTCGGCTTCCAAAGTCCGAAGAAACCGCAATGCGGCGCTGCGGTCGAGACCGAAGTGCTCGGCGACGTCGCGGAGTCGGACGAAGCGCTCCGACTTGGCGACGAACTCGAGGATGCTCAGTCCGCGGGAAAGGGTAGTGAGCTTGCCTTCCCCGACGCTCGCGAGAAGACGCGGCACGCTCGCCCCGGCATCGGCAGGCTCGGCCGCCAGAGGCGGCGCTTCGCGGGTCTTTCGTCGGTTGGGAATCGGCATCGTTCCAACGTAGGCATCGAGGCGTCGCCGCGCAACCCGGGCGGCCCGGCGTGGTCGGGACGGGATGGGGGTCGCCCGACGCCGCCCGGTCTCAGGGGAGGGCCAGCGGCGGGTTCTTGCCGTTCTTAAACTCCACCGTGACGAAGGCGAGTGGCTCGGGACCGGTGTTCTCGAGATCGTGGACCATGTCCTCGCCTCCGGCGAAGGAGAAGTGTCGGGTATCCCCGGCGCGGTAGGCGACCTCCCGCACCGTACCGTCGCCGTAGTGGCTGCGGCCACGGCCGTCCGACAGCACCGTCCAGAAGTAGTCGAGGACGTGGCGGTGGAAGGGAAGACGCTGCCCGGGAGCGAGGGTGAGGTGCCACACCCGGACCTCCGCCGTCTCCGAGACGAGCGTCGTCCCGACGCGCCCGTTGGTTGCCGCCGAGGCCAGTTCCACGGCGCGGGCCCGATCCTGTTCAGCGAGCGGGCCGGCCTCGTCCAGGGTCATGGGATTGCTCATCGTGCCCCTCGCTACGGCTCGACCTCGGCGAAGACGACCAGGAGCACGGGGGAGTCCAGGGGCATCTCCGGGTTTGTATAGATCATCCGGCTGTGGAGGCCCCGTTCGCCGAACACCTCGTTGAAGAGGTCCGACGCGCCGTTGAGCGCCGCCGGCCCGTCCCGGAAACCCGGCGCCACTTGCATGGTGCCCTCGAGACGCACCACTCGGCGGATGCGCGAAAGGGAGCCGACGGCGGCCTTCAGGTGCGCGATCGCGTTCAGCGCCGCGAGCCGGTAGGCGTCGTAGCCCTGTTCCGACGTCAGCTCCGCGCCGATGCGCCCGGCGTAGGCGAGGTTGCCCGCCACCCACGGGAACTGGCCGGAGGTCATCAGCAGCGTCCCGGTGATAACCCACGGCGCATAGGCGCCGAGCGGGCCGGGAGCCGCAGGGATGATGATGCCTTTCGCGGTGAGCCGTTCTTCAGGGGTCGCCCGGTCGCCCGCGGAGCTCGGCGCCAATGTCGTCGTGTTCATCGTGCATCTCCCTTCGGCTTGACTCCGAGCAGCAGGTTTCGTTCCTGGCATATCGTTTACGCTCACATATTGCAACAATCATAGCTTTATGTGCTACGATTGATGGCCGAACGCTCCCGAGAGGCGACCGCGAGGAGACGCGTGATGCTGTCTGTTCCGACTTTGCCGGTCGACGAGACCCCGGGCAACCGCGCCGCAACAAGCGACGCGGATCTGCGGCGCGTGATGATATCCGGCGCGCTCGGCCAGTTCGTCGAATGGTACGACTTCGTCGTCTACGCCTACAGCACGACGATTATCACGCGACTGTTCTTTCCTTCGCTCGATCCCACCGCGGCTCTGCTTTCCACTCTTGCGGTATTCGCGATCGGATTCGTGACGCGCCCCGTCGGCGGGATACTCTGGGGCGTCCTTGGCGACCGGCTCGGCCGCCGAAGCGTCCTTTCGACCGTCATCCTTCTCATGGGCGCCTCGACGGTCGCGAACGGCCTTCTTCCAACTTACGCGCGGGTCGGCATCGTCGCGCCCGCACTGCTGGTCGTCTGCCGCCTGCTTCAGGGCTTGTCCGCCGCAGGCGAGTCGCTTGGGGCGAGTTCGTTCATCGCGGAACACGCGCCGTCAAACCGGCGCGGGTTATATGTCGGCATCGTCTATTCGTCCGCGGTTCTTCCGCCCGTAGCTGCGGCTCTGCTAAGTCTCCTGATCACGAACATGCTATCGCCCGAGGCCTATGCTTCATGGGGCTGGCGCGTGCCGTTCCTGCTCGCCGCACCGCTTGCGGTCGTGGGCCTCTACATACGAAACCGGACGGAAGAGTCACCGGCCTTCAAAGAGACCCAGTCCGCCAAGAGGATCGCCAAGGCACCGCTGCGCACGGCGCTGCGCGAGTACAAAGGCCCGATAGGCAACGCCTTTGCCCTGGCCGCGCTGTCGAGCCTCGGCTTCTATACAGTAACTGGCTATTTTGTGACGTATCTTACGACGACGGTCGGACTATCCCAGACCACCGCTTTCGTATCTAACACCATCGCGCTCACAGCGGTTTTTGCCTCGATGGTGACCGGCGCCTGGCTATCTGACTGGGCCGGGCGCCGCGCCGTCATGCTCGTCGGCGTGGCCGCGAGCGTCGTTCTCTGCGTTCCCGCCTACTGGGTAGTCGCGCGGGGCGGCCTCGGTAGCGCGGTGCTCGGGCAGTGTCTCATCGCCGTCCCGCTCGGCTTTTTCTTCGGTCCGAGCGGGATTGCAACACTTGAACTTTTCCCGACCCGCATCCGCCTGAGCGGCGCGCTACTAAGCTACAATGTAGCTTACGCGCTCTTCGGCGGCACTGCCCAGCTCGTCAGCACATGGCTGATCCTTGTGTCGGGCAACAAGATTGCCCCGGCCTATTACATGCTCGCGCTCACCGCGGTCGTAGCCGTCGTGCTGCTGCGTTTACCCGAAACCAGCAACCAAGCTCTGATCCACGAAGAGGACAGGGCACGTTGAACCATCCGCTCGCGACCGGTCTGTTCGCGCACCGTCCACGAGGGGGGATAGACCCATGCTGATCGAGAGAATCCACCATGTCGCCTACCGCTGTATAGACTCGGTGGTGACGGCGGGCTTCTACAAACGTGTGCTGGGCATGGCCCTGATCGGGGCTGCCGCAGAGGAAGCCGTTCCCTCAACGAGAGAGCCCGATCCATATATGAACATCTTCCTAGACGCTGGAGATGGGGACATCCTGGCATTTTTCGAGGTTCCGAATTCGCGGCCGATGCGGCTCGATCCCAACACCCCCGGCTGGCTTCAGCACATCGCTTTCCAGGTGCGAGACCTCGATGTCCTGGCCGTAGCCAAGAGGCGCGCTGAGGCGGAGGGCGTGAACGTGATAGGGCCGGTCGATCACACGATCTTTCAATCCATCTACTTCTTCGACCCAAACGGGCACCGCCTTGAGGTCGCTGCATGGACTGCGGATCCCCGGGAGATGGCGCGGTTGGGGGAAACCGCTGCCGAGATGATGCAGGAGTGGTCGAAGACGAAGCGCCCACCTCGGAAAGCGGCATGGATTCATGAAAAAGAGTTCAGCGCCGGACGGCGCGAATAGCGAGCTCGCGGCGTCGATCCGGGCACGACGGCAGAGGTGAACACGCCATTATCCGGAAACCGATGGATGGTCAGGCTTGCGGCCTCAAACGGCGCTCTTTGCGAGGCGCGGCTTCAGTAAACACAACGCGTTCAACTGACCCGCGAGATATCCATGCGTGCTGACGATACTCTAGCCCACGTTGTCGACGAACTAGCCACAGCAACTAACGAGGCTTCCCTCGTCGCGATCGGCCGACGCGCAGTTCGACGCCTTGGATTCCAATCTTTCGCTTATCTGAGTTTTGCTCATCCGCGATTTGCGTTTCTAACATCGTATCCCGAGGCGTGGAAAGGACATTATGTGAGGAACGGCTACGAGCGGATCGATCCCGTGGTCGGTCAGGCGCGAAAGAGCCGGACCGGGTTCTATTGGGACGGTGCTCGCCCTACTACGCCGACTACGTCAGCGCAACGGCGCTTATTTCGCGAGGCCTCGGCGTTTGGCATCAACAACGGCGTGACGGTTCCGATCCATGGAGGTTTCGGACAACTTGCAGCTTTTACGTTGGCGGGTGAGGATCGTGATCCTGCATTTTCGCGCTACGCGAGCGAAGCGCTCGATACGCTCCATCTGCTCGGCCTGTACTACCACGCGCACGCCCGAGCCAAGCTACAACTGGGTTTAACCAACGTAGATCAGTCCCCGTTAACGCAGCGGGAGCTGCAATGCCTTGCCTGGATGGCTAAGGGCAAGACCATGGCGGAAGCAGCCGTCCTCCTCAGGATCAGCCCGCGTACGGTGCGTTTCCACATGGACAATGCGAGAGCGAAACTCTCTGCCTCCACAATCCCGCATGCGGTCGCCGAGGCAAGCCGCCGTGGACTGATTGCCGTATAGGCCGCGCTACACGTCAGATTCCCATGGCGGTTGCGGACCGGTCAGTAGGATCGGATCCCGATAATCATAAAAACTGATTGCGAGGGACGCACGCTGTCGCGATCACGTGAGCGATCATCAGCGTGCGTCTGCCTCGATGCGGCGGATTGAGATCGTGGTCGTCCCAGCTGTTTCGAAAAGCACCCTGTCATCACTGACAGCTTCGCCGATCCACCCAGAATGCTTCCGTAGCGCGTGAACCTCGAGGAGGACATCATGCGCGTGCTGGCGATCTCGCAAGCAGACTATTCAGACCATCTCGATCTCATCAAGGACATGCACCGGCTGCGCCGGCGGGTGTTCAAGGACCGCCTGAACTGGGAGGTTTCGGTCGCCGGCGACATGGAGGTCGACCCTTACGACGCTCTGGGGCCGACGTATCTCATCGGAATTACGCCTGCGGACCAGGTCGTGGCCTGCGTCCGGCTCCTTCCAACGACCGGCGCCTACATGCTGGCGAACACGTTCCCGGCGCTCCTCGGCGGCATGGCGCCGCCGCGGGACCTCGCGCTTTTCGAGAGCTCAAGGTTTTGCATCGACACCGAGGGTGCCGCCGAAATCGGCGAGAAGGGCTTGAGGCAGGCGACCTTCGTCCTTTTCGCGGCGGTCCTGGAATGGGGCCTCGCGCGTGAACTCCATGGGATCGCGACCGTGACGGACCTGCGGATGGAGCGCATCCTCAAGCGCGCGGGATGGATTCTGGAGCGCTATGCAGCGCCGCTGCCTGTCGGCAATACGCAAGCCGTCGCCGGTCGGCTTCCTGTTACCACAACTGCTCTCGACGGCATGCGGCGCGCTGGAAATCTCGCTGGGCCAGCTCTCATGCCGCCTCGCACCCACAACCTGGCTGCGTGACAGTCCGCACCAGCGCAGCTCGCACTGGCGCGCCTTTCCCTTCTCTCAGAAGGTCTGGCTTGGCGATGGGATCCATTGAGCTTCGCCATCTCCGCTACTTCGTCGCGGTCGCGGAAGAACTGCATTTTGCGCGGGCGGCCGCGAGGCTCGGGATCGAGCAGTCGCCGCTGAGCCGACAAATCCGTGAGCTCGAGCATGCAGTCGGTGTACCGCTCTTCCACCGCACCACACGGCGGACCTGGCTGAGCGCAGCGGGTCAGCGCTTCCTCGATCTCGCCCGCCGCATTCTGGCCGATGTGGAGCTCGCCAAGACGATCGCGCGCGAAGCCGGATCCGGGTCTGCCTCCCGGATTCGGCTCGGTCTCGCCGAGCATGCCGCCGGAGAAGGCTTCCAGCATTTGCTGCATGCTCTCGCTCAACGTCACCCTAGTTCCTCGGTCGCGGTGCTTGAACATCCTGTGCCGCGTCTCATAGAGCTGACGCTCGACGGCCGCATCGATGCATCTTTCGTCCTTCAGCCGGTCGACGCTTCAGGGCTCGTCTGTGAGCCGGCTTGGGCCGAGGGCCTCGCGGTGCTCGCGCCCCCGGGTCATCCGCTTGCGGCGCGAACGACGATTGAGCTGCGCGAGCTCACGGCCGAGCCGCTGCTGGTTGCTGATCCAGGTGTCGCTCCGGGATACGCCGGCCAGGTCGCGGAACTCTTGAGGGGCGCCGGCATCGATCCCGACCGTGGCACGCTCGTCGCGCACCCGCATACGATGGCGAGCCTCGTCGCAATTGGCGCCGGGCTCGGGATCATGGCGCAGTCCTGGGCAAGGCGGTTCAACGACCTCGCGATCGTCATCGATCTCGTGGATGGCGCCGCCAACATGCGAACCTGGATGCTTTATCGCGACGGCGACTCCTCACCAATTGTGTCTCAAATCCTCGAGTTCGCGCGCTTTGCCGGCTCCTCAGGCGAGCGGCAGGGAGGGCTGCCGGTCTCTTCACAATCCAAAGATGATGTTCAAGATCCAAGCCGAACCGCTTGAGCGAGGATCTGGGGAGGCACGGTCCGCCGCGATCCTTTTCCGGTGTCGGTTCATGAGGTGAGCGCGGACTATAGGCTGGCGCAAAGCCGAATCGGCGATCCTCTGCCGATCCGGCTCCGCACATTTCAGGACATGGGGACGACCCCGCACAGGATTTTAGCTCGCACGTCCTTGTCGTCGCCGAGCGGCAAATAGAGCCGGGCAACGCGACGCCGGCGCTGGCCGAGGGCCACCATATCTTCGAGGAGCAGCGGACGGCCGGTCTCCAATGCCGTTTCCACCTCCCGCAGGGCGTCTGCCCGCCCTGGCGTGAGCCGATCGACAGGTTTCCCCGCGAGTGGCGCATCATAGAGTGCGTCTACGGCCGCGCCGCTTGCCTCGATGATCCAAGCGCTAGGGGGCTCACCCGAGCGCCCGATCAGGACGACGAGATCCCTCAGCATTGCGTTGTCAAGCGTCGATGCTCGCGCAACCTCTTCTCGTGGGAGCGACCTCCAGAGCGTGAGCAGATCCGCGAGACCGAGATAGCGTGGGGCGACAAGGTTCATCAGCAAGCCCCAGGATCGGCGGTGCCGAGCCCAGCGAGAGAGTCCGAGCCCAGGCAGGCATGCCAGGACCGGCCCGGTCGGCAAGCCAACTCTCCACTTACGTCGATTGTCGAGAATACTCCGTGGTGAAATACCCTTCAACGGGCTCGCCTCTCGTGGATGGAAATTCGTGAGGTCTTCGCGCTCAACCTGCGGAAGCTCCGGCAGGAGAAGGGGCTATCGCAGGAAGCGTTGGCCGACAAAGCCGGTATCGATCGGACCTATGTCAGTGCCCTTGAGCGAGCTGTCTACAGCGCCAGCATCACGACGGTCGCCAAGCTCGCAAACGTCTTCGACGTAGAACCAGCCGTGCTGCTTCAACTCCCGGCAAAGCCGACTGGAAACAAGGGTTAGATCTTGCTCTGGCCACGACTGATTCGCGTGCGATGTCCGTCGTCCGTTTCACCAGCGAGTTGGCCATGTAAACACGCTGCTGGTCAGGCGAATCGCTGGGGAATGATCCCGGCGCGGTGCGCAAGCGTGCATCTATTCGTCGGTAGCGCACGTCCTGTTCTGGCCAATGTCGTCAAAGGGGGGCGCCGCTCCCGTTGAATTCATAGTATTGATCGCAACCGGTATAACCGGCGAGGCAACCTGACGTCGCTTTCGGAATGCGCGATCCCGCTCCATGAAAGCCGCCAGCATGTGCGGCACGAGCGCGGCCGCGTCGACCGCCTCGCCGTAGGCGGCCCCGTACAGCTCGGCGTAGCGGTCGAGATCCGTTTTCACCGCTGCCGGCAGCGCGACGGTCAGCCGGACCAGTTCGGTCCGCGGCAACGGTCCGAGCCTCAGTTTCCCGCTCATGGCGATATTCCTGCAATCCGCGTCGCGCCCGCGGCGCCGTAGGGCCGCAGCACGATGTCCTTGTTGACGATGACCCGCACCGGGAAGCCCGGCCGCACGGTCAGGGTCGGCTGGACGTTGAGGTTGCGGCGCGTGATCTGCTGGCCGACCTGATTCAGGCTGTCTTCGGCGCTGCGCGAGGTCGCCACCACGACCGTCTGCTGGCCCGTGCCGCCAAGCCCGCTCTGCTGCGAGCCGAGTTCCGACCCAACCCCGAGCAGCGTCGAGAGCGCCGCGCCGGCGATGAGCTTGCCCCAATGATTGTCGATCTCGTCCTCCAGCCCTGCGAAGCCCTTCGTATCCGTCCCGGGAAGCCGATCGAGCACGATCGAGGAGCCGTCCGGCATGACGAGCCGCGTCCAGACCAGAAGCACGCGGCTCTGGCCGTAGGAGACCTGGGCGTCGTAGGTGCCGAGCAGGCGCGAGCCCTGCGGGATCAGCAGCGTGCGGCCCGTGACGGTGTCGTAGACCGGCTCGGTCACGCTGGCGATGCACTGGCCTGGGAGGTCGGAGTTCAGGCCCGTCACCATGGCGGCCGGGATGATGGTTCCGGCCATGACTTGGTAGGGGGAGGCCGTCGTCTGCAGGTGCTGGGGCGAGTATATCTTGTCGTCGACGGCCGCGTTCAGGAACGCCAGTTTCTTGTCCTGGCCGTTCTGGGTCGTGGCCTCATCGGGTCGCTCCCTTTCGGCCGAGTCCGGCACCGCTGCGAATGGATTCGGGAGCACGGGCGCGGCCGCGCTCGCAGGCCCGGCCTTGACCTGCTCGGCGGGTCGCTCGCGAACCTGCACGAACAGCTGGGCGTGACGGGCGGCCTCGGCCTCCTGGCGCCGGCGCTCCCGCTCCGCCGCCGCGGCCTGCTCCTCGGGCGTGGGTCCGGTGGGCGCGGCGGGCACTGCAATGGGCACGCCCTGCTCCTGCTGGGCGCGCAGGAACGGCCGTCCGAGGTCGCCAGGCAACGGCGGCCCGAGCTGGGGCACGGCCGGTGGCGGCATGCTGCCGTAGTCGCGCGCCAGCGTGTTCAGCCCCTCGGCGATCGGCTTGCGGTCCGTCGAGTAGAGTTCCTGGGGCAGCGTGCCACTCCCGTGCTGGACACCGAGCGCCCAGATGGCAAGCCCGGCGATCGTCAATGCCGAGACCGAGCCGAGCAGGATCAGAGCGCGGCGGGACAGGCGCGTGACGGGCCGCGGCTTGGCGCGGAGCGCCAGCCCTTCCGGTGGAAATTTCACGTTCGGCGCGGCGCCGGAAGGCGGAGGTGCGCTCATGAGCCGAAGATCCCGTGCCGCACCCCGTCGGTGCGCTCGATCCGCACCACTTGCTGCGGGTCGGAGCCGAGCCGCAGCTCGGCCGCGCCGAACAGGCGGTCGACCACGTAATAGGGTGCGCGCGAACGATAGTTGACGAGCTGGTTCTCACCCGTCGGCCCGACGACGAAGAGCGGCGGCAACTCGCCCTGGGCGATGCCGGCCGGGAACTGGATGTAGACCTTCTCACCGTCGTCGAAGGCCCGCACTGGCCGCCACGGGGGCGTGTCGCCGGTGATGGCATAGCGGAAGTGCGGCCGTTCGAGCGGGATGCCGTCGGCGACGGGGGCGGCCGCCTCGGCGCGGCGGTTCTGGTTCTGCAGGGCGAGCAGCCGGTCCAGGGGATAGTCCCAGGACGCCGAGGCCATCCAGGTCAGCTCGGTCGCGGTCAGCTCCATGAGGTAGGTCCGCCGATCAGTGTTGACCACGAGGTTGGTCTTGAGGTCCGGCCGGGTCGGCTTGACCAGGATGTGGACGCGACTGGTGGCGCCCGTGCCCGACGACGTGTCGCCAATCACCCATCGCACCGTGTCGCCGGCCGACACGGAGACGAGCTGCTCGCCCTCCTGCAAGGCGACGTCGGTCACCTTCCCCGGGCTGGCGTAGACTTGGTAGAGGGCGCCCGCAGCGTAGGGCCACACCTGGGTGGCGTTGATGTAGCCGTAGCGCGACGGCTGCACGCGGGCGGCGCGATTGGCGAGCGCCACGCGATCTCTCGGATCGGCCGGCTCCGGAGCCGTTCTCCCGGATCCCGGCGGCGGCTTGAGCTGGCCCGGCAGCGGCAAGGGTTTTGGAACCTGAACGATCTCGACCGGCTTCGGCGGATCGACGAAGGCGACCGGCCCGGCCACGGGCTCGTCGAGGCTGATGTCGGGCGGCGGCGTGCCGCCGGCGCAGGCGGCAAGCGCCAAGACCGAGACGGTCAGGCCCAAGACTTTTCCGGTCTCAATCAGGGTCATGGATTGTCTCCTCACGGGCCGCCGAGCTCGCGGCTCCAGTTCAGGCCGTTGACGTAGATGCCGAGGGGGTTCTTGCGCAGCTGCGCCTCGTTGCCGGGCGGCTGCAGCACGATCGACAGGATGGCGGTCCAGCGGTCGGTCGCGGCGAGAGCGCCGTTCTCGTAGCGGCGCTCGATCCAGCGTACCTGGAAGGAGCCAGGCGAGGCCCGCACCACGCTCGTGATCTCGACCGCGACCGACTGCTTGCCTACCTTGGCGAAGGGGTCGTTGCCGCGGGCGTATTCGTTCAGCACCGCCGCGCCGCGGTCGGTGGCGTAGTCGTAGGCCTCAAGCCAGTCCTGGCGCACGATGATGGGGTCGAGCGGTAGGGCGCGCACGTCGCTGATGAAGCGCGCCAAGTGGTTGGCGATCTGGGCGTCGGTGGGGGTATAGGCCTCGGCGGCCGCGCCGACCGCCCGCACGTCGCCCTGCTTGTCGACCTCGACCACGTAGGGCGTGATCGAGGAGCGGCCTGCCTGCCAGACCAGTCCCGTGCCCATGAGCATGGAGAGGCCGAGCGATGCGAAGGCCATCAGCCGCCAGTTGCGGGCCTGGGTTCGGGAGGCGCCGAGGCGCTCGTCCCAGACCTGGCCGACCCGCTGGTAGGGCGTCTCGGGCTGCGGGGTGTCGGAATAGCGCACGGCGGCGCGTCGGAAGCGCATGGGTCAGGCCTCGTCAGTATCGAGCTTGGGGCCGGCGCCGGAGCCGCCGTGGTCGCTGGATCGCACGGCATGGGCGGCGGTCTCGACGCCACGGCGCACGGTGTTGCTGCCGTGGAGATTGCGGGCCCAACGGGGAGCCGCGTCGGAGCCGGAGGCCGCACCAGCCTCGCCACCACCTCCGCTCCCCTTCCCGGCGGATTCGCCGGTCCAGGCACGGCGGGCGGCGGAGCGGATACCCTCGCCGGCGGCACTCGTTCCGGCGCGGGCGACGCCCGTCAGGCCGGCGCCGGCACGGTCGGAGCCGCTGCCGCCCGAGGCGGACGCGGACGCGGCCTCGCCGTAGGCCGAGCGTGCACCGGACGCCATGCTGGTGGCGGCTCGCATGCCGCCCATGGCGGTTCCACCCGCAAGCCGGCCAGCCGCGACCGCGCCCGCGCCTCCCGCGACGATCAGGCCGGTGCCGGCTGCCGTCGCGCCGACCGCGGCGCCGGCGCCGAGCTGCGGCGCGCCGGAAACCAAGCCGTTGGCGATCCCCGGGCCGAAGATGCCCAAGCCCAGCAGCGAGATGGCGCCGAGCACCACCGCGAGCGCCTGGCTGATCGTGGGCGTTGCGCCGGCTGCCGACTGGAACTGCGTGAACAGGCCGGTGCCGATGCCGACGATGACGGCCAGCACCAGGATCTTGATGCCGGACGAGACCACGTTGCCGAGCACCTTCTCGGCCAGGAAAGAGGTCTTGTTCCAGAGCGCGAAGGGCACCAGAACGAAGCCCGCGAGCGTGGTCAGCTTGAACTCGAGGACGCTGACGAAGAGCTGTACCGCCAGCACGAAGAAGCTGACGATGACGATGATCCAGGCGAGAAACAGGACGACGATCGTGTCGATGTTGGTGAACACGCTCGTGAAGCCGGCGAGCTTGCCGATCTCGTCAAGCATGGGCTGGGCCGCCTGCACGCCGACCTGGGCGAGGCGGCCGGGCTGCAGCAGCTGGTCGGCGCCGATCGAGGCGGCCGAGGCCTTCAGGCCCAGCCCGGCGAAGGACTTGAAGATCACCCCGGCCAGGTAATTCCAATTGCCGATGATGAACGCGAAGGCGCCGACGTAGAGGATCTTCTTGAGGAGGCGCGGCACCACCTCGTCGCCGCCCATGGCCCAGAACAGGCCGGCGAGCGTGATGTCGATCGCCACAAGGGTCGTCGACAGGTAGGCGATCTCGGGCTGCAGCAGCCCGAAGCCTGAGTCGATGTAGCGCGAGAAGGTGTTGAGGAATCGGTCGATGACCGAGAGGTCGTTCATCGCCAAAACTTCGCGTCGGCTCTGGCGAGGCGATGCGTGCGGCCCGGTGTCTTCGATCGCGGCTTCTGCACCGCTGGAGGCTTCTGCACCACCGGTGCGGCGGGTGGCGGCGCAGGTGTCGCCATCGCCGGGTGGCTAGGGAAGAGGTCGACCGTATGCGGCGTGTACGGCGCGCCGCCGCCCTGAAAACGCATCCGGATCGCCTGCGCGGCCGCCTGGCAAATGTCGGGGGTGGTCCAGGCCATGTTGGCTTTGCATCCCGCCTGGACCAGTTCGAGCCGCTGCGGGTCGGCGATCAGGGTGTCGGCCGTCTCGGCTCTGGCTTGATGATCGGCTGAGCCGACAAGGAGTCCGGCAAGCAAACTCGTGGGCACAATGATGCGCATGCCGACCAGCATGGCCGAGCCGCTCCTGCCGGCGATCATGGCGCGTAGACCTGGACGGGCGCGGGCGTGTAGGCGACCCCAGATCCCTGGAACTGGGCGCGAGCCGCCAGGGCCTGCTGGTCGGCTTCGAGCGTCCGTGATTGTTCCAGCGCGGTCGCCCGACCTTCCGCGATGCGCAGCTGCTGCGACTGCATGGTCTGCTTGGCCTGAAGTGCCAGCAGCTGGTTCGTGGCCTGTACGGCCTGCAGGATGCCGACCGCGCCCTGGCTCGACCCGACTGTCGTTGAGAGCGTCTCGCTGTCTGCCGCGATCGAGGCGTTGACCTGGCCCTGCAGCTCGAGCGTCGTGCGCAGCGCCTCGAGCGAGTTGTTCCCGCGCGTGCGCGCGTCCGCCACGGTCTGGTCGATCGAGGTATTGGCGCCGTAGCTCGTCGGGTATTGCTGCCGGAACTGCTGGTCGAGCTGGGTAACCTGTGTCGCCAGCCCCTGCGCCTGAGCGATCAACGCCTGGGTCCGCGCGATGTCCTGCTGCAGCATGGCCATCGGCGAGTAGATGAGGCTCGCCAGGTTCTTGCCCTGGTTCACCAGCATCTGACCCTGGTTGAGGATCATCTGCGCCTCGTTCTGGAGGCTGTGGATCTGGTTGTTGATCTGCTCGAGCGTGTGCGCCGCGGTCAGGACGTTCTGGCCGAAGTTGGTGGGATCGTAGACGATCCACTGCGCGCGGGCTGATTTATTGGGAAGCGCGATGGCGAGTGCGGATGCGAGGACGAGCGCGGCGGAGGCCGCGTGCAGCTTGAGTCTCATGGGGTGGTCTCCGGCAGAAGGTCGAAGCGGCGGGCGAGGTCGGCGGCCCAGTCGAGCCCGCGTCCGGTCAGCCAGGCGCCGGCGAAGCCGGATGCGCCATGCTCGGCGAGCACACGGTCGATGGCGGCGTGGTCGTGGGGCGTGCCGGCCGCCACGAAGGCGAGCGCCACCGGGCCGAGGCCGAGGTCGAACAGCCGGTTCCCGAACCGCGACTGGACGTAGTAGTCGCGCTTGGGCGTGGCGCGGGCCACCATCTCGATCTGGCGGGCGTTAAGGCCGAACCCCTCGTAGATCGGCCGCAGCTGCGGCTCGACGGCCTGCGGCGAGGGCAGGAAGATGCGGGTCGGGCAGCTCTCGACGATGGCGGGCGCGATCGGCGAGCGCTGGATGTCGGCCAGCGACTGGGTGGCGAACACCACCCCTACGTTCTTCTTGCGCAGCGTCTTCAGCCACTCGCGGATGCGCGAGGCGAACACGGGATCGTCGAGGAACACCCAGGCTTCGTCGAGCACCAGCAGGGTCGGCCGGCCGTCGAAGCGCGCCTCCAGGCGGTGGAACAGATAGGTCAGTACCGGCAACACCGCGCCCTTGGCGTGGAGCAGTTCCTCCATCTCGAAGGCCTGGAGATCGGCCAGCGCCAGTTCGTCGTGGTCGGCGTCGAGCAGTCGGCCGAAGGGCCCGTTCAGTGTGTAGGGCTGGAGCGCCTGGCGCAGTTTGTTCGACTGCAGCAGGGTGGCGAGTCCTGTCAGCGTCCGCTCCTCGACCGGGGCGGAGCCGAGGCTGCTGAGCGCCGACCAGACCGCGTCCTTGATCTCCGGCGAGGGCTCGACCCGCTCGTGAGCAAGCAGCCCCTGCACCCATTCCGCCGCCCAGGCGCGGGCGGCGGGATCATGCACGTCGCGGAGCGGCTGGAACGTCAGGCCGCCCTCGAGGCCGAGATCGTGGAACTGGCCGCCGAGGCCCAGCATGGCGGCACGGACCGAGCGGCCCTTGTCGAAGACGTAGACCTGCGCATCGGCGTATTTGCGGAACTGCAGGATGAGCGTCGCCAGCAGCACCGACTTTCCGGCGCCGGTCGGGCCGACGATCAGCGCGTGACCGACGTCGCCGACATGCGTGGTGAGCCGGAACGGGGTGGCGCCCTCCGTGCGGGTGATGAGCAGCGGCGGGCCGCCGAGGTGCTCGTTGCGCTCGGGGCCGGCCCACACCGCCGAGAGCGGCATCAGGTGGGCGAGGTTGAGCGTCGAGACGATCGGCTGGCGCACGTTGGCGTAGACGTGGCCCGGCACCGACGACAGCCACGCCTCGATGGCGTTCAGCGTCTCCGGGCTGGTGGTGAAGCCGCGGCCCTGGATGACGCGCTCGACCGCCTTCAGCCGCTCCCCCGCGAGCTGGGCGTCCTCGTCCCAGACCACCACGGTGGCGGTGACGTAGCCGAACGCGACCTGGTCGGAGCCGAGCGTCTGCAGCGCCTCGTCGGCGTCCACCGCCTTGTTGGCGGCGTCGCTGTCGACGAGCGGGCTCTCCTGCTGGAAGATGGTCTCGCGCAACAGGGTGGTGATGCCCTTGCGCTTGGCGAACCATTGCCGGCGCAGGCGCGACAGCTCCTTCTCGCCGTCGGCCTTGTCGAGGAACAGGAAGCGCGTGGTCCAGCGGTAGGGAAAGCCGAGCCGGTTGAGGTCGTCAAGCAGCCCCGGCCAGGTCGAGGCCGGGAAGCCGCGTATCGTCAGCACGCGCAGGTGCGAGACGCCCAGCAAAGGCTCCAGGCCGCCGGTCAGCGGCTCGTCGGCCAAGAGCGCGTCGAGGTAGGCCGGGGTCTCGGGGACGGCGACGGCGTGCCGCCGCGTCGACACCGTCCCGTGCAGGTAGGTGAGCGTCTCGGGATCGCCGAGCCAGGCCAGCTCGGGCAGGAAGCCGTCGAGCAGCGAGCCAAACCGATCGGTCTGTTCGACGAAGCCGGACAGCTGCTCGCGCCAGTCGACGGCCGGGCGCTCGGGCGCGTCCAGCATGAGCGCGCCGGCGCGGGCGCGGTTTTGAGGCGCGGGCAGGAACACGAGGGTGAGGAAGTAACCGCTCTCGAACAGCTCGCCGACCTCGTCGAAGGCGGCACGGCGCTCCCGGTCGACCAGCCACGAGACCGCGTCGGGGAAGGTCGCGTGCGGGTACGGCGCCGCCTGCCGGCGGTCGGCCTCGACGAACAGCGCCCAGCCTGAGCCGAGGCGGCGCAGCGCGTTGTTGAGGCGGGCCGAGACGGCGACGAGCTCGCTCTCGGTCGAGCTGTCGAGGTCAGGGCCGCGGAACCGGGCGGTGCGCTGGAACGAGCCGTCCTTGTTCAGTACCACGCCCGGCGCGATCAGCCCGGCCCAGGGCAGCAGGTCGGACAGGGTCGCGGGACGGCGGCGGTACTCGGCGAGGTTCATCATCTCACGCCTCCGAGTAGCCGCGGTGCTTGATGTGCCGGGCGAACACCTGCGGGAACTGCGGCTCGACCCGCGCCGCCCAGACCGCCAGCGTGTGGCCAATGAGCCAGATGACGGCGCCGGGGACCCAGAGCTGCAGGCCGATGCCGACGGCGGCCGCGAGCGTGCCGACCGAGATGGCCACGGTGCGCGGCGCGCCGCCCATCATCATGGGCTCGGTCAGCGAGCGGTGGAGCGGGACCTCGAACCCGTCGGGGAGTGCGGCGCGGCTCACGAGACCAGCGCTCCGCCGCCGAACGAGAAGAACGACAGGAAGAAGGATGAGGCCGCAAACGCGATCGACAGGCCGAAAATGATCTGGATCAGCTTGCGGAAGCCGCCCGAGCTGTCGCCGAACGCCAGCGTCAGGCCCGTCGTGATGATGATGATCACCGCGATGATCTTGGCAACCGGGCCCTCGACCGAGTCGAGCACCTTCTGCAGTGGCGCTTCCCACGGCATCTGCGAGCCGGCCGCGTAAGCGGGCGCGGCGAGCAGGCCGTAAAGCAGGAAAGCCGCCGTCCCGGCAACGCGACTCCGTGCGTTTCCGTAAAAGCGTGAAAGCGTCATTGGGTATCTCCGTTGTCGTGCGGGTCGGTTGCGGTGAGGAGTTCGAGGCGGTAGCCGTCCGGCCCGAGACCGGTGACGCGGGCGATCTCGCGCACGCGCCGGTTCGTGCCGCGCCCGGCGATGAAGGCGACGACGTCGACGGCTTCGGCGATCAGCTGCCGGGGCACGGTCACGACCGCTTCCTGGATCAGCTGCTCGAGGCGGTGCAGCGCGCCGGCCGCCGAGCCGGCGTGGACGGTGGCGATGCCGCCGGGGTGGCCGGTGCACCAGGCCTTCAGAAGATCGAGCGCCTCGGCGCCGCGCACCTCGCCCACCACGATGCGGTCAGGCCGCAGCCGCAGGGTCGAGCGGACGAGCTCGGCCATCGAGGCCACGCCGGGCTTGGTCCGAAGCGCCACCTGGTCGTCGGCGAGGCACTGCAGCTCGCGCGTGTCCTCCAGGATCAGCACGCGGTCGCCGGTTCGCGCTATCTCGTCGAGGAGCGCGTTGGCGAGTGTGGTCTTGCCGGTCGAGATGCCGCCCGCGATGACGATGTTGAGCCGCTCGCGCACGGCCTGGGCCAGGTAGGCTCCTTGCGCGGGCGTGAGGATGCGGTCGGCGACGTAGCGGTCGAGCGTGTAGACGAGGCTCGCCCGCTTGCGGATCGCGAATGTTGGCTTGGGCACCACTGGCGGGATCAGCCCCTCGAACCGCTCGCCCGTCTCGGGCAGCTCGGCCGAGACGATCGGCGCGCCGGGATGCACCTCGAGCCGGACGTGCGCGGCGACGAGGCGGATGATGCGGCCGGCGTCCTCCTCGGAGAGAAACAAACCGGTCGGCCGCCGCCCCTGGCTCAGGGTATCGAGCCACAGCGAACCGTCCGGGTTGAGAAGGACCTCGACCACGTCGCGGTCTTCCAGGGCGGCGGCGATCGCCGGACCCATGGCGGTGCGCAGCATCCGCACCTGCCGGGCCGCGACGGACTGTCCGGGAAGGATCGGCCGTACGGCGGTCATGGCGCCCCCTCTTGGCGGGACCCAGCCGCGCCGTTGAGGGAGGTTTCCGCCGAGGTGCCCTCCTCCTCCCCGTCGAGGCCGAAGAAGCGGCTCCGGTCGGGGAAGACTTCCTCATGGACGTCCTTGACGAGGCTCCGCCCCTTCTGGAGGTGGCGGGCAAGCTGGTCGACGAACTGCTGAAAGCGCTCGCGGCCCTGCGCTCGGGCCGCGTCCTGGTGCGCCGCTGGGATCGGGGCGTTGACGGTCAGCGTGTAGCGGACGAAGAGCGCCACGGTCTCGATCAGGATGGTCTGGTCGCGTTCGAGCCGGTCGAACTGCCGGGTCAGCTTGTCGAGCCGCTTGGCGATCGCCGCTTCACGCCGGTCGCCGCCGTCCGGCGACAGGTAGGATGAGAGCGCGGCTGCCACGATGGCCGACTTCGACACGCTTTTCATGCCGGCGAGTTGCGCCAGCCGCCGCGCATGGTCGTCCTCGAGAAAGATGTTGAGGCGGGCGCGGCTCATAGCGCGATCCCGTCGTCAGGATCGAGCGCGGCATTGCGCGCCGTGCGTTGAAGCTGCCGCTCACCGGCCCGGACCGCGCGGGCGCGTTCGACCTCGACCTCGGCATCATCGTCGTCGAGCAGCGAGGCGACGTCGTGCTGCGGCTCCTCGTCGACCGGCGCCGCCTGCGGCACGGTCATGTCGAGCTCGGGCTGGCGCCGAAGCCCGCCCTCGTCGCCGTCCATCACGGCGCCGGCGCGCTTCACAGCCTTAGCCGCGACCCAATCGAACTCGCCCGACCAGTCGTCGCCGCGGGCGGCCGGCTTGTCGGCGTAGCCGTCGGCCGAGAGCGCCGGCGCGGGAAGCAGGCGCGGCGTGAAATTAGCGTCGGCATAGAAGCGCAGCTTCTTGGCGCGGACTGGCGGGTGGCCCGACACCATGACCACTTCGTCGTCGGGCGGCAGCTGCATCACCTCGCCCGGCGTCAGCAGCTGCCGTGCCGACTCCTGCCGCGACACCATCAGGTGTCCGAGCCAGGGCGACAGCCGGTGGCCGGCGTAGTTGCGCTGGGCGCGAAGCTCGGTGGCGGTGCCGAGCGCGTCACTGATCCGCTTGGCGGTGCGCTCGTCGTTCGACGCGAAGGCGACCCGGACGTGGCAATTGTCGAGGATCGAGTTGTTCGGGCCGTAGGCCTTCTCGATCTGGTTCAGCGACTGCGCGATCAGGAACGAGCGCAGGCCATAGCCCGCCATGAAGGCCAAGGCGGACTCGAAGAAGTCGAGACGGCCGAGCGCCGGGAACTCGTCGAGCATGAACAGGACGCGGTGCTTGCGCTTGGCTCCGTCCTGGTGGTCGAGGCTTTCGGTCAGCCGGCGACCGATCTGGTTGAGGATGAGCCGGATCAGCGGCTTGGTGCGGCTGATGTCGGACGGTGGCACCACGAGGTAGATCGAGACCGGGTGGTCGGCCGCGACGAGGTCTGCGATGCGCCAGTCGCAGCGCGACGTCACCGCCGCTACCGTCGGGTCGCGGTAGAGGCCAAGGAACGACATGGCGGTCGAAAGAACGCCGGAGCGCTCATTCTCCGACTTGTTCAGCACCTCCCGGGCCGAGGACGCCACGACGGGATGCACGCCGCGTGGCCCCAAATGCGGCGTGGTCATCATCTGACGCAGCGTGTATTCGAAGGGGTGCGCCGGGTCGGAGAGGAAGTTGGCGACACCGCAGAGCGTCTTGTCCTCCCCGGCGTAGAGGATGTGGAGGATGGCGCCGACGAGCAGGCTGTGGCTGGTCTTCTCCCAGTGGTTCCGCTTCTCGATCGAGCCTTCGGGGTCGACCAGCACGTCGGCGATGTTCTGGACGTCACGCACCTCGTGAGGGCAATAACATACTTGACTCAGTGTTGCGGTTTGGCAACGAGGTTTCCGTTCGTTCACACTTCGTTTACGGTCAACAGCAAAGGTGCCGCTCAGCGCGCCTTTTCGGAGATGCGTCGTGAGGTGCGGGCAGGATTATGGCCAACGAACGCGTGACCGAGGACATCGTCCGTACCCATTTCAAAACCGACCCGCTTTTTTCTCAGGTCATCCTTGAGGAGCAGAAATCCAAGAATCCTCGCGTCGACAAGGCGCTCACTATGGCGTCTAAGTCTGCCATCGGGACAGGAAAAGGTCGGCCGGAGTTTATCGTCACTTTTCCAGGCTTGTCAGACTTGGTTGTGATTGTCGAGTGCAAATCCTCGACAACGAAGCATGAAAGCCCGAAGAGGGACAAGTACGCCGAATACGCTGTAGATGGGGTGCTTCTGTACGCATCATATCTGTCTGCACAATTCGACGTAATTGCTATTGCGGTCAGCGGTGAGTCACCTTCCACGATCAAAATATCTCATTTCCGTTGGAAAAAAGGTGCGTCCTCAGGAGAGGATCGCCCGGCTGATAAAATACTCCTATCATTTCAGTCTTACATCGCTTCTTACAAAAGCCTAGTTGCGCTCTCACAGATTGAAGAAGCTAAGATTGCTGAAAGGGCAGTTTATTATAACGAGTTATTTCATGATTACTCGATTCCAGAAACCGAAAGAGCAACGATCATAAGCTCAATATTGGTTTCCTTGCAGGATGACGCTTTCCGTTCTGCTTTTAGGAAGCTAAAGAAACCCTCAGATATTGCCGACAATATTCTATCCGCGGCTAAGCGTGTCTTGAACGATCACACCGTAGATCCGAAGCGCCAAGAAGTCGTCTTAGCTGAATACAACACGATTAGAAATCAGGATATTACTCGAAGCGAAACAATCAGTAAAGCTGGCCTTAGCATACCTGTAGCTAACGATATTCTAAAACAAATAATAATAGACATATATGATCATGTGTTTCCATTGATTGCGAGCGGACAGAGCGGTCTCGATGTGTTGGGTAGATTTTACACAGAATTCATCAGGTATTCTGGCAGCGACGCAAGAACCGGTCTTGTTCTAACGCCTCCGCACATCACGAACCTTTTTTGCGACGTCATCGGCCTGAGTGTCAATGACGTTGTAATCGACCCGTGCTGTGGGACTGGAGGTTTTCTAACTGCTGCTATGAAGTATATGTGTGATAAGGCTGGCAACGATGAGAACACGAAGGAACTTATCAGGAAATCGAGGCTTGTAGGTATCGAACGTCGCACGGACATGTTTACTCACGCAATATCAAACATGATGATGCGCGGTGACGGAAAGTCGAACATCTTTCGCGGAAACTGCTTTGAGGACGACATAAAAGCCGAGGTTCTTAAGCTCTGCTTGAGTGTGGCGATGCTTAATCCGCCATACGATGTTGGAGCTGTAGGACAGTTAGAATTTGTAGACAATGCTCTCAGCCTTGTCCCTTCAGGACGATGCATTGCAATATGCCAGATGAGTGTTGCCGTGCAGCAAACCTCCGAAATCATTGCTATGCGGGATACTATGCTGAAGAAGCACACGCTTGAAGCCGTGATGAGCATGCCGCACGACTTGTTCCATCCTGTCGGAGCCGTAACATGTGTTTTACTTTTTAAGTCGAACCATCCTCATCCAATCGGGTACAAGACTTATTTTGGCTACTGGAGAAACGATGGATTTGTGAAGCGTAAGCACCGTGGACGGATCAGCGACGGCACTTGGCCTCACAAAAAGCAGAAGATGCTTGAAAGCTTTATCAACCGGGAAAATCACCCTGGCCTAAGTGTGATGCGAGCTGTCCGCGCGAACGATGAATGGTGCGCAGAAGCTTACATGGAAACCGATCTTTCTGGTTTAGAAGATCGCGACTTCATCTTTTCCATTCGTGGTTTGATCGCGTTCCGACTGATGGAGGCGGACTCTCCCGCTCCTGTCTCGGCCGCTAAGGTGAAGGATGGCGCTGTTTCGCTTTCTGAGATGCCCTGGAAAGATTTCAGCATCAAGAATCTGTTCAACATCAAGAAGGGAAAGCGGCTCACCAAGGCTGATATGACGGAAGGTGACACACCGTTTATTGGTGCTGTTGAAATTAACAACGGCTTAACATGTCGAATCGATGCCGACCCGATCCATAAAGATGGAACGATTACCGTTGTCTACAACGGCAACGGGGTCGCGACTTCATTTTACCAGGAGCACCCGTTCTGGTGTACGGATGATGTGAATGTGTTATACCCGAAGTTTGAAATGTCTTCCAAGGTTGCTCTGTTTATCTGTACGATTATAAGACGAGAGAAATACCGCTTTAACTACGGAAGAAAATGGGGGAAAGAAAGAATGATGGAATCTAATCTCAAGCTTCCATCGAACGGTTTCTCGCCTAATTGGAAGTTCATCGAAAGCTACATCGACTCACTTCCTTTCAGTGCAGATTTGTACGCAGCAAGGCCGGAAGAAATAGGGGAGTCAAGCCCTCCCGATCTGCCATAGAGAAGCCTCGGTAAAGCGAGCCTCATACACCGTCACGAGTGTGGGCTGAACGCCATAGAGCACCCACACGGTCGGCGTGTCGTTCGACCGGGCGCCGTCGAGCTCTAGCAGGCCGCTGAAAAAGGCTTCGAGGTCTGGTCAGTCCGTGATTCACTCCGCTGCGGTCAGCGGGAGGGTGTCAGGTGCGGGGACAGGATAGCCGGAGCGGCCCGCTGTTTTCCTACGTGG
>JAABUY010002034.1_pt1 | contig 25137 bp, 21 predicted proteins | sample 5560271 | NCBI WGS metagenome assembly JAABUY01 (sample SAMN10711886, study PRJNA513374) | rock metagenome | isolation source: Antarctica rocks | place: Antarctica: Victoria Land, University Valley | reverse complement strand
GCTTTGATCATGCTGCTTATGTCAAAGACATTGAAGTGTTTAGCATCACTTTAAAGAAAATTGATATTTTCTTGAATCTTGAGTCAATCTCGTCTTCTAGTCTAGACTCTGATGAGTCAAAATCGCGTTACATGACTTTGACTGTTTATTCAAAGAATATTCCAACTCTTGCTCAGTTCTCATCTCACTCTCAAGACAGTACATATGATAAGAATCATCATTTGAATCTTCATCAAATGAAAAAGAAATTTCATTTAACTGCATTCACGACACAAGAAAATCTTGAAGTTTATTAACAAAGTAAGAATGTTGATTCAGTCACAATTCTATCATTCAAATATTTTGAGTTTCTAGATGTTTTCTTTAAGAAGAACGTTGATATCTTGTCTTTGCATCAAGCTCATGATCATGTCATACATCTTAAAGAAGATGTTCAATTCTCAGTCTTTGCTTTGTATAACATGAGTCGTGATAAAATTCTAAAACTTCGTCGTTATTTGAATGAGAATCTAAGCAAAGATTTCATTCAAGTCAATCACTTTCAGATGATCATCTCTGTTCTCTTCATCAAGAAATTCAAAGAAGAACTTTGCTTTTGTGTGAACTATTGAAATCTGAATGTTATCACAATCAAGAATTGATATTCTCTGTCTCTGATTTCAGAAATACTGAATCATTTAAGTCAAGCTAAAATCTTTATCAAGCTGAATATTATCTTCGCGTTCAATCGACTTTAAATCAAAGAAGAAGATAAAGCTTTCATTATCTTTTGCACTTGATTTGAATTATTCAAGTATTTAGTCATGCTTTTCAATTTATATAATGAGTTTATCTCATTTCAGAAGTATATCAACAATATTCTTCGTGAACATTTAAATAAGTTTTATACAGCTTATTTGAATGACATTTTGATCTATTTTGACAATGAACTCAAGCATGAGATTCATGTCAAGCTCATTTTGCGAAAGCTGCAAGAAGCAGATCTTCAGATAAATATAATCAAATGCAAGTTTTACATCACTCAAGTTTCATATTTAGAATTGATAATCATCATTGAAAAGATCAAGATGAATTCTTCTAAGATAAACATCATTGTCAACTGATTCATCTTGATCAATGTTAAAGATGTTCAAAGTTTTCTAGATTTCGCGAACTTCTATAAAAGATTCATTTATGACTATAGTAGAATAGTTACTTCGCTCATTCATCTCATTAGAAAAGATGTACTCTTTGTCTGATCTCAGAAATATCAGATTGCATTTAACATTCTTAAGAAAGTCTTCACTTTCAAGATTATTCTTCATCATTATAATTCAGATCATAAGATTGTGATAGAAATCAATGTTTTAAACTATGTGTTCAAAGACATTCTCTTTCAATATGATGAGAATGAGATTTTTCATTCAGTCACTTACTTTTCAAAGAAGCATAACTCAGTTGAGTGTAATTACGAGATCTACGATAAAGAACTCATGATCATTGTTTGCACTTTCAAGAAATGATGATCAGAGCTTGAAGACTTTATTTATTCTGTTGAGATGATCATGAATCACAAATATCTTAAGTATTTCATGTCAATTAAGCAGTTGAGTTATCATCAAGCTCGTTGAAGTGAGTTTCTGTTTAGATTCAACTATCACATCGCTTATCATCTCAACAAGATCGATGATAAGTTGAATGCTTTGACACATCACTCAGAAGATCTTTCTAAAAAGAGAAATACATTCAATTCTTAATATTAATATCAACATCAGACAATTTTGAAAATTCATGTTTTAGATTTTAATATTGTTGAGAATCTCACTCTTGATATCTTCTACATTAAAGTCATGAAGTTTCAGTCATAAATCATTGCTTTAAATTCAGTTCAGTTATGTTAGGGGTCAGCATAGAGCGAGTCATATGAGTGTAATGTAACGAGTATATAAATGCTAAGAAAGGAAAGTATCTAGAAGAGAAGAGCCGGCTATCTATATGACTCAGGAGAACATAAGCTAATTCTGAATAGGGTTGGCTTCGGAACAAGTCTATGTCCTAGCGGCGAGCGATCGGCGATAGCTCTCAGGATAGTCATCAACATAGTCATCAACATAGTCATCAACATAGCTATCAACGAAGGTGCGTAGCTAGGATCGTAACATTACTCTCTCTCTTCAACGATTCATGTCCGCATGAATGTATTTTCTTAGCCTTGTGTAGAATCGAAATGCCTATTGTAGCAGGCTCACTATGCGAGGTAGAAGTGTCATTGAAGCAGACTCACTAGTTGCACGCGAACGAGTCGGCAGATCGATTCACTGGTAGGTAGAGCGATGTGAGTAGGTAGATCATCGCATTGACGAAAGGTGTCATTGTAGCAGGCTCACTAGTTGCACGTGAATGTATGATCAGATTCACTGATGGGTAGAACGATGAGAAGATAGATCATCGCATTGACAGTGTCATTGAAGCAGGCTCACTGATCGACTTGCTCATCGAAGAGGTCGACTTTGGGCTCGTCATTGTAGCAGGCTCACTAGTTGCACGTGAACGTATGATCAGATTCACTGATGAATAGGGCGATGAGAGCGAGTAGGCCATCGCATTGACGATGCCATTGAAGCAGGCTCACTGAGGGTTTGCTTCTCGAGGTAGAGACTTCACGCAGTTCTATGACTGGTCTCGTTTGATTGTTCAACAAATTCGAAGAATTTCTTGCGAATCTGAATGAACGATTAATTCGCTGATCTTTGATCTAGTCGGATAGTTTCAATCGTTTGTTTATATTTGCTGATCAGCGCACGAGTTCGAATCTTTTGTTTATTCTCGCTGAATCAGCTCACGAGAGGAGAAAGATGAATGCTGCTGCACGAACGCAAGCCGCTAGATCAAAGTCGATAGAGGGTTGAAGAACTACTAGCAGAAGCATTCGAAGAGATCGATGCAGATTATTTCACTTCGTCTGTAACGAAGGAGTATTTATATAATGTTAGGGGCCAGCATAGAGCGAGTCATATGAGTGTAATGTAACGAGTATATAAATGCTAAGGAAGGAAAGTATCTAGAAGGGAAGAGCCGGCTATCTATATGACTCAGAAGAACATAAGCTAACCCTGAATAGGGTTGGCTTCGGAACAAGCCTATGCCCTAGCGGCGAGCGATCGGCGATAGCTCTCAGGATAGTCATCAACATAGTCATCAACATAGTCATCAACATAGCTATCAACGAAGGTGCGTAGCTAGAATCGTAACAAGTTACACCTGTTTTTAATTATCTCAGCATTTTTGCAAATTCTAGCTTTCATGAATCTAGAAATTGAAGAATTCAACGTTAAAGATGTTAAGTTTCAGTTAGATCAAGACACTCTGAATCTTGATGAAGATTCTACTGATACTTTCACTCAAACATTATGAAAGTAAATTGAAATCAATGACAAATTCGCAGCTCAGATAATTGAAGCACTTTGCAATAAAGCACGACATCATAACAAGATTTCTCTAGTTGAGTGTGAAAAACATGAGAATCATCTATACTTTCAAGAAAGAAAGTACATGCTCAACTCAGATAAACTACGTCTTTGTATCATTCAGCTCACTCATGATAATGTTGTCAATGATTATTCAGAAAGAGCAAAAAGCTATAAACTGATCAGTTGAGTTTACTGATGATTAAACATTTATAAGTATGTTTAATGCTTTGTATGAAACTGTCATGTATGCACACGTTTCAAGCTCTTTAAACAACAAACTCAAGAATAATTGTATTTTCTTTCAGTTCTTGAACGTTGTTGATGTAATATCTTCATGAATTATGTAGATTCTTTATCGCTTAGTATCTTCATGAGTATCACATATAAATATGTTCTAATCTTTATTGATTATTTTATCAAAATAATTAAAACAATTACAACGCATGCAAAGCAAATTTTTGAAAAGAGCAATACAATCAAGACAGAATGAATCTAGAAGATAAATAAACAACGATGAATTGCATGAACTGCAGCAATGCTGATTCAGAGACGATTGCAAGTGACGTTGACTCGTCACGAAGAAACAGCAACGTGAAGTCAAAAAGCTTACGCAACGACGAGAAGTATGTTGCTAACATCATTAATCTTCTAATATAGACATCAACGTTAAAGAAAGAAAAGAGCAAAAATTATTCATGAAAAGAAGTAGCAGTGAAGCTGATGTGACATCTTCGAAACGATTCAGAAGAAAAAAACAATGAGAATCAGAATGCATTCATTGCAAAGAATGTACAGAAACTGAAGACATTCATACAACTGCTTAGTAAGCAGCTACAAACACAAGATAGCATGCAAATGCAAGATAGCATATGCTTCTCATTAAGAATCACGTCATGAGCGAACGTGACAAGAGAAGAAGTAACAACGAAAAAGCAACGTTTCAGAGATGAATTGTCATCGCTTTGCAAGAAATGAGAAGTCATGATGAAGATAGCAAAAAGAAAGAAAATAGAGAAGATACAAAAGAAATTTATTGAACAGATTTCTCAAGAAATCACAAACGTGTTGACAGCTCAAAGAAATTTAATCATGTTTCTTCGTAAGCTTGAAAGTGAAGACATCACACTTCACACAGTGAGCTCAGAAGCTTGAGCAAACCTGAAAAGATCTCAAACATGAGTAAAAGAAATCACGAACTCAACATGTATAATGCATCAAATCTTCGCTATGCTAGCACATAAGATACACATCACAATAGACACAAGTAATCAGAAAGTGATCATTAAAAGATTGATAAAAAATAACACAAAACTTCATGAGAATCTAAAGATTCTAAGAATAGTCTGACTCAAGAAAGTAGTCAAGAATGAGAAGATTTACTTGTCACTCATCATAGAGATTGCAATCAAAGCGATGACGAATTGACTAATGAACGAGAACATGCTAAACTTGTATTAAGAATGCTCATGCAAGCTGTTTGAAAAGAACTGTTGCATCACTCAATGTTACAAATGCTTCAAATTTGATCATATGATCAGATTTTGCAAGAAGAAACAACGCTGCGCTAAATGCGCAGATAAACATTACATTGAAGAGTGCATGATGTCTTCAAATAGAAGACGTTACGTCAACTGCAATGAAGATCACAAACTCTGAAGACGCATCTGTCTCAAATAACAACAGCAGATGAAACAAACGTCAGAAATCTACAGAAACAGATTGATCAAATATTCAAAAGTGTTGAAATACAATTACGCATTTCTCTCGCTGTTTTTGAACTCTTTAAACTCAATGAATTTGTTGAGCTCAACAGACTTCGCAGATTCAACGAACTCTTCAAGCTCAGCAATCATCATGTTGAAAACACGTAATCAAAATGTTGAATCAACATGACAGATGATAGAAGTCAAGAAGAGACAAGTCAATTTCTTTTCATGCGTGACTAGCGACTCAGATGAGACGATATCTGAGCAGACTCAGAAACGCTCAATCAGAAAGCGCAAAAAACTCTCAGTGATTGAAAGCATATAAAGAGTCTTCTCAGCGCAGAGTCAACAACAGTTACAAATAACTTTATGATGAAACAATTCTTTCTACAAATTCTACAATACAACATCAGAAAGTCATTGAAGATTCAAGAATCATTCTTGATCGACAAAGAAGTTTGCAAATTCAACATAGTAATCATACAGAAGTAAGAATGCAACATCAATGACTTGCAATCATTTAGCTCAGCTCACAACTTCTTTCATTTAGTGAAAAACTCGTCATTTCAGTCAAGAACATGCATATATGTTAATAAATACTTAAGACTTAATCAGTGAACAGTAAAGACAGCTGAATCAAACATCTGCTCAATCAGAATATTAACTTGCAACACAGATGATGAAACGCAGACGCTAAGACTTCTAAACGTCTACAACTCAAGCTCACTATTTAATACATTTACAGAGAAATTCTTAACTATCTCTCGCTTGAATGAACTACTCAAGAATGATTGCAAACAACTAGTCGTAAAAGACTTTAATTTACATCATTCACACTGAGAGAAGTGAAGATGCTTCACTCAACATATGATGATTGATATTCTATTAAACATAATTACAAATACAAGATTGAAACTACTGCTGAAATCAGATACAATCACTTGCAAGACTTACAATCAGTTTACAATGATAAATTTAGTCTTTAGCAGCGAGAAAATACAGTCTATGACACGTAAGTGTGAAGTATGAATCAATTTACATCAGAAATCAGATCATCTTTTGATTATCACAGAGCTAAATCTACAAACAATCTCAGTGCAGCTCTCAACTCATTGACTCTGAAAAAAAATGAACACAGAAGCACTGAGTGCTTATTTGCAAATACATCTTTCGTCAGATTGCTCTCTGAACAACAGAGCTGAAATGAATGACAGAGTAACAAAGATCATCAAAGTACTACAAGAGACAATTAAGAAGTTCACTCTCTGAGCAAAATCATCAAATTAAGCAAGAAACTTCTGAAATCAAAGCTGCTTCAAAGTAGTAATGAAATCAAGATGACTGCGAATCATATGAAAAATGCAAGACACATTAAAGACATGAAACGAATATCTGAAACATAATGATCACAAAAACAAGATCATCAAACAAATAAAATGCATACACTTTAGATCACAGATGCATGAGTTAAGCGACGCATTGAAATCGATATAATGCTTTGCAAAATGAGTCAGAATCAAAAGTCAGTTATCTAAAAAGCTTTCTCAGTTTTTGTCACTGAAATGAAATGATACTGATCACATGATAACAACGTTTGAAGAAAAAATCGAGATGCTGCGAGAAAAATTCTTCTCTTCATTCTCATAAGCAGACGTCAGCAACATTTCAGATTCATTCATATCTTTAGCAGTATCATCAGATTCACGCATTTTAGAAGACGAAATGAAGTGAGCAATTAAATGAGTAAAGATGAACAAAGCGTCAGACGTCTCTGAAATTTCAAACAAAGCACTTCAAGCAAATCTCACAGAACTGATCTCAATGTTGATGAGTTTATTCAACGCATGTGTGACACACAAATATCATTCAAAGCAGTTCAAAAAGACTCAAACAATAATGTTATGCAAATCAAGAAAAAGCGACTATATTGACTTAAAGACATATCAACTCATCGCTCTGCTTGATATCATAAGCAAAGCTCTAAAGTTAATTATGATCAAAAGATTGAGTGATATAACTGAGACTCATTACATGCTTTTGAATGTTCAAATGAGAGCAAGATGCAAACGATTCATGATCTTGACATTAAATCTACTAGTAGATCAAGTTCACATCATGTGAAGTTGTGAAATCAAGTACGTGATCTTCATGCTAAGTTTAGATGTTATTAAAGCATTTGATCAAGTCTTGCACATCAGACTGCTGCATATACTGAAAATGAGAAGAACATCAAGTTACATAGTTGAATGAGCACGCAGCTTTCTAAAGAACAGAGAGACGTTGCTGATATTCAATGAGCAAATGAGCACTATGCACGAGATTAACGCAGACATATCTCAAGAATTTCTCATTTCATCGATTCTCTTTCTATTTTTCAACGCAAGTTTAATTGAAAAATGCAAAGCATTGAAAATCAAAATTGAAGTGCTTGACTTCATAAATGACATTAACATTCTAATCTATGACAGATTCATTGAAGAAATTTGCAAAACATTGAGCAAGACACACGACATCTGCGTGAAGTGAGTTCAAATTCATGACGCAACGTTTGCATCAGAAAAATACGAGCTTACACATTTCACTAGAAAATCGAGAAAATTTGACATGATGACTAACATACAAATAGAAAGCTTAGTGATTAAGTCAAAGTCAAATGTGCAAGTTCTAAAGATGCAACTGAACATGAAACTGTGATGAAACGTGCATCTTTGACAGATAGAAGTGAGTCACGTCACAAGAATGCTTGCGTTTAGTCGTTTAAAAGTCTTCACATGAGAGACAATCTTCACAAAAGTGAAACAAATGTACTTAACTGTAGTAAGATTAGAAATTGCATTCAAAGCATAAATCTGACATCAGCGTAACAAGAAGAAAGAACTGTCAGACAAGAAATGCAAACTAGAAACTCTGTAGAATCAGACTCTACATTACGTTGCAAAAGCATTCAAAAAAGTAAGCATTGAAACATTGAGAATTGAAATGTACATAAGTTTATTGCATGTTCATTTAAACATGCTGCAGAATAAAGTCACATTATACAGTTGAGTTGATGACAGAACGCAAGAGACTAAATGAGCATGCAAACTCATACGCGTTCAACTGATGAAAATTAATCATCTCATCTTTCATTCTTTTATCATCAAGAAAGTAATGCTTTTGAACACATTTATTCAAGAAAACGTAAAAATGCAGTCTAAATGCAGATAATTCAATCTTTCTATGATGATCTCAATAAGTAATAGCATCGCAATAATGCTATATCACAAAGATCAATGAGAGCAATGATGGAAAAAATACAAGAAACGCATTACAGATGTCAATGTAATCTCAGCACAAAGATTTCATTTATTCAACAAGATGATAAAGATGCGTGATGATTTTCAGAAGATTGAAAGCATTCTTGCAATTTACATCAAAATTGAACGCATAGATCTTAACATTTATCTGCACTCAAGAAACATTTTGAGCATGAATAGCTTGCGATGCAACTGCGAACGAAGTCATCAGACAGCGAAGCATGTACTCATGCACTGCTTGAACTGAACGCATCTGCGATCAAGAATGCTACGTGACATCAACTTTTTAAACTATCGAATAATCATTGTGATCACGAAAGATCTCAGAGCAGCAGCAAGAATAATGATGAAAACGAAGTTTCTGAAGCAATTTAAAGTGACTAGAACACTCATTCTCTAACATGCAATCAACGTGAACAAATTTGATACATAGTCTTAATCTTGTCATTTCGACTGCGTGAAGCAGTCGTATAAATAATGAGTGATTTTCTATCTCAAAGAGTTTTGTTCACTCAACACACATAGCATAAAGTTTTTCATGAGTCGATCTAATCAATGTTACAAAAGTGTATGAATTTATTATTATTATTATTTTATCAAAATAAAACATTTAGTTTTCATCACTTTTATGAAAGTTGAAGAAGTTATCAATTGCTTCTATGCTCATGTTTGAAAACATCATGATTTACTTGAGTTTTTCATATTTACTTAAGATACACAATTCATCTTTGATGTTTGAAAGCATATGTGTAAAATGTTGAAGATAAATGCTAAGTTATCAATGATATATCACTCTGAAATCAATGATCAAATCAAGAAAGTTAATGCTGTCATAAAGCATTATCTTTGAGTCTTCGTCAACTACATGCAGAATGACTGAACTAAGTGACTTTCTGAAGTTGAATTCATCGTTAATAATAAATCATCATTAATCACTTTAACATCACTTTTCTTGATCAATTTGAATCAGAACTCATGTTTAAACTTCAAGTCTTTTGAGTCTCTGCTTGAAAATCTTATGTTTCAAGCTTGAAACAAGTTAATCAATGTCAAAAAGTTCATCAAGAAGATGAAGAAATTAACTGAGCATTTACGTGATGAGATGCTTATAACTTCAATCATTTACAAATTCAATGTCAATCTCTTTCATAGTTGTTCTTATTTTAAATACTTTATTGAAGATAAAGTCTGACTGAATGCTCATAATCTCAGCATCGCTCACTTTGCTGTCAAGTTAAATGATCATAACGTTGACTTTTTCAAGATCAAGCATGTCTTTAAGAACAATTCTCTGATCATTGAGTTAAATCTTTCAGCATTCATGAAGATTTATTCAATCTTTCATGTCATTCTTTTAAATCATATCACAAGTGACTTTCTCTTGAGTTAACATCAAAAATCTCAAGAACTCATTATCATCAAGAATGATGAAAGATTCTGATATGTAAACAGCATATTAAACTTCAAGTGTGATAAATGTTATAATTCATCTTTGCTCAAGTATTACATTGATTGAGAAGATCACTTTTCTACTTGAAAGTCTTTCAATCTTCTGAATAATTGTGAGTAAACACTCAATGAATATCATTTTATTAATTCTGTCGTTGAAGAATCACATGTACTGTCATGTGTAATATCTCAATGTTAATGTTAAGAACTTTAAGTTTAATCTTCATCATCTTGACTCAGTTCAAATCTGACTCAAATTTTGTCTAAATTTGTTTCAAACATTTTGTTTAAATCTGATTCAAATGTGACTCAAATGTATTCTTAGATCTGTCATCAAGTTAGAGTTGAGTTGAGTTGAGAAAGATTAACTCAACTCAATTCTGAATTCAAGTTGAGATTGAGTTGACTTTTCTCAACTCAAGCTCAATTCAAGATTGAGTTGAGTTGCTTGAACTCAATTTTTGTTACTAAATATAGTATACTTTTTCTCTTTTTTTCAAAAAAAAAATTTTGCTATCAATTTTGCAATCAATTTGATAGAGAATTTGATAGAAAGATTGATGAAAAATATGATAGAGAATATAGTGAGAAATATGATGAAAATATGATGAGAAATATGATAGAGAACATGATAGAAAGTTTGATAGAAAGTTTGATCACTTTGATAGAAAATTTGATAGAAAGTAGATCTGCAATCGAATTCAAGTCAACTCATCAAGTTGACTGAGTTGAATCGAGAGTCTGACTCAACTTGATTGAGTTGAGTTGATCTCTCTCAACTCAACTCAACACTGAAACTCAATCTGAGTTGAGTTGAGCAACTTGAACTCGACGACAGATTTATGTATTCTAGTTTCACATATGCATCATCACATTAAACTGCATCTCATCTTTCTCTTACTTAAATCTGACTCAGATCTTGTTTAGATTTGACTCAAACATCTCATTTAAATATGATTCAAATGTAATTCAAATGTATTTTAATTTCATCATGCATCATCACGTTAAAATGCATCTCATCTTGTTGTGCATCATCATATTAAACTGCATTTCGCTTCTTTCTTGCTCAGATCTGACTTAAATCTTGTCTAAATTTAACTCAAATATTTTATTTAAATCTGACTCAAATGTGACTCAGATGTATTTCAATTCTCTGTGCATCATTACATTAAAATGCGTTTCATTTTGTTTCATTCTTCAGACATCTTGCTCAGATTTGACTCATATGTGACTCAGATTTATTCTAGTTTCATCTGTGCTTTATTACATTAAAATGCCTTCACATCAATTCTCATCTCATTTCAATCTTCATTTTTAATTCTTTCTCATTTCATCTTGTTTCTTCTTATCATCTTGCAGAAGCTCAGTCTTGAAAAAAGAAGTTACTATCATGATGTCAAATCATTAATTTGATTTAAAACATAAATTGTTAATGTTTTAAATAATTTTGATTCATTGAATCTGTTTTGTAGTTTAATGAATCAAGTTATCAATTTAGTCATCATCATTTTAATTTAGTCTCAGCAATTCTGTTTCAATTATTTCAATCATATGCATGAATCTTTGCAATCTTAAGTTATAAAACTATTGTTTAGTCTTGATTCTGCTTGATTCATGTATATAAAAGTCAAACTTTTATTCTTTTTTTTTACTTTTTGTTTTTCATCTTGTACATTATTTGATGTATTATCTTGTATCTAGATTTTATCAAAAGTAATAATAATATCAATCTTTTATATTGATAGTATCTTTAGTTTACATTCGCAGTTTGTAAAGTAAACTAAATTTTAAAGTTTAGCAAAAGAAATATTTGTCGCTTAAAGCTGAATAAAATCGAGATTTAAGCTGAGCTCATCTGACTGAGTTTTACTTTTGTCGATAAAATCTGCATTCATTCATATGTTTTTGAACTGCATTTTGATATAATCTGCGTTTATTCATATGCATTGAAATGAATCTTGCTTTCGTCACTTATGTTGCATATGTTGATTCTTCTATCTATGTATATTATATATATTTACAGAGACTTATTTATAGACAGACTATAGTATGAAGCGTCGTTATAATGAATGTCATTGTTATACTCACTCTAGATTTTCAATGATGATTTATTCTTTCATTCTTTAACATTATATCAACAACAACTCAAACTTTTCTTCTATTGATTTCATCATTCTCATCGCTACTTTTGACTTCTTGCAGTCTTCACAAAGCTCGAATTATTCGTTATAAATGCATCACAATGACTGATTAAACTCGACATGTTAGCATTCTTTGCAATATCTTGAATTGATTTCACATTATTTGATCTGATTTAAGTTGTCACATTTTCAATGATCTTGTTCTCAGTCATAATGTGCAAGATCTTGAGTAATTACATATTTGTTATTTGCAGCAAATTCAATAACTCATCTAGCTTTTTCGTGATTTCATCATTATTTTTGAAATCATGAATCTGAGATCAGTTGACTATATCGATGTATGCAAAATCAATCATTTGCAAAAGCATCATAAATGTCATTTCTTTGACTTGTATCTTCGCTTGATGTGCAAGTAGATGATCTCACTCATTAAAGAACTGAGCTTTGCAGTAGTCTGACACAGCTGCTAGAAAAATTCTGTGAGCTAACTTTTCATGATTTTCAATCTTGAGTTAAATCAATTGCATGTGCTTGACTGATTTTAAAGCAAATATGCTGATACTTTTTTAGCATCTTGACAGAACGTTGAAGTTTGACTTGATTGATTAAACTGTCATCGTACTTGAATTGCAAGAACACATTGAATGTAATCTTTGAAATTGAAAATCTTTGTTGACTTGCAAGATCAAAGATCAAGAAACACTCAGTATGTATGAAGAGATTGTGAGCATCGCATTTTGCAGTAAAGAAAATGAGTCATGTGCTTTATATGAAAAGTAGATAGAAAGATTTCGCTCTCATGATCATATAATGACATTGTTTTGCAAAAACTCTCTTTTCGTTCAATGCAATTGCTGTTAGAAGTTTAATGTTGTGATTTGCAAGTTCTTAAACAAACGCAGAGTATTCAGCGACAGAAAGTTTTTCTCATGTTCATGAATTAATGATGTTGAGCATGATGTCAAAGTTTGTTAATCAACATGACATGAACATTCAAGATCTTCAATCATTTTGAGTATTTATTTACTATCTTTGAAGAGACAAGATTACTCAGACTTTCTACAACTTATGATAAAAGTAACTTTAAAATCTTGCAAAAAATGATTTCTTTTGCAGACAGATACTTTGCAGCTTTGTTAAAATGCAATGATTGAATAATTTTAGCTCGCATATTTCATCTTATGCAAGAAACATGAAGAAAACATTCTTGTAAAATTTAAACATGTGCAATCATGAAGATATTAAGAGACGCAATCAGAATGATTTCATTGAGTCGATTCATCACATTAGTGCATGTGATGAGTAATTGATGATGAAGCACAAGATCGAGCAGTAAGACTCTCTGTTGATGATAAGCAAAGCAAGACAGTTACTTAAATACAAGTGATAATGTCTTGTATATCTTGATGAGCTGTATATAGTCATGATTCTAGCTATATATATATAATATATAAAGAAAGCATTTTATCTTTTAACGTGCAACTTTGATGATTGAGTTCTTATAACTTCTGATGAGATGATGTTTCAAAATCAATCTGTTGTTTTTGCAAGTTTGACTGATGTATGATTTATTGAACTGCAAAACAGATTCATTGAATTCATGATGTTTGCTTCAATGTTATTAATCATCATGTAGTTTTCAAGATGTATGAAAGTCATTGAGTTTAACACTCTTGATCGCATTTAATATCTTAATGACAATCGCTTGAAAATCATAAAACTTGACTATTGTGATCATGACGAAGCGAAGTGCATCTGTGTCTTCTTCAGTCAAGCAACTACATCATTGATCTTGTTGATAATCAATCGCGATGATTGTAATCAGTACACTCTTCAAGTCAGAATCTTTGCAAATGACTTTCATAAGTTTAAATCTTGCAAATTGTGACTTCTGTATTCACGATAATGAGTTTTGAGTGAGTTATCATCACAAAACGTAAGTTACTTGTGTTGATGCAAATTCACAAATGAGCGAGCTGATATTCAATTTTCAAACATTAGAAGTCAAGTCAACTTTTGAGTCAAAGTATGATATAAATGAAGTATCATACATTCTTTGCATGCATCAACAGCACTTCTTCTCTTTTTTGAGAAAACATTTCTATACTTTTGTACTTCAGATCTTCATTGATTGCGTTCATGTTTGCATCATTTGCAGTGTGTGAATGTTTAACAAGTATGAGAAGAATTTTTGAGTGCACATTTTCATGTAAATGACTTGAACTTCAAGATTCATGATTTTTGAAAAGAGCGCACTTTTCTTACTTGTAATCTTTCATCTATTTTTTTTCATGATTGATACTAATGATATAATAAAAGCGTGATTTCAAGTTGTAAGATTGCTGACGTTTGACAGACATTTTCATTACTTTAATGAGTGAAGTTTTCTAAACTTTGCTGCGTTTCATAAATGCAGAACAATCGTAGCTGAAATCAATACAGATGAACATTGTTATTGATTTATGAAATGATATTACGTCTGCTTTTTCAGATCATTGTCAATCTGCACACATTTAAACACAATGTTAATTGAGTAGTCATGATTTTCTTAATGAGCTATTTGAATGAATTTATTTGAAAGAATGAAAATGAGAATCTGTGATTATGCTTGAGCAGTATTATCTGTATTGTTGAAGATGTTGAGATGTCTATAGAACAAGCAATAGTATTGATATTAATGGTAAAAAGATAAAGAGCAAACCTGAGTTGACGTCAGGTTTAAGCTCGACTAGCGCGTCGCTAAAGGCCCTAGTGCGTCGTCATAGATATTAAGCTAATAATCGGCTACAGTGCCTAATTCATAACAATATTCCTCCTCCTAAATAAGCAATCGACGCCCTCGTCGACCTAGATATAGACACCCAGGAATCGCTTCATCGGAACAACCTCGGAAATCCGTCCCCTATCGCGTGTGTTAGGATCAGGATGATCAATATCGTAGTTGACTATCAGTTCCGAAGCGTTATCTAGCAAATCTTCGTCATACCACTCATCATATTCTGGTTCATATCTCTTTCATCGGACCAGATACTCTTTGATGAGGGAATCTCTTTCGTATCGTCGGAAGCGTTTGTCAACTAACTTCTCGATCTCGTAAGAGCTTCATTCCTTCGTGTCACCTTCAACCAGTATAGAATCTGGATGAGAGGGGCGTGATCGATCATATGGGTCTGCTCTTTCGGGGGCGGGTTCCAACTGCGCTATCGATATAATCGGATGAATTCGCCAGTGGGCTGGCAACTTCAATTTGTAGGCTAATTTGCCTACTCTTCGCTGCACTCGAAAAGGTCCGCAGTACTGCTGTGATAATTTCCGAGAGGGGTGGCCCGGAAGGTGATATTCCCGATGTAAGCGTAGGAAGGCGAAACTATCTTTCTCTAGAATCATTGGTTTATGCCTTTTATCATACCAAGCTTTAGCTTTGCTGACGGCAAAAGAGATGGCATCGGTAGCTTCCGAGCGATAGATGGACCTTTTGGCCACGAAATTTAGATCCGGATTTCCCTGAGGTTGAATAAGGTCCGGAATTTCCGTAGTTCTGAATTCATAAATGACTTCATTTGGCGAATGCTCGATAGTCGTCTCTGAGTTATTAAAGGCGGCTTGCAATGCCGATAGCAGCGAGGGTCATAAGCTACCTTCGGTGCTAGATAGAAGAAATCTAAGAGCGATTTCAATCGTCTGATTGATACGTTCGGATTGTTCATTCGTTTGAGAGTGATAGGCGGTACTGGTCAATATTGACGTTCTCAACTTCTTGAATGTAGTCTTTCAAAAATCAGACATGAACTTTGGGTCTCTATCATTGATGATTGCGGCCGGAACGTCTCAATTCGCTATCTGCAATCTTTCTAGAACCAGGTGCGCTCATTGTTCAGCTGTGTAAGTTGTCTTGCTCGATATCATCGTCATTCGCTTGAAGAATTTATCGATTATGGTCAGCATACAATCATATTCTTCTTGGCTTATTGGCAACGTCATAACAAAGTTCATAGTGATTGTGTGAAAGGGGACGTTCATCGTTCTAATGAGCTGCAATTCTTCGTACGATTGATGTCTTCTAGTCTGATATAGAAGGCAGTTCGGGCAATGTTCGATGAACTTCCGTAGTCTTGTCGACAACTTTCTGATATAAAGCTTCGCGCACTATATAAACAGAAGTTTATTCAAACATCTGATTATGCTCAAATACTTTCATATGCTTCTTACTGAACAGTATCGCGCAATTTTCATTATAGATGACATCATATTCACTGTCTGATACAAAGCTCAGATGTAGTTCTCAATTGACTCTTCACTTTGACTCAATATGATTATTGCAATCATTGTATTGAACAGTTTTTGCAAAATAGAATGATCATTGACATTTCTTAACATCAATGAAATTGACATAAGAATTGATGCATCTCAGTTTAAGCAGAATGAGATTGAAGTCATTGTAGCAATTGAGCTAGTCAAGATTTACGCTGAAGTCGAAATATCTGTCAAGAACATCGTCGTTCTTACAAAATATATTGCACAAGTTCAACTACTGAAGAGAAGTTTAGTCTCAGACTTGAAAGTTTGAAATGTTGAAGCGTACATGATTGATTCTTTTCAAGATGAAGAAGCTTCTGTCATCATTTTATGTATGATGAAAATCAAGAAACTTGACTTCATGTCTCAATTCAATCGTCTTCTGACTGTCTGTAATCATGCTTACGACTCATTTGTTATGTTATGTAATTATGATGAACTTCAGCATGATTACGCTCATAATCTACATATGATACAACATGTTCAAAATCTGTTCTTGATCAACGAAGTCTATAAGAAATACTTTAATCAACAAGAATTCATCGATTTCATGAAAACAGAGCATCAATTTCAAGAGCAAAAGTCACAATGAAATGAGAATGAAGCTTGATACGCGAGCGAAGATCAAGCAACAAACTCTTCAGAAGAGCAAGAGCATCATTAGAACATAAACAAAGATTAAGCAACAAACTTCTTAAAAGAGCAAGAACATCATCAGAATGCAAGCGAAGATCAAGTAATAAATTTTGCAAAGAAGCAAAAACATCATTGAAATGCAAGTGAAAATCAAGCAACAAATTCTGCAGAAGAGCAAGAGCATCATCAAAATGCAAGTGAAAATCAAGTAACAAATTCTGCAGAAGAGCAAGAGCATCATCAGAATGCAAGTGAAGATCAAGCAATAAACTTTGCAGAAGAGCAAGAGCATCATCAGAATGTGAGCAAAGATCAAGTAACAAACTCTGCAAAAGAGCAAGAACATCATCAGAATGCAAGCGAAGATCAAGTAATAAATTCTGCAGAAGAGCAAGAGCATCATTGAAATGCAAGCGAAGATCAAGTAACAAATTCTGCAGAAGAGCAAAAGCATCATTAAGATGTGAATGAAGCTTCTGTAATAAATCTTGCAGAAGAGCAAGCATTGCAAGAAAATAGATTTGATCAAGAGACAATATTCATCGATTGATAAACATGTTTCACAAAAGACAACATTCTTTTTCAATGTTTAAATTCTTTGTCTGCTGCTAGTTCAAGTCTGTCAAAGAGATTGAAACATTGATCACTGTGTAATACACATTGAAATACAGACATAACAACTTGCAGATACAATACACTTCAATCAACAATAAACTAGCTTAGTCTTTAAGTTGTTATGCGCATCATGTAAGCGTAAATCTTCAACGTAAGCTAAAGTAAATTCATTATGTTTCAACTTCTACAATTTCACATTCATTGCATGTAACATAACTTAATCTTTCATTCATCTATTCATCATATTCAATGTGAGTCTTTCAATTTGCTTTCATAATCACATAAGATCATGATTTAACATCATATGTTTCTTTCAATGAGCATCATCATCAAGATCAAAATATGTTCATTGAACTCAATCTCAGTTGATTGAATCTGCATATCTAACATCAGTTGAGTACATGTCTAGTTTATCACGTTAACTCATCTCACATAGTCGAATAATAGCATCAGTATTTCATCATCATCATTTATCTTATTGAACTGATTTTATCAATTCATCATAATGACTAGCTTACATCTCAAAAAGAATATCACTATCAAATATCAGAATTCTCAACTTGATGATGAGTGTTCAACTTTCAAAAACATGACAAAGATTCTTAAAATCTTAAGCATCAATAAATATCAGCTGAAGAATTTAACAAATCAAGCTGAGCAATGAATTGAAAAGCACATGTTTACACTTAAGCACATCAGATCTAATAAGAAGTCAATTATCATTGATAAGCAATTAACATCATTTCTGTACAAGATCAACATGCTTATATTTGATGACTTCAAAACAAATCAAATTTTCAACATTTTAATCGCTGTAATTCAATGAATGCTTTACAACAGAAGATGCTCTGAACAGAGACACGTCAAAAAGATCAACACATCTTTCATTCACACACAAACTAGTTTTACATCATCTTCAGATAATCAATCACTCATCATCATACATAAGATTATAAAGATTCAACAAGCATCATTTGCATCTGAGTTTTTACAGTCATAAGAAGTCATGTTATTCATCAGAACACTTGAAAATGTTGAACTTCATGCAATGATGAGTTCACACTTGAATCTGATCAATTCAAAAGAAATCTCGAAAATGAACTTGACTTCAATTAAAAATGTACTTGATCATGATTTACATGATGACAGAGATCAATTTTATAATGTTTCGTTTAAGATGTGAATTGAAATTTTCAAAGATGACATCAGTTACACTGAGATGAACACTATTATCTACATCATAGATGACGAAGTCTTGAAAATAAATTCAGACAGAACTTTTCGAGCTGCATTACGTAATGTCTCAAATCAATTTAATCATGCTGCTCGCTTTAATATAACTTGCGCTACATCATACTCTGATAGATCAGAAACACATGTATGTAAACAGCGAACTAATGATCAGTGTAGAACTCACAGACAAGACCTCATCAATCTCAGCTTCTCATCAAGAACACACAAGATTCATTGATGTTAATGAAAGCAAAAAGATTAACAAAGTGACAAATTGAAGAAATGAGATCAACACATTATCAATCAATCATGAAATGACAATTGATAATTGATAATTTGATAGATCATGTATATTAATAAAGACGAACAAGAAGTTTAGATTTCATAGAGCAGAATCAAATAGACTCTACTCATGTTCAAGAGCAGTCAGCAGTCGTTAGCATGAAAGAGAGCGATGCGAATGACACAGCTGTTCTGATTACAACGAAGAATAATGTTAACTCAGCTGATGATGCAGCGAGATTTAGTAGATTTATGAAGTGTGTACATTCACAGCGAACTGATGATGAGTGAAGATTTCACGAACGAGAATCAAGTAGTTCATATACTAGATCAACAGCAATTCAAATTCAAAGACATGAAAGAAATCAGAGCAAACAAGACAGTGATCTTAACAATGAATGAGATCAACACATCAATAGTTAATGTTGCATTGAAAGTCAATAGATTGAAAAAATGTGTATAGTAGCAACGTTGAACTGACAAGAGTGAAAATCTCACGAACGAGATTCACATGCTCTTAATCTTTTCACGAAAGCGATCAAGATTCAATCATTCAAAGAAAGATGTAACAAGCATCACATTAGCTGATCAAACATTGTTTTATGATAAGTCAATGAAGTATGTGTATGAACGACAGACTAACGACAAGTGATCTTTACAAAGAATGATGAAAGTTCTGAATCATTGCATTCAAAGTGACGAAAGTCTGACAACAAGATGCAGACTCAAGAAAACGACATGTCAACGTCAGCTTTGAATAAGTCTAACATTTCAGCTTCAAATGTTGATCAGTCAATAAATATAAGTTCAGAATTGAAGTATGATAGTTCTTCATCGAAGAAAAACAAAATCATCAGCTCACATCGAGATTCAATGAGTTGAGTTGAACAACATGAAGCAACTGTATCATCTTCATCTCAGCAGACGAAATCTCAACAGTGTTGAAAACGAGATACGTATGCATATACGTATGCACATACGTATGAACATACGTATGCTCATACATATATCTCGACGATTAGTTATTTTCGCTTCGATCGAAGCGACTTGACGCTAAAGATATTTATTCATTCTTTCACTTCTTTCTTCATCTGTATGCTCTATCATATGTTTTATCTACTAGATAGTCAATATATCTACATGCACATATTCGCTCTAACTCTCATATATTAATAGATTATGAGCTCGAGTTAGCTCTATTTCGCTATCACAAACAAATCTAAGAGCAGAATTTGAAGTATCGAACTTACTGTCATTAAATCGACGGAAATTTCTCTATTGATCATATTTCACAAAATAACTCTCATATCTCAATCACAATGAAAGATTCAAAGAACTATCGTGTCTCGAAGCTAAAGAGAAGCGAGAACTATGAGTCATGAAAAAAGAATATAATCAATGTCTTGAAAGTTAAAGATCTTTGAATGATCATCTCAGAAAAGCTGAAGAAATCAACATCACTGTCATTCAACGTCTTGACAGCAAATAAAAAGAAGTATATCATTGATGTTCAACATTGAAAATATAGAAACGACAGAGTCAGCGATATAATTGACTTCAGCTGCGAAAAGAGACTTAGAATACATATAATCAAAGCAGAAAGCATCATCAAAATGTGATCTATTCTGAAGACTCAATATGAGCAGTCGAATTTGATCACTCTATTTCTGACAATCAAGAAACTGACTCAAACAAAGCAATTAAATTTCAAATTCATTCAAAACTATGTGAACTCGCTCAAGCAAGTCATCATCAAGTGCTCAAACATTGAGAAAACAATTCAATCATGAATGCTGAGCAATCTCTTTCTTCTAGATCTTAACGAAAGTTTAGAATCATACATCTTTGATCTGATACAAAGCATCAAGATTAACAAATTCAATCTATTAATTAATGATATGACTATTGTCTTAGTCAATCATGACAAGCGATCAAATTCAGAGAAGAACTTTAGTTTCAAAAGTATAATAGCTCAGTTTGATGACAAGAAGCGAAAATTCGGAAACAACAGCGAATTTCAAAGAGAATCAAAAAAATGCGCTCATTGCGAGCAAGAGAATCACAGCGAACAGAGCTGCTGACTTTTACATTCGAAGCTTCGTTCATATGAATGAAAGTCTCTTCAGAAAAGAAAGAATCTGATCAAAGAAGATGACTTTGAAAAAAGCTTCGAAGTCAAAATAGTCAGAATAATAAAGATCTTCATCGTCTGTTGAGCTGACAGTCACACAGATGTCTGATGAATAGACATCGAAGCTGAAAATTATGTCTGCTATGACATAAGCTTGTTCAATGAACAGTCATATTGAAAGATCATCGATAACAGCATTGTTACTGCAAATAATGAGACAGTACTCATTATTGAGAAGAGTTTAATTATGATTGATATTTTGCTGAACAATCAACCAATCAAAATTCGATTAATCAATGTTTATCACTGTTCAGAACTACATTATAATTTGATGTCAGTTGATCAGATGAAAGTCAAAGAGTATACATGTAGTATAAAGAACGACGAATTTCGTTTCATGAATTCTAGAAATGTCGTCGCTCTCATCGACTCAAGAAACGATAAGAAAGCATATTTCGTGAATACATCAATCAATCTCTCAAATTTTCAAGTCAATCTGACAAGCAGTTCAGAATCAGTCAAGACGTCATGACGTCAATGATATAAATGATTAGCTCATTTGAATATGACAGACGTCAAGCGTCTAGTCAACATGAGCATCAACATCAATGTGAATTCTGCAAATAGTCTAGAAGACGAAGAATTCTCAGAATCGATATGTGAGACTTATGTCATAGACAAGCAAAATTGAGTCTCAAGTCAAAAATTTCACATCAGAGTCATCAAAGTAGATGAGCTAGTACATACGAATCTTGTTGACGATGATAAAATATCTCAGATCAATGAAGAGTTCAGATATGTAGCTACTTTCATTGATGATTACAGTCAATATACGATCACATATCTACTGAAACGAAAGTTCGATCTAAAAGATGAACTTTGAAACTACCTGAAATTGATGAAGACTCAAGACACTTCGATTCATCAACTGCGTTCAAATAATGAAGATGAGTATGCTGATCATCAAATCATTGAATTGCTCAAAGAGCATGAGATCAAATGAGAGTCAACGACATCATATAACTCGAGTCAAAATGAAGTTGCAAAGCGATGTTTTCGCACTCTTTTTGAACGAACTCGCGCTATACTGACTAGCGTCAAATTGTTAATACAACTATGAGATGAAGCAATAATGACTGTCATCTATCTGAAGAACAGAAGTTCTATCACTGCGTTGAACAAAATAACTCTCTATGAGACATGACATGACAAGAAGTCTGATCTTAGCTATCTACATACGTTTGAATGCATAGTCTATTATCATGTGAAGAGAGCTTATCGAAAGCTCGATGACAAAGACTTAAAATGTCAGTTCTTGAGTTACAAGAAAGTCAATTAGTTTCGCTTGTGAAATGAAAAGAACGTACTAATATCTAGTCATGTTCAATGAAACGAGATAATCATTGAAGTTGAAGAGTATGAAGAAGATCTTTTGATACTAGACTTTAATGATCAAATCAACGATTCATCTTTCTTGATAAAAATCACTGAAAATGCGAAGATCACGAAAATTATCAACGATCATCAAACAAGAACATCAGTCGCTTCACAGAAAGCTAGTAAAAGCAGATCACTAGAACTAGAATCAAGCGAGTCAGATAGTTCAAGCGATTCTGATGCATCTGATGCTTCAAGCGAATATTTCAAATGAGTTATCGCTGAATCTGTTGACTACAGAACATTAAATGATCTTTGAATCAGAAATCATAATTGAGACTTTGTCAGTAAAGCAAACTGAGTTCAAATTGAATTGAATACTTCACAAACAGTGAAACAAGCTAGAGCTAGTTCTGATTGAGAACAATGAAAGCTTGCATTCAGAAGTGAGCTTAACACTCACATCAAAAATGACACATTTACTTTGAAAATATCTTCGTTGAATCGATGAATACTGTCGACGCGCTGAGTAACTATCATTAAGCGAGAACTCAAAGAAAAGATGATCAAATACAAAGTTAAATGAGTGTGTAAGAAATTTCGTCAGAAGCAGAAAATTGACTATGATGAGATTTTTGCTTTGATGATCAGAGTCATGATCATCAAAATGCTTCTAGCATTGACGATTAAATATGACTATGAAGTTGAACAAATGAACGTCATAATTGCTTTTCTAGAAGCACATCTAAAAGAGAAGATCTGAATGCAGCAATCATTGAGATTTGAGCAAAAAGAATCAAATGAAATCTTTTTGATCTGTCGTTTAAACAAGACTCTATATAAATTAAAACAGGCATCTCAAGAATGATATGCAACTCTGAAAGTTTATTTCATCTTCATCAACTATCAAAGAATAGAAATTGATTATTCAGTGTTCATTCATGATAATAACATCATTATCATCATTTATGTGAATGATCTGCTTATTTTAGAATCAAATATATTTGTCAGAATCATGTCTAAATGATACAATCAATGAAGATCAGAGTTGATAGTGCTTGATCTTTAGAAATAGCTATAACTAAATATTAAGAATACAGAAGAAGATTGATACAAAAGCTTCTATTTATGTAATGTTCAGAGACTGTGCTAGGTTTGAAAGAAATGTGTTTGTGACACGAAAAGAATGTAATGTAGATGAACAAGATGTTAATGAAAGAAAAGAGTGTTAAGAAAGAAAAAGAGTGTTGAGTCATATTTGAGTCATATCTGAGTCATATCTGAGTCATATCTGAGTCAAACCTGACTAGCTCGCTGATTAGTTCTAATCATTATGCAAAGAACTCACTAGCGTTCACTGCGAATTGATAAAAGCTTCAGTCTTGTTCAGTTTTGATACACTCGTAACATTATTCTCTTCTTCGAAAATTTATGTTTTCATGAATGTAGTTCATTTGCTCGCTTTTGTTGATAGTTATTTCGATATTTAACGCGATTTGTTTGAATATAGCTTATGAAATTCGTTCAAAACTTTCTCTGAGTCATTGAATTTCTCTTTATCGACATAGTATCATTCATCATCTCTATTTAAATTTATTCATTTGACTTTGTACTGTATTTGATCTTGATAGCGTCTGAAGTTCAATATATTGTTTATCTCTCAATGTTCATCAGTTTCAATAGTGATTGATCTGAATGATTCTGAATGCTGTTCTGATAAAGAGTTTTCTGAATATGATTGCAGTAGCTTCGAGCTGAACATTGAATGCAGATGCTTCATGCTGACTGATAGATGAAAATGATAGAAGATACTCACTTTGACAGTGATTTGATAAAGATCTAGCTGTTTATCTTTCAAATCTTTGCAAAGTCTTGATGTCTTGACGTTTTTGAAAGATAGTCAAACTCAGTCATCTACTTCATAGATGACGTCTCGTCTATGTTTATTGATCTGAACTTCAATGATCAGCTTCATTTTTTTCATTCAATTGTTAATGATCAAAGTTCAGTAACTCTTTCATTTGAATGACAATATCATCTGCTTTTCTAGCTTTAAGTCGTTCATGAGTTGTTTCATAGTTAGTCATATTTGAATTGAAACTCATTCAAAGATGAAATTCTTTATTGAAGTAGAAGAAAGTCATTGAAGTGATCGAGAAGATATTGAAATTGTCGCTGAATTTCATCATAGATATTTATTTGACTCAGTCGTTCTGCATGTAATTGCAGTAGATTCTAAGTTCGCGTTCGACGTCTTGATTGACTCGTTTTGATTGATTGTTGATCTCAAAATGATAAACTGTGAATAGATTAGCTGTGATTCTCAGTCGCTTGCAAAAACTTTTTCACATAGTTGATATGAATTGAGAGTTTTTGTTCGAAATAATAGAACTGAGTAGATCATGCAGTCAATAGACGTTTCATAACATAATTTAAATCGTTTCTTCAACTGAGATGTCTTCGTCTTCTCAATGACAGAAAACATAATGATGTTCTTTGATGAGATGACATATGATTATGCAAATG
>JAABUY010002031.1_pt1 | contig 25167 bp, 30 predicted proteins | sample 5560271 | NCBI WGS metagenome assembly JAABUY01 (sample SAMN10711886, study PRJNA513374) | rock metagenome | isolation source: Antarctica rocks | place: Antarctica: Victoria Land, University Valley | reverse complement strand
ACTACCATGGCGTAATCCACTACTGGTGCTACCATGCAGGTGAACAGCTGCCTTGCCATCGATGGAGAGGTCATCTGTAGTCTCTTGAGGGCCATAGCTACCTTTAGCCCCTTAGTGGCTGCTAGGCGGCGACCTTATTGTATTGCTATGGCTAACCACTACATTACAACGCAGAGTCAGACACCCCCCTACAGGGTCTCTGCCATGCTCTTCCCGTGTGGCTCGCCGGACTCTTGCTTACGCTCACCATTTGACCCCACACTCGAGACTTGGGGCCGGCAGCAAAACCCTTGTCTACACTCCAGCCGCAGTTTGCTCCTTAAGCCCATACCTTTCACGGGGGGAACGCCACCGTTGCACACCCTTCCAGCATATGAACCGACATGCGCATCCGTCCTCTCGGGCCACATAGACAGTCTCGTTGCGGTCCACCCCCGCTCCCGTCGCTGCCATTATGTACCACGCCCCACAGCTGTTGACTGCTTCGCGTTACCCCCACTGGTCTCCCAGTAGGGGCCGACCATGCCTCGCAGACGTTGCCCAAACTGCACACCTAGCCAGCGCATGCAGTTGAGCGTTTCCCATCCACTAACCAAAGTACTGCTTAATTTTCCCCCTCCACTGTCCTCCATGTTCCCCCTTCAACTGACCTGTGTACCCCCTTCGTTGCCACCTGTTGGCAGAAGCCCCAGTCAATAGTAGTTGCCGGCGCCTCGCAAGGTGAGTGTGGCGGAGCCTCAGGCAAAACCGTCCAGCCTATACCAGCCTTCAACCGGCCCTTACAGGCATTGTTGCGGCACCCTCCAAGCTCTTCACCTGCCCCAGCTATCTCCCTTCCTTAACAAGTGTTTCCAGTTCGACTTAACAAGCGTATTCAGATCGCTTAACGAATCGTGGTGGTGGTCTGGCTCACTCAGGCAGCCAGTGAAAACTCTGCATCTACCCCAGAGGTGCCCTTAACATTGCATAGACTTCGCATCCATCGCATGTAGGCGTCGACTTCGGCCCGTTTCACACACGGTACGCAATGATCGGGTGGTTTTCATACCCACTTTGGTCGCAGCCCTCTGTTCTGTTGAGGCCACACTGCAAGGCACGTCAGCAACGCCTGCGCGACGCCACCGTGGCACCTTGCACTGCGACAACCACAGCTCGACCGGTGACTCTATTAGCTCTGAAAGGCAAGCCTTTCAGGTTCCCAGCCTGCACCGCGTGGAGGAAGAGTCTTCGCAGGCCTAAGGGCTCGTATGGGACATGGGCATAGCAATAGTCATGACAAGTTTAATAGCGCTAGAGCCCTTTAGGCGTAGTGCCTCCGGGCGGAATAAATTACTCACTCACTCACTCATACTGGAAGCCAACCAACCCAAACCTCACCAGCACCTACCAGCATTACCATCATCTACTGAAGAGTCTTCTTCTCTCTGCACATGAAGATGAAAGTTCCAACTCCCGAGATCGAGGCCGGGTTGACGTTAAAATTGGCAAGTGTTTGATCACTGAACTCTGGGTTAATTACAAAAGGTGGGTGATTTGACTGCATTAACATCTTCCACGCTTTAGTGAGACGCCCCTCTGCTAGATACATAAGATAACTTAAGGGTCCAGGACCACATCTGTTCCTTCTGCCACCAGATTCCTCCTCAACACTGAACCCGCTACCAACCGCATCACAGACCACAAACATACCAGTGGCTTTCCATGCTCAACTGCTTGACTAATAAGACAAGGGTCAACGATAGTTTTTTGAATTCTCCATTGATTACTCTATCAGTATATGAATAGGAATGAGTATCAGGCGCGGTCACCAAACCTTAGCCCATCAATCTTAGCCATTTCAGTCGGTTCACACCTACAGTAATGTCCAGCCTCAACCGCCAGTTTTACTTAGAGTATTTAGATTGTATCTAGATATCTATAGCTGATCAACCGAAGATGCATGCTCCTAAGGTGTTACCACTAGAGCTTGTCATTAGACATGGAAGAATCCAATATAAGAGGAACATCCAAAGGTACTCTCTCAGGCACCGCCATGACCCTCACCTCGAAGTGCTGTAACCTCATTTGCAGCTTCGCATAGGTATGCACTGTCTGTAGGTATAAACTGTCAATAGTAGACATCCACCGCTTGGCTGAGCGATGTCCATCATATTGAAATGTAAATTGTCGTTGTGGTACTGTGTCGGCCAGGTGACATTCAATGGTATCAAAGGACTGTGGTTGGTAGCCAGACATCTCCGCAACATGTTGCAAGAAGGTATAATCCGAGAGCTTGTCCTTCAACTCTTTCAAAGCACAGTCGGAGTAGACTTCAAATCTCCCGTGAGAGTCGCGAACCCAGATCTTGGTGGCTGTGACGGGCTGTCGCTGCTTCTTGGGTGGCCGTTTGTCCTCAAGGTCCAGAATCACGATTGGGCGATCTATGCTGAAATGTTAACTCCATCTGTACACAGAATAGACTGATTCTCACCTTTGTCGCCATCCACAGCATCCACATCGCTAAGTTTTCCCTGATCCAGCTTTCTCTTCTTGCCAAGGATATTGTGTCCTGAGGTGACGTCGACGTGGGCTGCAGGAGTCAGCACTGGCAGGTGGTGCGAATTCACGTGTGCTTCCTGTGCCGGGGAGTTGACAATCTCGGTAATTAATCCCGAGTACGATATGGCACTTGGCTCCGATCGAGCGCGGAAAGAGACCATGCAGAGTAGTTGCAATTGTAGACTCCACTGTCTTGATCGGCAGCTCTTTCAGTGACTGGCCCTGCTCCTCAGACCTAACCTTTCTTGAGCTCTGCTCAAAGTCTATTCTTGTTTTTCGCTCAGGGATCGGATAATATCTGTCCTGTCATCACCATAGTACAATAGATACATGTAGTCGGTGAAGGACCATATAACGTACAATCTCATCTTCTGACGGAGGCCACCCTGGGTGCTCTGTAGACTTGTATGTGTAATACCTGGCGCGATGATGTATAAGGACATACACATCTGCATCACATATGGAGCTCAGTTCGTGGGCCTTCCTGAGCAGAGCTTTCCTTCGACGTCTAAATCTTTGCTGGAGCAACTCTTGGGGGCTTCTCCTTCTGGCTATGTGGCTTTCCGGCATGCCTCGGTGGACAGGATTCACAAAACGAGATATGTTGCAGATAGGGATCTGTGAATAAGCACAATGCTTTGGACTCCGCACGGCTTCCCTGATAAAGAAGGGTGTCCCAGTTTCAGTATCTTACTCCATGCTTCCTCGTAAGCGAAGTTATTGTCATACTGACCGAGTGACCAGGACGGCTTGATACCTTACTTCTAAAGATGGGTGTGCTCAAGTGGTAGCCTGTGGGCATGATGAATTGGAAAGTAAGAGGTAGGCCAAATGCAGCTGGTCTCAAACAGTGAAACATGATCAAGTCAATCTACCTTACTGTGGTGGTGCCTGCAAGAAGGGTTACGGACAGCATACCCTGCTACACATGAACATTGCCAACATCCCTAAGGGACTATGAAACGGTCTAGTTTAAAGGGAATCCAAGTATCGTCATAATGTAATGGAGGCAAGAGAAACAAGAGAATATCACAACCTGAAAGGATTGAGTGTCCCTGGTTTGACACTACGTGCCTGAACCTTCACTATGGACGCCCTGACCCCCAGGTCAGACTTGTGGACCGTGACTGCGTGGTTGGCAAAGTGGATGAGATCCAGGATGATCTTGTTGCAAGATATCATTGGGCATGGGAATGCACCCATCTGGTATTGAAAGTGCACCATGCGATAATGGTTGCGTAAGCTGGCGGTGGTCCGAAAATTTTGTGCGTGCGAACGCTGCGGATTTCCGTAGCAGAAGAGACATGTGCGAGAGGTAAGTCGCTTCTGCTTCTGCGGGTTCATGGATGGGATGACGACTTGAGGGGTGGCGGTGGCTTGACTGCATTGCTCAGGCCTTGCCGATTCGACAGTCAGTCGAGATGGTTGTATATGGACGTCAGAGTCGAGGATGGGGTTGGATGGGCCACAGGGGGACATGGCACGGCGCAATTGAGACTTGACGCTGGGCCTGATGTCGGTGAAGTTCCGCTGACCTTTGCCTTCTGATTGCAAGCAGAGACGCAACATTGTCTTCACTATGTCAGTGAAAGACTCATCGGTCACCGGGAGGAACAGGTTGGCGGCCAGTCAGTTACGGTCAGCGATGGCATGCTCAACAGGAGCGAGTATCTGCGACGATGGTTCCTCTCCCTTGAGTTGCTGCAACCATATGATCGAGATCGGCAGTGCTGTGGTAGTCACGCAACGCCTGGGTCAAGGCCGCACGCTCCTCTCAAAGCTTCAACGCTCGAATCCGTTGACACTGCCGCCTGAACCTGACGCCCTCCGGTGAGTTAGCGGCCTGCCTGCCAGAGCTGTGAGCTAAGCTGATCTGCTTCTGAAGCTCAGCATTTGCCTGCTCTGCACTGATGTCATCCGGATGCCGGTGTGCCGAAGCCCGTTGACTGTCTGTAGGACGCTTCGGAAGATTAGGGTCTCAACGTAGACAGAGGTTCCCAATCTCTTTGATGAGGTTTTGACATGGACTCATGTCCCAGGAAAGCTGCCTGCACATCAACTATGATGTGTTGAGACATATAGAACTTCAAGAATGTCTCAGAGTGTGCATGGCCAAGGATCTGGTTACGCTGTGATTCGCTGACATCACGATCTGTGAAGATGGTCAGCCCATCTCCTTGCATTCTGTGGGTCAAACGTCTCAAAAGAAGAGATTCAGGGCTGACCTGTCAACTCTGTTCCCACCTCCCGTCGAAGACAGTAAGGGTGAAAAGACTGCTCAAAGCCAGCGTTTCGGCCCAGTCTTGTCGTCGCATACGAGAGGGCGGTGGCCGACATGGCTTTGACTGAATCAACTGTCACACCCTCCATGGTCTGCCGGGAGCGACGGAAGATTGGTGTGTCAGGTTGTCATCCCGAAGAGCAAATCGAATGGTGGTCTGACCGTCTGGGCAGCGAAAGCTGTGCATTGTGCGAACTGTCAGGCCGGCATCAATCAGTCTGGGATGAAACGCATTATTGGCAAAGGCGATTGCGGTGAAGTGTATGACCGGACACATGGCAATACACATTCGATTCTCGTAAACTGTAATCCATTTCCTGTCCCATTCCTGTCAGTGCATTCAGTCCACGGCCCGCTGGCCCCTCAGAGTGTGCTGTGAGTCTACGGCTCGCCTCGCTTGCGTTTGCCCTTGTCCAAGCGGATTCTCACCTCCAAGACCAGAAGTGACGGTCCCTCTCTGGGCTGAAGCAGCTTGAGCACCAGGTCTCCATAGCATAGTGCAGCATTGGTGCCCACAATCCCTTGACTGCTGCTCTCAACTACTGCACCAGGTCTTGATCCGGTGTAGGTCAAAAGCAGGAGCATGGCTGCAAGTTGTATGCGCTCTCGTTCCAGATTGTAAACCTCAGTGTCAAATACCCAATGATAGTACAGTGCCCCCTGAAGAGCAGTGTGACCGACGACTGGCTTCTCCCTCATGCCCCGGATCAGATGATACTTGTTGCAGAAGTCCCCATGCAAGTACTGGTTGTCGCATCAGTCACAACACATGCTGTGTGAGGGAGTGGCCAGCAAGCTTACTGTGGTGACAAGTTTCCCAACATGCTCATCAACAACTTTCCAAGTTGTGTCGTAGTACAGCTGCCGCAGGCCCTTCCAATGGCTCTCGAAGGTGTTGAGGCGCCGGGCGCGAGGGTGGTGTTTGTGATACCAGATCAGGTAGCCCTGAATGGCCGCAGCATCACACTTCTTGAGCAGCTTCACGGGGTCCTTTCTCAGGACGGCACAGTAACTAAGGCCGGGAGAGAGACAACCAGTCAGCGGTGACCGGCCACACTCTTGAAAAGCCGAAAGGTTGGGGCCGGAAGAAAGAGGAGACACAAACAGAGAGAGAGAGAGAGAGAGAGAGAGAAGGAGAGAGAGAGAGAGAGAGAGAGAGAGGGGGGGGAGACAGTACCGCTCCCATCGCTTCATGGTTGAGGCCTGACAGGCGATCGTTGCGTCCGCCAGATTGCGCTGCATCTTCTTCGGATCAAGCTTCTTGAGGTCCCGTTGGAGTTCCAACAGCTCAGCATCAGACACATCAGAATCGATCCCAAACTCCGACCCACTGTCTGAAGCGTCATCTGCCTCCCCAGAGTACACATTTTGGATCCTGAACGGACCCATGGCACACTGCAACAGCACGCTGCACTTCGTCCAAGGTTCGCTCAGCGGACTCCGGTCGACAGGCGGTGGACGGCACGGTGGTCGATGAAGGGCAGGGGAGGAACGAAGGTCAGGATGGGAGATGGCAACCAGAGGGGCTGATGGGGGTATTTATGTAGCGAGGGCGTACGAGAACGGGCGACCTTGACCCACGCCTCCAGGGCGCGTGCAGCGACGACCCCGCTCATCGCAAGCGAGCCGAAGTCGGGGCTCGGGGGCGAAGCGCTGGCGGATCCGGTACGGAGCGGTACCATATGGAATTCATAAGGGAGAGAATGCAAACGGAAAGATTACTGTGACCACAGAGGGGGCAGGATACCACGGCGTTTCCGTCAGCGCGTGGGAGGCGAGCCGGAGCTGGAGGGGGTGGCAGCAGAAAGGGGTGGGGAGGGGAGCCGGGGAGCGAGGGCGGCGAGGTGACGCTAAGCTCAAACGGGGGCGCCTTCCCGCAAGGAGGAATTCGGGCGCACCGAGATTACGCGCGTCTTGCGCGTGTCGCCCCGATAGGCGAGGATGTTGTGTCGTTCATGCTCCGTTTTCAGCGGGCCAAAAGCCGTGGGGATGTTGGTGCCGACGGGGCTCACGGTCTGGAGCTCGATGGTGAAGTTGTGGGATGAGAGGTACTTGTGGAGGTATTCGCCAACGGCATGTTCGTTACCGCTGATGGATTCAATCTTGATGAGGTCGCGGTGGAGGTCGAGGAGGTGGGTCGATTTGCTGGTGGGTATCTCGTCATCGCGAAGTGGTTGCTGTCGATTGATGGGAGACGAGGGGACGCTCGCGTGGACGGTGGAGAGTAGGGCAATGGCGCAGCCGACGGGAAGCAACTTCATGATGTCGGAGCACGGTAAGACAAACTAACTACCAAATGGCAAATGAGATCAATTGAGAAATGCCCCAGACTTGTATTTACATAGATTCGCCGGCAAATCTTAATAACATTAACGATATGTTCGAAATAACCAGAAACGACCGAAATGAAGCGTCGGAGCCCTCGCGAGGCTCCCCGCTGCGGAGTGAGGAGTGCGGGGAAAGTTCCGCGCAGTCCCAAAGTCGAAGGTGAACGGAACATCGCCGCCGGAGTCAAATATAAAATATTTGCATACATAAAGGTATATGGAGTCTCTTGTACACATTCAGCTCACTCACTGACTGACTAAAGTAGCACTGACTTCGTATCGAACACACAAATGCAGGTGGCACGCTGCTCCCATGCCAAAACGGAAGAAACCCTGAAAACACATGGCAAAATATAATACAATACATACAAACCATCCAACTGCTTCAGCCGGAGAAGCTCTTCCCTTCCATTACTTCGGCCGTCTTTGCTTCAGCTTTCCCCTCTTCAATGCTCCCTTCCTTCACGTCTGGAATGATGTGTCCTTCCGCGTCTCTCGGCTTCCGCTTCCATCCGGTGGAGAAGAGTTTGCCAAGCTCGAAGCGCGGGAAGATGTGCGCTTCTGTGTTGATGACGATTTGATCCAAAGGCAGGAGGTCGTTCGGAGAGAATAGAAGGTAAAGATATTTAAGAGTTTCGGCCTGATGCACGTCAGATGACATCAGCTTGTGTTTGCCCTACGCGGCAGATTCGAGCACTTACCAGCCAATAACTCTCCATATTGTCTCTCTGCACGGGCGGTAGCTGATTAGCGTCACTCAAACTCGTGAATCCTGTGCCATCCGCGACGGCGCTGTATTTGACAAAAGACTTGAACATCTCCCATCCCCATTCCCTATACACATTATCTCCAGTGATCCTCCACATGTAAAACAGGCTCTCCACCGTCTCCGGCCGCTGCAGATTGTGCGCGTCCATCGGCTTGATGATATAGTCGCTTCTCCAGTCGGCGTCTTCGGCGTCGCTCAGGTCCGCAGATTTCAAGACGCCGTCGGCTTCCATCTTCGGTGGGGTGTGGACATTGAAATAGCTAATCTCGGGCGCAAGCCCAGTAGCCATGACCTTGTACATGCCCCAACAGGTTTTTGTGAGCTCTCTGGCCAACCGCATCTCGTCTTCTTGCTTCTTTCCCCATGAGCCTGACTTCTTGGCTGCTGCTTCCGTGAGTCCACCGGTGGCACCGAGAGCGATCGTTCCAGGCATGAAGCAGACGAGATGATCCATCTTGGGCGACAAGGGCTTACGGAGACCATCGGGCCTCTCGGCAAGGACCGTGAAATGAGACCTCTCCGAGTATGTGATGAGGTGCTTTCGGACGCCTGCAAGAGCCTGGTTCCACATATCTAGGTAGATACTCTCTTGCTTTGAGGTCTGCAGGTATTGTTTGATAAGATACTCTGAATGTGTAAGCCGTGCACCATCTTCAAATGCTCGGGACCTAGTACTTACCGTAGTAGGAGTCTCCTCTGCTCCCAAGACGGATGTTCTCGCCTCGAAACTCTCCCCTGTCTGCGTATATAAATATAGGTAGCAGCCCGTCTTCCATCCCGTTATCATCAATGACCTGGATGACTTTCTCAGCCTTGTCCCAGTAGTTTTTCTCGCCCGTCAGCTTTGCAAGGTACTTCATCTCCAGCTGTAAAGTTGCGGCCTCAGCCGTCGACGAAGCCCCGCCGTCGAAGTTTGATGGAACTCCTTTCGTCGACTGGAGGTTGACGCTTGCAAAAGGTATGCCAGAGTTAGACTCAAAAGCACCGAGGAGACGAGCCGCGAGGTCGGTCGCCTTCTCCAGATACAGATCCTCCCCCGGTGCGCCTTTGTCGTCATCCGACAGAGGCGCCCAATCCGGATACGTGGTAGATAAGTAATGGGCTGAAAGTAGGCCTCCTAGCATACGAATGGTGGTCTCAAAGGTATTGACCTCGTGGTCTTGGTCAAAGTTCAGGGACGTCGACATCCATTCCCGAGCGTGCGAAAGCCGTGACGTGAGATTCATGATCATCAGAGTGTCAAGCGCGTCGACGATGATCCAGCCCATGCCCTTCGGAACCATCTGCCGGCCAGCCTTCGAAAGAGGATGAAACTCGTCATATCCTTGAGAGCAACCCGTTAGCAAGAACCCCATTTTACCACCCCTCAAGGACCATAGGTGTGGACGATGAGGCAGTTCCACGGCTCCTATTCACTCACCCCACGCATACTGCTCGTACCCATCCCAGCTCAACTTGAATGCTTCTTTCACGCGCTCTCTTCGCGCATTCCAATCCACAGCCGCAGACTCTGGCTTCTTCAGCCAACTCCAGGCGTTCTGTCCGCCCCTCTTGAGATCCTCCGGTATGTTTTTGGGACTTGAGAACAGTCCCAACCAGTACAACAGCGCAGTAACAAACAGAACCCCACCAGCTAGGACCCTCTTGCGCTTATAAAATTGCCGCTGCTTTCGTGAAGCTGTATAGCTGTACGGCTTGTCTTTGTACATAGGGAGCTCCCTCCGGTCGAGAAAACCTCCAATCTTGTCCGCGAACCCGTTGCCCGTATGTTCATTTCCATTGTGTCCTCCTACCCTTCGTGCGCTGCGCCAGTATCCATCTTCGTATTCGCGTTGCGAGCTCGTGAAGCTGGGGACGTTGTTCGGGAGGGCAAAAGACATACCGCTGCCAGATGGAGGAACCACTGGACTTGCCCCCTTAGACCCTGGAAGCCTCTGTGCCTCACCAGTCGGTTAGTGAATTGGATGGTGTTCGAGTCCAACGTTTGTTGAGCTTGTCAACCCAGAACGGAACCGTACTGCGAATTCGTACTTGCGTTGGCTAAGCTGGGATATGCAACGGTTCAAAAACTACGCAGGAAAGTTCGTAATGAATGACTGTTAGATGAGCCTTGAAAAATGATGCTGAATGTCGTTATGAGTTGGGAGTCTTTTAATAGATCCGGCGTATGTAAACGGGAGGCGTGGTTAGTCTCAGCGTCTATGTTGTTGATAAACACATGATAACCCCTACACCATCAAGATGCTCAAAGCTAGGAACTGGTCACATATACGGTTCATGGTGTCGTTCTATGTTATATGATGACAAAGGGCGCGCTGATCGCCAGTCCTACTCCGTACAATGGTGAAGCTCATATATGGGATTTATGACCCCTCAATGAGCAGTCCTTGATCAGGAAATAATTCTACAGTTTCTGATATTCCAACTTTCCTTCGAGCTTCTTCGATTCCGCGACCTTTCTGACTGCTTTGTTGAAGTCGTCTTGATTGACCGCATCTCGGTAGTCCTTGATAGCAAAGAGACCCCTGAAAAGTGACATTAGATTCTGGCATTCCTAGCGAAAGGGAAAATTTACTTACGCTTCAGTAATAACGTTCCGCAAATCTGCGCCATTCATCTGATCGCTCATCTTGACGACGCTTTCAAAATCGATTTCACCCTCCATCGAAACACCATTGGCATGAATCTTAAGGATCTCCAGTCTGCCGACCTCGTTAGGCAGTGGAATCTCAATCTTCCTGTCTAATCGTCCAGCTCGGAGAAGTGCGGGATCTAACGTATCCGGCCGATTTGTCGCCATGATGATCTTTGTTTTTCCCAGATAGTCGAACCCGTCCAGTTGGTTAAGCAGCTCCATTAACGTTCGCTGTATCTCTCGATCGGCGGATGTACCCTCTGAGAACCGTCGACCACCAATTGCATCGATTTCATCCATGAAGATGATACATGGCTCGTGCTCTTTTGCATACCCGAACATTTCACGGATGAGTCGGGCTGATTCACCGATATACTTGTCGACGATGGCGGAAGACACCACTGAGGCCTGTATGTTAGCTAATGCTCGATCTTTAGAGGTATGTATAATACTACCCACCTTTCAAGAAATTTGTCTCTAGACCACTTGCCACAGCCCTCGCCAGTAGCCTAATGGGAAGTTAGAGAGTCACGGCCCCCTCGAGAAGGGGAAGATAGAGAAGGGGAAGATAGAGACGTTTTGCCAGTGCCAGGCGGACCGTATAGCAACACCCCTTTGGGCGGCTTGATTCCAACCCGCAAGAATAGCTCTGGGTTCTTCAACGGCAGTTCGATGACCTCCCGTAGTTCGCGAATTTGATCGTTCAAACCACCTATGCCGCCAAAGCTGATCTGACCCGGGTCTTCTAAGGACATGTTGTACACTAAGGGGTCGACTTCTCGCGGTAGCATTCGCATGATAGTGAGAGTAGTCATATCTAACGCCACCCGTGTTCCTTGCTTCAGCTTGACCTTGTCGACTTTTGATCGGCAACCGACAACGTATCGAGGGCCTGATGTGGCTTTGACGATAACTGAGGGAAAGTAAGTATAGCACTGAATATGACCCATACCCTTCATTCACGGCATCCATTTGTTTTGACTTACATCGTTCTTCGTCTAGCTGTTTCAGCACCTCCCCTATTATCTGTCCAACACTCTGTAATGCTTTGATGTTCTCCTCTGTCGTATCGAAGTCTTTCTGTAGACCCTTGATGTCCAACCTCAGCGCCTTCAACTTTGCCTCCCATTCCCTCGACTCTAACAGCTTGTTTTTGTATTGTTCAAGGGCATGGTCCCGGTCTGGATCGTTCGCGCTATTCATCTTGAGAGGTGTGGTAACGACGCGAGTATTTGGAGATGCAGGTTAGGGTGTGACTTAAAGGTTGCGAGATGTGGCCAGTATCCAACGACGAAGGTTGTTTTAGGAAAACTAGAGGGAGGATGTTGTGATTTATATGAAGAAAGATAGCTTTGATTATTATTGTCGGAGACTTGACTCTGGATGTAATGGCTCATCGCAAGCTACCGTACCCATCAAGTAAAGCTTCCGTCTCATTTGCTTAGTCACGCAGAGCGCGCCTGATCACGTGAAGACCTTTGTAGTGAGAGAGGCTAAGGTAAAGTAAGGTAGTTAACTAGCATTAAGCGAAGACCGGAGGTCCATGGGGTTCTTTCTGACATCGGACGAACCCCACCAAAACAGACCGATTAGGCTCAACCGTAATTTGGGATCCTTTTGACTCTTGTCTTCACTACTATCATTGTCTTCCAAAATCATCTTCCAGATTTTGAGGTCGTCGTCAATAAACTAAAACGTCACGAGCATCCCAAAAGTCTTCAGGTAAGCTCTAAAGTACGGTGTTCCTTCAGTGTCCGAGGGTCGTTGTGGAATGACCGTGGGGGTATAACCCCTCCATGGGAGCGACTTCACGGAGCAGCGGTACTCTTATCTGCCCGCACCACTAATCCTTTTTGCTTGTACGAATAGCAAAATTTACACATCAATTGAGGTCACTTTGTCTAGGTATGATCAATCGCGATAGAAAGTTTGTTTGATCTATGAGTTTGCTTCTTGACTCTTCATCAGTTGGAGCCATACACTACACAAGTATAAGAGAACTGGAAGTCTAATTATTTCCCACACAGAACCAACATGGCTATCACCAAGATCCACGCTCGCTCCGTGTATGACTCTCGTGGAAACCCAACCGTTGAGGTCGATGTCGTCACGGAGACCGGTCTTCACCGCGCCATTGTACCGTCCGGTGCTTCCACAGGTAGGTCGAAGAAGGGGCTTGAATGGGAGAATGACATGCTGATCACAAGAATTGTACATAGGACAACACGAGGCTTCAGAATTGCGTGATGGTGATAAATCCAAGTGGGGTGGAAAGGGCGTCCTCAAGGCCGTTGATAATGTCAACTCGGTCATTGCTCCTGCCATCATCAAAGAGAACATCGATGTCAAGGACCAGTCCAAGGTGGATGAGTTTCTGAACAAGCTCGATGGCTCTGCGAACAAGAAGAACCTCGGTGCGAACGCAATTCTCGGTGTTAGCTTGGCCATTGCCAAGGCTGGGGCTGCTGAAAAGGTCAGCCGTCAACCCCAATGAATCCTACGCATACTTACCAAGCGCTTTCCAGGGGGTGCCACTTTATGCCCACATCTCCGATCTCGCCGGCACGAAGAAACCTTACGTTCTTCCTGTTCCCTTCATGAACGTCCTCAACGGCGGCTCACATGCTGGTGGTCGTCTGGCTTTCCAAGAGTTCTTGATTGTTCCCGAGTACATCGAATCCGATGCCCTCTCCACTTGCAAGTCGCTGGCTAATTGTGTTCAGTTCTGCTCCTTCCTTCTCCGAAGCTATGCGCCAAGGTGCCGAGGTCTACCAAAAACTGAAGACGCTCGCCAAGAAGAAGTACGGCCAGTCTGCCGGAAACGTTGGAGATGAAGGTGGTGTCGCTCCGGACATCCAGACGGCCGACGAAGCGCTCGACCTCATCGTTGAGGCCATCGAAAAAGCCGGATACAAGGGTCAAGTCAAGATTGCTATGGATGTTGCTTCGAGTGAATTTTACAAAGAGGAGGAGAAGAAGTACGATCTCGATTTCAAGAACCCAGATAGCGACAAGAGCAAATGGGTCACATACGAAGAGCTTGCGGATATGTACAAGAAAGTGGCCAGCAAATATCCAATAGTCAGCATCGAGGATCCATTTGCTGAAGATGACTGGGAGGCATGGAGCTACTTTTACAAGACTTCAGACTTCCAGATTGTCGGGTGAGTCTTGTGGAGTCCCTGCTCTCGGCCAAGGGATCTAACAATCGATGACAGCGATGATTTGACAGTCACGAATCCGATCCGCATCAAGAAGGCTGTTGAGCTGAAATCTTGCAACGCACTTCTCCTCAAGGTCAACCAGATTGGTACCCTGACGGAGTCTATTCAGGCCGCCAAAGACGCTTATGCTGCTGGCTGGGGCGTGATGGTGTCTCACCGATCCGGTGAAACAGAGGATGTTACCATCGCCGACGTTGTCGTGGGTATCCGAGCCGGTCAGATCAAGACCGGCGCGCCAGCGAGATCTGAGCGTTTGGCCAAGCTGAACCAGATTCTAAGAATCGAGGAGGAACTGGGCAAGAACGCTGTTTTTGCTGGCGAGAAATTCCGCACTGCCGTCAACATGTAAGGTGATAGCTAGCATTCAACAGGCCAACCCGTCTTGGGAGACTGTGCGTGGAGACGGTGCCTAGATAGGAGTCTGTGGCAAGCACAGTGAGAATAAAACTCGGTGTTTCATCTGATGATCTAACTTGCTGAGCAAGACTCTATGACTTGTAACATTCTGAATGGATGTGACTTTGGGATATTAGTATTGTCAAATTCTTTGTACGAAGTACAAAGTACTCCGTAGGGTATCTTAGGTATTGTTCTTCAGTCGGCGGCGACGTGGAATGCGTTGAAAAGGACGCTAGCGCTGCAGCCAAATTCACATGCGCACCGGTGCACGGCCATCGAAAATTATGCGATTGCGCTTTCCAGCCCACAATCTTCCTCCACCTTGACATACTCACTGTATCCCATAGATTTCATACGCACATCAGCGACTCTATTGATCGAAGCCACATCTACGCACCCAAAGATGAGTCCAACAAAGTGGGGTATGTTGAAGCCTTTTCGTCCAGTTGCCCTACGGAAAGGGATCCATGTCCGCTACTGCAAGCGCACGGCACTAGATCACCTGCACATCATAACACTTTTTGAACAGATCTTGCTGACCGCTTCTCCGGATACTCTTTTGATCAGATGACGAAGAGGACAGCACTCCTCCCTCGTCCCCACCTGCCGCCGCCGCCGCCATATCACGGCGGTCGAAATTCGACGACGAGGAGGATGACAGCGATGTGTGCTCTTCTACCGTCCCAGCACTACGAGAAGAAAACTATGTCTAACGAATGCCCTAGGTCCTGGACTCATGGGACGCCGCCGAAGACTCAGAGGTGGAGCGCGAAAAGGCCAAAAAAGCCACCGAGGCCAAAGCCAAAGCGGACGCGGACGCTCTCGCCAACAAGAAGTCGAAATCGCAGCGAATAGAAGAAAAGCGGCTGGAGACGATGCGGCGAAAACAGCAGGAAGAAGAGGACGACAGCAGCAGCGAAGACGAGGACGAGGCGGTGAAGCGGGAACGGCTACGGCGGACGGAACAAGACGCCGACCTCAAGCACGCCGAGGACCTGTTCGGCGACATCGGCATCAGCAAGGATCGCTCCGCACCCAAGACGGTCGTCGCCGCCGACCCGTCCGACCCCACGTCCTCCGTCGACCTCTCCTCCCTGCCCTTATTCAACCCCAACACCAAGGACCAGTTCGTCAAGCTCCGCGAGACCCTCGTGCCCATCCTCGCCGCCAATTCGAAAAAGGCGCAGTATACGCTCTTCATGCAGGAGTTTGCCAAGCAGGTCGTGCGCGATCTGCCGAGCGAGCAGATCAAGAAGATTGCGAGCGGGTTGACGACGCTGGCGAATGAGAAGATGAAGGAGGAGAAGGCGGCGGAGAAGGGGGGGAAGAAGACGAAGGCGGCTAAGACGAAGGCGACGTTGGTGGCCGGTCGGGATACAGCGTTGAGGGCGGATACGACGAGTTATGAGGATGGGCTAGATGAGTATGTTACGCTTTCTCTGGCTCTCTCTTACGTCCTCCCTGAATGGAAGGGGAAGAGCTAACACTCATGTGCCTGGCAGCGGTGACGACTTTATGTGAACCTTGCTCTTTTCCATTTCTCTCCTATTCTGTCTCGGTCTCGATCTAAGTTGGGTCTTCGGTCCTGGTCTCGGTCTTCAATCCCCTTTTCAGAATCCGTCTCGGGCTTCTGCGGGTCAGTCACAAAAATCGATCATTCTCCCGGCGTCGTCCAGACCTCCACAACCTTCTACTCATCCCAGAGAAAGTCAATGCGTATAGCGTCCATCATCCTTCATGTCGCATGTGTTCGAGCGTTGCATCGAGCTTCACGGTTCAAATTCGGTTCCTTCCTAGAATATGAACTAGCGTTCAGGTACGCCGTACATACAAATTTCACATGAGAAACGGCACAGAACGAGCATCACGGCCATTAAAGTAGACCGTTTGACCTGGGTTCTGTTCCATTCTCCTGAACATCCGTCCTGCAGTAGACATTTCGCTGCATGTAGAGATCTGGTAGGATTCGATGTGAATAAGGTATAAGGCGTGCCAACAACACCAATAGCAAAAAGAGGTAGAGAGTCACCCATGCTGCTGTGTCGAACACTCCCAGTCGCTCCCGATACGGCTGCAGACTTCACGGAAAGCACCCTGAGCAGAAGATTGAACCACGTTTCCTATGGTCTCTATTCAGGGACACAATCCCAGTCTCCTCTTCAGCCCACCACAAAGCATGAAAACTAACTCCATCCAGGCGGACTGGCAGGGCAGGCATTCTCCATCTCCACCGAGAACAGTATATCCAACATTGGTATCTCATCACACTATTACAACCATCAACGCAATCGCCTTGGCCAAATCCCCTGCACGCGAAACCCAACAAATACCATAATACCAACCCAGCTTGACGCGGCCTTGACGACGTCGGCGCATCGTCTATGTGACAGAAACGAAAGGAACCCCAAAACGAAACACCACTGACAAGAGTGCTTCCAACGCACGACAGAAAGAAACCGCACCTCATCTCGTCTCGACTCGTCTCGTCGAGCCTCCAACATCTACCGGTCCATCGCGAGCGGCCTCCCCGCCAACCTCCCACCAGCACTAACCCGCTTCTGCAACTTCGCGTCCTTCTCGCGCTCTCTTTCCGCCGGCGAGCCCGAGAGCCTGATACTGGGCAGGGCGCCCAAAGTATCGCCTCCGGCTCCACGCCCGGATCTCTGGTCCACATACGTCTGCGCCGACTGCGAGAGGGGGAACGCGGGCCGCTGGCTCGGGATCTGGGCGCCGTTCTGAACCAGCAGTTCCGCGACCGGGAAGGCGGCTACTTTGGCGGGCGGGTGAGAGCGCGGCGAAGGGGTGGTTGGGGAGGCGGAGGCGGAGGCGGGGGAGGCCGGGTCAGCGGCGGCGAGGGCGAGGAAGACGGCGTGGGTGTTGCGGGAGCGGTCGGTGGCGTTGGGGTTGGCGCCGAGAGCGAGGGCGTACAGGACGCCTTGGATGTCGTTTTTCTTGATGCTTGCGAGGAGGGTCTCGTCCGGGGTGGAGTAGTGGGAGAGGGTGGAGGAGATGGGGGTGACGTAGGCCTTGTCGACGTATTTAGAGGTGATGAATCGGAGTCGGTGCTCGCGGAGGGATTGCGGGGTGGGCTTTTGCGAGGGGTCGAGTTTGGCTTCCCAGACCATGTTGCTGACGCGGTTGCCGATTTGCAGGAGGACTTCGACGATGTCGGTTGTGAAGGAGGTGGTGTCGAGGGTTAGGGAGCGCACTTTGGATATGTGAGTGCCTAGTGATCGATGGATTCCGCTGCATTCGATGCAGAGGACGATGCCGAGATTGATAGACACCCATTCGGTCTTGATGCCTGAGCCACAGTCCGCGCACCAACAGTTCCCTCGATCGGTCTCCCGGACAATTTGAAGGAGTTTGGAAGGATCTTCCCCGAAGCTGTTGCTGTCGGTTCGGCCGTAGGTGGGCCTCGCACCGACTGTTGTTCTTCGATATACGTTTGCAGCAGGAGTGGTCGTGCTTGAGCCTGATGGTGAGTAGTGGTGACCAGAATACGATGAGCTCTTTCCAGTCAGGATGGAACCAATGTCACGACTGATTGACCTCTCTCCTGAGGGTGAAGGGGTAAAAGCCTGCGGTATCCCTCTACCTTCAACAGCACTTTGTAACGCATTGTTGATCGCGGTAATCCAGTTATTCATGTCCTCTTCTGATGTCGCCTGGTATACTCGCTTGTAGGTGGGTGTAATGACCTCAAAGCAGAAGCGTCGCTCAGAGTTGCGAGCTTCCCGAACTGAGGCCAGCCGCAAGTCAATGGGTTCCATATGGAGGTCGAGCCTTTGCTTCCAATTACTATACTCGGTAAGCTTGCCTTGGTCGAGTACGATCCAAAACCTGTTGCGAATTAGCTTGGGCACATTGGTATCAAGGATTCAAATACCCACTTATGCCAGGCCTGCTTATTCAAGCCTTTCGGATCGAGGTGTGAGCCTGGTCGACTCAGAGCCCACAACAAGCCTTCTTTACGAAATTGACCGGCCAACTTCTCTGCCGCAGGGCCATGTTCCTTCTCCTCTAAGTCCCGTATACCTTTAAATCTATCTTGACCATGAGAGATGGACAACGCGCCGCTTAGCGGTCGGCCTGCGGGTGAAGCTGACAGGCTATTCACCGCAGATTGAGTCACCACGCCCACGTTGTTCGGGAAAAGCGACGTTGACAGTCCGTTCGACACATGTCTCAGGGTTGACGCGTCACTATCAGTACGACTCAAGTCGGTATCTGTAGTGTAGCCTCCGTTGGCGTGATTCGCGGGGGTTGAAGTTGGGGCTAATGATGCCGCAACAGCCTCCGGCTCTATATATGTCTTGGTGCTCTTTTCCAATGTCCGTCGCTTCTCCTCCCTCTCCGTACGGTGGAATTGGAACTCCTTGTCGGCCTCTTTGACTTCATGGATCAAAGCCTCCAACTGCGGAACCATCTCCTCAATCTTCTTTGCGGTCGATAAATAGCACTTCGTTTGGGTATCCGCATATTTTGTGAGGTGGGACAGCACCTCTTGCTCTTTCCTGCCTCCATGTAGGTCTTGCATGTATGACGAGTAATCGAAACGTTTCAATTCGAAGGTCCGCCGCTTACTTTGATATTTGGAGTCACTCTCGGCCCGCTTTTTTTCCTTTAAGGAGTCCTGGCGCTGGCCGAGGTAACGACTGACATACGCGTAGTAATCTCTACTTTCGTCTTCGAAATCCTTCTTCTTCGACTCTGCTTGTTTGATATCGATGTTGTATAACTTTGCTAGAGGGTCAATGATAAGCTTCTGTAGATGCACCGTATTCTGCTTTTCATAGAGAAGGATCTGCCTTGCAATCTTCTCAAAGTAGTGTTCGAGAGCCGGCTGTACGGCATTCGCATTCGATGCTGACGCATCCCTGAGTGCCTCTATAAATCCTGCAAAGGCATCGTTGCACTCAACCTGCGCCGCCTGAGCTGCTTCAGCCTTTCTAAGCACTTTCTTCATCTTTATTCGCATATTGCCTGTCTTCTGTTCTAATGCCTTCATGGTAGCCCGGAACAGGGGCCCGTCCTCAACGGCGCTCATGTCCTCCCCTGGTCGTTGACACGAAACGTCTACCTTGGTCGTGTTGTTCATCACAGTCTGGGCCATCCAGGGGCCATTCTCCACAGCCGTCTCGACAGGTGATGGAGGACTTCGAGTGTCGTAGTACCCTTCCGAGTCGCTCACACCGGACGTTACAGACTGGGAAGATGGTACCCGGAGTCTTGGCGGTACGACCATTTCGAAACCTGCTGGCAATAATGGCGGGCTGTTGAGTTGTCTTTGTGTATTCTGAACCCAAAATGAGAAGGTTGCCAGGGTGTTTAACCGATGCGCTCGCTGATCGTATTCGACAAAGCTGCAGCTGTTCCGCCATCCGCCTCCTTTCTCTTCCATCATCTTCGGTGGCTTCCATTTCCAGGACCAGTAGAACTGTACTGAGGGACTACCACCAGTTGAGTAATCCCCCACCAACTGGACATTGGAGTTTTTGTGTAGATTAGGATCGGCGTGAAACTCTCTTGTGACGAGGTTGTCCAACTCTCTCGAGTTCGACGCGAAGACGTAGGTGAGGCCATTGATAATGGTCTCAGTGGAGAGATTTGACGAGGGAAGAGCGCCATTACTCGTTGAACTACCATATTGCCCTTGGCGGACGACGAATGTAAAGTTGAAGTTCAGTTCGTCGTCGGTGTTTAATCGAAGTATGAACGAAGGTGACAATGACGACTGGCCAGGATCTGGATCCTGAACATCACAGATCTATAAGTATTGAGCGGCAGAGAAACGTCTGGTAGCGGCTGACCTGTACATAATCCACAACTCTGTCATCACCGATGTCTCTCTTGGCAGTAAATCTTGTCGCAGGGAAAGCATTGGGTGCAATATTCAGTAAGACTTTCCGCCGTGAATTGGTGATGGTCAGGGAGGTGATGGTCACTAAAGAAGTCATTGTCAATTATACACGTCTGGCAGCCAGAGATCGGCCTTGCGCACATACACCGACTTTGATCTCTCATATATACGGCTGCCCCATCATCTGGTCTGCTGCCGACATTTCCCATATCTGCCTGGACTGCTCCGGAGTGATCAGGTACCACGTTGTTGAAGGCAGACTCCGGTGTCGGAAAGGTTGAGGTTATTGGGGCTTTAGCGGAGGAGTATACAATGTGTCTTTAACAAAGCCTGGGGTAGTATATCCAAAGAGAAATATGCACAGGTTAGGATGAGAAGGCCGCAAAGGCCTCGAAACCAAGCTGCGATCTGACCATGCTGGCAAGTCACTCCATTCGGGGCGCCGTGAGTGACTGCGGGGAGTGGGTCACTGTATCGTTCGGCTTTGATAGTGCTGTAACCTGACAAGATTGGCTAAGTGCTGTCACTTGAAATATACCGTATGAGTTTTCCGTGGGTAAATGCTTTGAATATGTTATACATGAACGTGAAGATTACATGTACTATTACGGCTGCCCCAGCGATATACTACAGGCGGGCGCGTGCTGTAGGCGCCTAAATATAAATTTAGGCGCCGCCCCCAGCTTGGCGAGGAAGTTGAGATTCCATTGTCACTTCCCTGTTGTCCGACTTGCAATCAATCCCTTCTTCAAAGGAGTGCTTGCTACGATGTTAGCGGAGCAACAGTCTTTACGTATCAAAGTATTCCCATGCCATATACGAACGTATCAGCAAAAGAGGCCCTCCCGTATCAGCCTTATTGAGCGCGACATGGGTTTGCTGAAGCTTAGCGTTTGGTCTTGGGTTCGAGGCAGATCTCTAATTGTTCCACCCAAACCACAAATAAGCAGGACAATGGATTTAGGCATCTACCCGTGTGTTAGCTCAAATGATTGAGCCGCAGAGATCTGTCCACATCAATTGTTACGAACCAATACATTTCATGAAAGTTTGTGGCCTGAGCCGGATTATTCGTGATTTCAGCCGAGGCATGACACTTGTGGGGCAAGGGTCCCGAGGGCGCAGAAGATTCGAAGCTCTTTGCATTGAATTTTATACCGGCCATTGCTCTACTCTGTTTGCGACATTTGATTAGCCTTTGGTGATGAAACGTATAGGAACCCCTTGAATCACCATGGCATCCTTCGCGGACGCCATCGCCGTCAAGGCTTTGGACTCGCACTCCTACTCCGCGCACTTCTCAGAGCAGTGGTGCATCGGGACCGGTGAGCTCTCCCAGCCATTGTCCCGGCCCCTCTTGAACTCCAGACCCTAACAACCGACCACCCAGTCCCCCACGGCGGCTTCGTGACCTCTGTCTTCCTCAACGTCGTCCGCACCCACTTCGCCACCACCCTCTCCCCGCAAAACCAACCACACACCATAACCCTGCACCTCGAATTCCTGCGCCGCACCTCCGCCGGCCCCGCCCACTTCACCGTGCACGACACCAAAATCGGCCGGCAAACCTCCACCGTGCACGTCACCCTGCGCCAGCACGACCGCACCGAAGTCGTCGGCTACATCACCAACTCCAACATGCACACCGAAACGGGCCTCACCCTCCCCACCAACTGGGCCCTCCACCCCGCCCCACTCGCCGTCGACCTCGCCCGCCTGAAACACGACGCCGACCCCAACTGGGCCCTGCAGACCAACATGCCCTTCGCCCCCTTCCGCAAGGCCTCGCAGAACGTGCGCTTCCACTTCCCCCGCCGCGGCCAGCCCGACCGCTCCATCGCCGACGAGTGGCTCCGGCTCGCGAGCGGCGAGCGCTTCTCGCCCGAGAGCCTCGGCTACGTCAGCGACATGTGGCCGCAGGTCGTCGAGGCCTACCGCGCCGAGACGGATCCGTATCACGTCGACGGGTCACCGGGGTCGTCGAAGAGTATGGGCAAGGACGCGGCGGCGGCTCCCGCGCGGTTCTGGTATCCGACGCTGCTGCTGAACCTGGAGATTAAGAAAGTGCTGCCGGTCGAGGGCGTCGAGTGGCTTTTTGCGCGGGTCAGGCCGAAGCGGATCCGGAACGGGCGGATGGATCTCGAGTGTGTGATTATGGACGAGGGCGGGGACGTGGTGGCGCTGAGTCACCATGTGACGATGATTTTGGGGGTGGAGCGGAACATGGCGGAGAGGAGGGTCGAGGGCGGGGCGGAACGGAGTAAAATGTAGGCGCTTTGTTTCTTGGAGCCTTTGCTGGGCAGCTGGGATGTATATGCTATGTCTTGGGCATTGGTAGATGGTAGGGATGATAGACGCTCAGTATATATATCGTCGTGGGTAGAAGAGAATCCTGTATACAATCTGTTCATGACTATGCATGTCCCTGCCAAGACATCGACCCCCCAGAAGCACACTGTCACGACACGTGACAGTCCAATGCCCGACAGTCCACATCCCGCTCCGCAGCATGTAGTAAAGGCATCCTGTCCATCCCCTCTCAGAAACACAGCAACTCCCTCCTCCAAACCACCATCCTGCAGCAGCCGACCCCCAAACCAAGCCTCTCTCCCAGCACCCATGCCAAGACAAGTATCCACGTTCGACGACAATCACAACAACCCCGATCCGGTAAGCCGTGGTGATAACGGTGACGCTAGGTAACGTAAGGTTCCCAACAACTGTCGTTGAATATCTCAGAGTTCTCTTGGCAATTCCAATAACAGTGACGCTAGGCCATGTTAGGTTTACCAACAACTGTCGTCGAATATCTCAGAATCCCCTTGGCAGGTGCAATAACGGTGACGCTAGGTCATGTTAGGTTGCCAGCAGCTGTCGTTGAACATCTCAGAATGCTCTTGGCAGGTGCAATAACGGTGACGCTAGGTCATGTTAGGGTTCCTAATGACTGTCGTCGAACATCTCAGATTATCTTTCTTGGCAGTTGCACAGACCAGGACAGGAGGCTCTTCGGCTCAGCTTTTTTCCTGAAGCTTCATGAGGGTCTCAATCAAGTCTGTCGAACATCTCAGGACTCTCCTTGGCAGTTGCACGGACCAAGACATCAGGCTCTTAGGCTCAGGGATCTTCTTTGAGGTAAGCGTCAAAACAATGTCTGTCGAACATCTCAGGACTTTCTTGGCGGAGGTTGAAAGGTGAAAAGTCTTGCAGGATGTGGACTTTCAGACGCTAGACCATGTTAGGGTTTGGAGCACCAGTCGTTGAACGTCTTGGACTTTTCTTGGCGTTGAGAGGACCTTGGACACAGGGCAGAAGAAGTTCTTCATAGCTCTTGAGAACGCAGTGGAGAGGATAAGGTAGAGGCAACCCCAAGGTCAGCACCCATGAATACTTGGTAGACGAGAAGGTGTTGGTGGTTGACTTTGACCATCATTTCCGTTGACAGACAATCGGGGGCCTCTTTGATGTTTCAGAATGCTGGCGACATTCAATGGACGGGAGCTGAAACTGTCTTCACCGCCGCACAGAAGGTATTGTAGGTTCGCGATGAAGCTCAACAAGCTGATAGAGAACTGAGGGATGGGTTTCCGATCTGTAGAGACGTCCCACGAAGAAATGGCTGGACTGTCATCGCTGCTTGGTGGTGAAGCAGGATTCCTGAATGTCAAGTGAATAAGATGGGAGATTTTGGGTGCCTCAAGGTTTTCAATAGACATAACATTCGGGCGCAGGACTGGAAAGAAGAAGATCTGTGGGAACCCTGAGGAGCGAGAAGTCTTGAGATGTTCAACGGAAGAAATTGCCATCATTCGTTCAGTGATGACAATAACCAAGATGAAGAGCTGGGACGCTAAATCCTGTAGACATTCAAGGAAAATGTCTTTTAAGGCCTCAACATCGCTCACTAATGCCCAGCCAAGGGAATACACAACGCACATAGATGGTCAACACAGAGCTAAGGTATACACATCATGAGGAAGGAAGGCAGATGGAATAATCTATCCTCATTTTAGACCCAGTTTATCTCCTTGCCGCATGCCCTCTCCAAAAGCGGGCAGAGATTCAGGCAATGACAAGAAGACAGTCATTGGACCTCTCCAAGGTTGCGAGCCCTAAAGACGTTCGACAAAGGTTATGGGTCCCAGTACTTTTCCGTCCAACGTCTCAGGTAGGTGGTCCGAGACAGAATATATGGGTGATGAAGGAGGATTCCTTCTCAGTCTCTGCAAATCTTTCAATAACTTATCGTGTGTCAAGGAGCCCTGACTGGAAGTAAGCAGCGCCATTCCGTCATGGAGGGGTTTCTCTTGTCCGTGATTGGGGGTTGGAGGTCAGGCCTCTGTGCCGTGACCTTCAGTGTCCAATATATTGCGGCACAGCCGTGCATACGAAGTCAGGTGGAATACCTGGGGGCTGTCCAGTTGGAGGATAGAGAGTGTTTATTAGTCTTACATCAACCCACCAGCGGCTTGGATACTTGAGTACGGTAGAATATCAAGCGCCACGCAGGTCGAGCATCTGGGGTGAGCACTGCAAGGCTGGCCGGGGAAGCAAGGCCGATTTCCATCAACAGTGCAACCTCCAGTGGAGATAAGCGCTAGAGTCTGCCTTTCAAGTGCAGTCTATTCCGTTTCAGGCAGGCGCCCGCGTTAGTTGTTAGTTAATAACTACACCGTCCAGTCCGTGTCTCATCCATCTTGTGTTCGGACTTGGGGGCTACGCTCAGCCACCAAGTGGAACGATGCTCCCATGTTCCGGCGAGCTGTTCCCAAGTGGATTGGACAAAGGCATTAGCGTCATGCAATACGTAATTTAGCCCGACACAGCATTCTTTCTGATGGCGGGGAATAACATCAAGAAGCCACCAAGGTTGGAGTTGGAGTTTTCAAGCTGGCAGGTTACAACTCCATCAATGAATCTTTTCTCTGGTCTAATGTAAGAAGAACCCTATTCTATGATAAGCAGAAGTGCTCAACTTATTTCTTATACAAATATGTCTCAATAATAATGATTGATTGATTGATTGATTGATTCTTACTCCGTTCCAGCCAATTAGGCCATGCGGGTGTGACTAATCATGCGTTATGCGCATTTATGTACGGGTTATGCAGGTTATGCAGAGCATACTCCT
>JAABUY010002029.1_pt1 | contig 25194 bp, 20 predicted proteins | sample 5560271 | NCBI WGS metagenome assembly JAABUY01 (sample SAMN10711886, study PRJNA513374) | rock metagenome | isolation source: Antarctica rocks | place: Antarctica: Victoria Land, University Valley | reverse complement strand
CAGCCGCTTGCCCGAAAGCTCCGATTTGACCACCGTCAGACTCCATAACCGCTATCCCGCAGTCATACGGAGTCGACCCGAATCGGGCCTAGAAGAAGGTCAATTCAAATGAGGGGATTCGTGAGCTGTATCCCTTCTTGCTGAAGCTATACGCCGATGGCGGCTATCAAGGACCACAGTTTCAGGAAGCCTTGCACGCCGTCGTCAGGACCGTCGACTTGGAGATCGTCAAACGATCCGATGCAGGGAAGGGCTTCGTGGTCCTCCCGAGGCGCTGGATTGTCGAGCGAACCATCGGCTGGCTCAACCGCTGCCGCAGGCTGGCCAAGGATTGGGAGTGCCTGAACCGTTCTGCCTTAGCCTTCCTGCGCTGGGCATCCATTCGCATGATGTTGCGAAAGCTCTGTCATGCAACATAATGATCTCGGACCGACACTATGAGGGCAAGGCCAACGGCGGCGAGCGCCGCCACCCGGCCTTCGCCGCCGACAACCACCCGATCAACGTCAATGTCGGCACCATCGAAGGTGGCGAGTGGAACAGCTCCGTGGCGACGCGGACCAGGATCGGCGTGCGGGTCGGCGTCATGCCGGGCCAGTCATGCCATGCAGTGAAAGCGGAGATCGAGGCGCTGGCCGCCACCGTTGCCGCCGACCCGCGGGCGCGCGGCGCCACGTTGTCGGTGGAGTTCCGCGGCTTCGTGGCGGATGGCGCGATCTTCCCGGCCGAGCAGCCGATTGCCCGCGCCGTCGCCGCGCAGCATGAGGCGGTGACCGGGACGCCGTTGCGGCATTATGCCGCCACTGGCCTGACCGATGCGCGATTCTACCCGCTCTATCAAGGAACCCAGGCGACCTGCTACGGGCCGGACGCGCAGAACATCCACAGCATCGACGAGAGCGTCGGAATGTCCTGCTTACACGACACCACCCGGGTTTTGGCGTTGACCATCGCGGCTTGGTGCGGGCTGGAGAAACGTAGGGCCTGATTGGAAGCGGGCCTGACAGGCTTCCGGGTTCCCTAATCTTGCCGTATTCAAGCCTGACTTTCCTGCCCGCCGCGAATGGCATGTGGAACAGCGAACCACTGGAGCGTTCATCAGGACATGGGACACCGCCCGCCCGCCTCGCAATGGGACGAAGCAGCCGACCGTTTCGGCGGCAGCGACGGCGGGCCGGCCTATGAATGACTCCGTCGCAGGCGCCAAGGAAACAGCAGGGGTTTTTCTGGCGGCCTCGCAGCGCGCGCCGTTGCTGGCCTTGCTTCAGGGGCTGGAGCGGGGGGAGTCCCCCATCGTCATCACCGGCGAAACCGGCGTCGGCAAGACCACGCTGCTCGACAGCGTGCTGCCGTCCGGGCAGAGCGGCGGAACGCAGAGAATCTGGTGCCGCAGCGAGGGTGGCGAGCAATTCGCCCGCGCCCGCGTTCTGTTGGAAGCAGCGGCGCGGAACCTGGAAGCGGAAACTCCGGCGCAAGGCAGGCGTACGATCGTCGTCGTCGACGACGCGCACCTGCTCGCCCCGGAGGAGATTGGCCACTTGGTCGGTTTTCTGGACTTGGCTGGCGCAGGGTCGGGAAGGCTGCAGCTCGTCCTGGTGGGGCGTCCGGTTCTTTGGACCCGCCTGGGGGATGCGAAGGTGGTCGATCGGGTCAGGATCGTGGGGGAGTTCACCGGATTGCCGCCCAGCGAGGCCCGGGAATACCTGCGGGAACGGCTGGAGCCGGCCGGCACTCCGATCGACGACATCCTGACCGACGACGCGAGGCTGGCGTTGCTCAGGCGCGGGCGCTGGACACCGGCGGAGCTGGATGCGGTGATGTCGTATGCCGGCGGCGTTCTCCCCGGCCAGGGCGCCGGCTGGATCACCCGCGAAATCGTGGAGCAGGTCGCACTCCTATCAGGAGCGGCCATAGGGGAGGGCCACCTGCTCGACGACCACCTCACGGGCGAGCCGGGGCGGTCGGGTTCGTCGGCGGCATCGAGGCTGCGGGACCATCCTCGATTGGCACGGCGCGCGGCCATGGCGGCGGCGTTGCTGGCGGTCCTGGCGTCCGGGGCTTTCTACTGGTCGTGGACCACCTCGACGCCGGCCGCTCGCCTGGTTGCAGAGCGCACGCCGCCGCCGCGGGACAGCCGCCCTTCGAGCGAGCCGGAGCTGTCGCAGGCGTCCGCGCCGTCGCCCGCGCGGCAGCGCCCGCAAAGCGTTGCCCCCGCTGCCAAGTCCGCCGCAGCGGCGGCGAGCGGAACTGTGCAGGACGCCGCCCGGCCAACGCCGAACGAGCATCCGAAAGGCGCCGCCAAACTTGCGGCCAACGGACTTGCGACGACGCGAAATCCGCGAGCGGCCGTGCAGGCGAAGGCCGGCGATCTCGAAGCGAGGAACCAGCAGCGTTCCGCCTTGACGATGCCGCTGGCGCAGATCGACGAAATCTTCAGGCGTGGCGAGGCGATGCTGGCCCGTGGCGACGTCTCTGCGGCACGGGTGCTCTACAAGCGAGCTGCGAAGGCTAATTCGGGCGCTGCGGCAACCATTGTCGGCAAGACGTACGATCCGATGTTCCTGGCCGGCATCGGCGCCGCCACGATCAAGCCGGCGCCTTCCCGGGCCGCCGCATGGTACCTGCGAGCGGCCGAGCTTGGGGACAAGGAAGGGCAGGATCGCCTGGCGCAGCTCCGATCCTGGACCAGCCAGGTAGCCGGCAATGACTGACCTGCCGGCGTCGCCCAGGCGATCGGGCGCAGCTTTGGAACAAGGCTGCCGGTGTGCGCGTTGTTCGTCAAATCAGCATTCGTAGTGGTTGCCCCTATGCAAACCAGGCGTTCGACCGGCTTCGCCATTCCCCTTGTCACGGCAGCCTTTTTGCTGGGCGTCGCCAGTGCCGACGCAGCGCCAGCCAGTTCGGACGGAAGCCACGGCAATGCCGGCGGCGGCGGTGCAAGCGCTGGCGCTGCAGGCGGCCGCGGCGCCGGGATGGCGGGTAGCGCCGGCGGCGGCGGATACGCGGGCACCGGCTTTGCGGGCGGCCGCAACGCCGGGATGGCGGGTAGCGCCGGCAACGGATACGCTGGCACTGGCTTTGCAGGCAGCCATAACACCGGTGCGGCGGGTAGCGCCGCCAGCGGCGCCACGAGCGCCGCCGGCGCTGGAAGTGCAAGCAGTGGCGCTGCAGCCAGCCATAGCACCGGGACGGCGGGTAGCGCCGCCAGCGCTGGAAGCACGGGCAGTGGCGCTGCAAGCAGTCACGGCGCGGGAACGGCGGGCAGCGCCGGCGGTGGCGGCACGAGCGCCGGCAACGGTAGCGGAGGTGGAGGCGGAGGCGGAAGCGGAAGCGTCGCAAATCGTAGCGCCGGAGCCGCGAGCGCGAGTGGCGCCGTGGGCAGCGGCGCCGCTGCCAATGGCGGCGGCAGCGCAGCCGGCAACAAGGCCGTAAGCGCCGCGGGTCCTACCCATCCGGGTTCGAACGCCGCGGCGGCCGCGCCGGCGCGAACGACCGCGAGCACTTCCGGCGGCAACGTCGCGGCGGGGTCGGCGACGGCCGCCGGTTCCGCAACGGCCTCCATCCACGAGACCCGCAGCGGAACCAGCTTCGACGCCTCCGCCGCGCCGGCTTCTCTGGATGGGTTCTACCAAGGTTCCGGCGTCCTGGTGGCTGCGGACCGGCCGTGCTCGCCCCATGACGCCGCCCACATTCGAATGCAGCGAAGCCAGGTGCTCTTCGAAGGAGCCAGCACCGGCGCCGTGAACGGTTCGAGCGGCGCAGGCAGCCAGGTGCGGGCGCTCAACGTCAGCAGCGGGCCGGTCAGGCTGGTCGGCAACTTCGGCGGCGGAAGCTTCGTGGGCAGCCTGTCGAATGCCGGCTGCGTATACGACTACACGCTGCGCAAAGTAGCCAGACTGGAACGGTTTGCGACGCTCGAGGCTCCGGTGCAGCCCACCGCCCCGTTGCCGGGCAACATTACGCCGGCCGTTCAGGGGTCGTACAGCCGCGACCGGCGCGGGGAGCCTGCTCCCGAGTACCGCTCGGCGTCGCGGGACGCCGACAAGAAGGCGAAGTCCGAGGCGGCGGCCCAACGGCAGGCCCGGCGTGGCGAGCAGTTGCTCGGCGAAGGCAAGGTCGTTGCGGCGCGTCGGCTGTTCGAACGTGCCGCCCTTGCCGGCAACGCCCGCGGCGCCCTCGGCCTGGGCATGACATACGACCCCGTCTTCCTGTCCGGCATGAACAGCAAGGAAGCCGGCGCCGACGCCCTGGTCGCGAAGGTCTGGTATCGTCGGGCGCAGCTGTTCGGGAACAAGGACGCCACGGGCATGCTGGCGAAGCTCGATGCCTGGAAGCCGGGCTGACGGTCACGCCACCTGGAGCATGATCTTCCCGACATGCTCGCTGCTCTCCATCAGCCGGTGCGCCTCGGCTGCCTGCTCCAGCGGGAACACCTGGTGAATGATCGGGCCGCAGCGGCCTGCGGCGAGCACCGGCCACACCTTCGCGCGCAAGGCGTTGGCGATGTCGGCTTTCTGCGTGGCGGTGCGGGGCCGCATGGTGCTGCCGGTGACGGTCAAGCGACGGGTCATAATGACGGTCAGGTCCAGCTCCTCCACTTTCGAGCCGCCGAGGAAGGCGATCAGGACCAGGCGGCCGTCCGTCGCCAGGCAGCGTAGGTTGCGCGGGAAGTACGAGCCGCCCACCATGTCCAGGATGGCGTTCACGCCCTTGCCGCCGGTCAGCTCCTTGATGGCGGCGGCGAAATCGGCCGTTCGGTAGTTGATCGCGGCATCCGCCCCCAGACGCACGCAGGCGTCGCATTTCTCCTGGGTTCCAGCCGTGACGTACACCCGGCTGCCGAACTCGTGGGCGAGCTGGATCGCGGTCACGCCGATGCCGCTGGTGCCGCCATGCACGAGGGCGCTCTCGCCAGGCTGCAGGCGGCCCAGGCCGAACAGGTTGGCCCAAACGGTGAAATAGGTTTCCGGCACCGCGGCGGCGCGCACCGCGTCATAGCCCTCTGGCCAAGGCAGGCATTGCGTGCCCGGCGCCGTGCAGTACTCGGCATAGCCGCCGCCATTGGCCAGGGCGCACACCCGGTCGCCGACCGCGTAGCCGGCGTCCCCACCCACCGCCGCCACCTGCCCGGCGACCTCCAGCCCCAGCAGCGGGCTGGCGCCCGGCGGCGGCGGGTACGCGCCCAGGCGCTGCTGCACGTCCGGCCGGTTCACGCCGGCGGCCTCCACGCGGATCAACACCTCGCCGGGGCCGGGCTGCGGCACCGGCCCGCGGGCGATGTGCAGCACCTCCGGTCCGCCGGGACTATGGGCGACGTGGCGCATTTCGCTCGGCACGGTCATGGCGCAACTCCGCATTTTGCCTGAAACGTCCTGCCTACGCGGCGGGCGCCGCCGCTACAACGCATTTCCGAACGCGTCGAGCGGCTCGAAAAATCAACTTGCCCTTCATATCGTATACCACATACAATTTGTGCGGGCCGGGATCGGCGACAGTCGAGCGTCCGGCTCGCAGGACGCCCGGGCATAGCCGCGAGGCGCGTATGACGACCTGAGCGGTCTCATTTCCACAACGGCCAGCCATAATGGCCAGCGCAAAGACACAGCAAAGAGGGAAGATCATGTCTGCGACCACTGCACCCGCCAAGCCTGGCCGTTCCACCGCCGAAGACACGCTGGTCAGCAAGCAACGCGACGACAACGTCATCTCGGGCGGCCGGCTGGTCGCCAAGGCGCTGAAGAACGAAGGGGTGGACACCATTTTCACCCTTTGCGGCGGCCACATCATCGACATCTACGATGGCTGCGTGGACGAAGGCATCCGCATCGTCGACGTGCGGCACGAGCAGGTCGCGGCCCACGCCGCCGACGGCTACGCCCGTCAGACCGGCAAGCTCGGCTGCGTCGTCACCACCGCCGGACCCGGCTGCACCAACGCGGTCACCGGCATCGCGACGGCGTTCCGCTCCGAAAGTCCGATCCTGCATATCGGCGGCCAGGGCGCGCTGGGGCAGCATATGATGGGCTCGCTGCAGGACCTGCCGCATGTCGACATGATGCGCCCGATCACCAAGTTCGCCGCCGGCGTCCGTTCCACCGAACGCATCGCCGACATGATCGCCATGGCGGCGCGCGAGAGCTTCGCCGGCGCCCCTGGCCCGTCCTACCTGGAAATCCCGCGCGACGTGCTGGACCGGGAGATCGACATCTCCAAGGCGGTGATCCCGCAGGCCGGCCACTACCGCGCCAGCACGAAGTCGGTCGGCGACGTGCGCGACGTGCAGCGCCTGGCGGACATGATCAACGCCAGCAAGCGCCCGGTGATGCTGGTGGGCAGCCAGGTCTGGACCGCCCGAGGCCACGAGGAGGCCATCGACCTGATCCGTGCGCTGGACGTCCCGGCGTATTTCAACGGCGCGGCCCGTGGGTTGCTGCCGCCCGGCGACCCGCATCATTTCGACCGCACCCGGCGCGAGGGTTTCGACAAGGCCGACCTGATCGTCATCGTGGGCACCCCGTTCGACTTCCGCATGGGATACGGCAAGCGCCTGGGCAACGGCGCCGACATCGTGCAGATCGACATGGACTACCGCACCGTCGGCAAGAACCGCGACATCGCGCTCGGTCTGGTGGGCGATCCCGGCACCATCCTGGCTGCGGTCCGCCAGGCCGCCACCGGCGGCATCGGCAACGGCAACCGGCAGTCCCGCCAGCAATGGATGGAGGCCCTGCGCGCCAGCGAGGCCGCAGCGACCGAGAAGCTGATGCCGCTGTTCAAGTCCGACAGCAATCCCATCCACCCGTACCGCCTCGCCTGGGAGCTGAACGAGTTCCTGAACGACGACACCATCTACATCGGCGACGGCGGGGACGTGGTGACGATTTCCGCCCAGGCGGTGCGCCCACGCCGGCCGGGGCAATGGATGGACCCCGGCGCGCTGGGCAGCCTGGGCGTGGGCACCGGCTTCGCGCTGGCGGCCAAGCTCGCGCATCCTGAGAAGGAGGTGCTGTGCTTCTACGGCGACGGCTCGTTCGGCATGACGGGTTTCGACATGGAGACGGCCAACCGCTTCAACGCTCCCTACGTCGCGGTGATCGGCAACAACTCGGCCATGAACCAGATACGCTACGGCCAGATCACGAAATACGGCGAGCAGCGGGGCAACGTCGGCAATCTGCTCGGCGACGTGCCGTTTGGGAAATTCGCGGAGATGCTGGGCGGCTATGGCGAGGAGGTGCGCGAAGCCGCGGGGATAGCTCCGGCGCTGCAGCGCGCGCGCGAGGCCGTCAGGCGGGATGGCAAGTCCGCCATCGTCAATGTTTGGGTCGATCCACGCGAATACGCGCCAGGGACCAAAGCTCAAACGATGTACAAGTAGGGAAAGCGTCGTGGGCCGCCGCGAGGCGGCCCTTTCTCTTGCGGGCGAGCGACATCACGCCCCTCGAGACCGCAGATTGGATAGCCCGAGGTTACGTCAGCAATTTTCAGGATTGACTTCGAGAGACCTGGCACGCGAAGCGGTTGCCCGCCGGGTGCCGCCGGAATGCGCGTCTACATTCTTCTCGATGATTCTCGGCGGCTGGCCGCCATCGAGCCAATCTCCATGCCGCTCCATGTGCGCCGCGAGTCCAAGCGTATGCTCACGTACTAGGCGCTCGGCCAGCCCGGCATTTCGGCTCTCAAGCGCCTCGATGATTTTGAAGTGCTCGTGTATCGAGCGGGACACGCGATCGTCCTGTCGCATGGCGACGGAGCGGATCGACCGCATGTGTATGAAAAGGCCGTCGGTCAGCTCGCTCATCAACCCGCACCCGCTCAGCCGGATGATGGCCTTGTGGAAGGCCATGTTCGCTTCGCTGTATTCGTCGAGCCGCTGCGCCGGATCGGTCTTGAAGTGCTCGAACATCGCGCGAAGCTCGCGTATCTGCTCCGGCGTCGCGCGGGATGTCGCCATCGCCGCCGCCATGCTTTCGATGGCGGCCCAGACGGTGATCATCTCGACCACCTCGCGCTTGGTCTTACGCACGACGTAGACGCCGCGACGTGGCAGCGACCGTACGAAGCCTTCCTGCTCCAGGACGGTCAACGCCTCGCGTATAGGGGTCCGGCTTACTCCCAGGTCGTCGGAGAGTTGGCGCTCATCGAGACGAATTTCGGACGGATGGCCGTAGATGTCCATTTCCGTGATCGCGCGCTTGATCGCGTCGCAGGCGAGACTACGCAACCCGACGCCGACGTTGAGCCGCAGCACTTCGAGGCGGGGGGAAGGAACCATGTCCGGCATATGGCGCTTCCCAAAACGGTGTACACTAAGTTGTTGTATTCAATTGGCCAAACCGCTGCACGCAGCAAAGTAGCTGTAACGATCCGCATCGAGGGCAGCAAGAGCCGACAAGATGGCGGCCGGCCTTCCTGCTTTGTCGAAAGCAGGAAGGCCATTGCCCAGCAGGCTACTCCGCTGCCGTCGCGACATGCGCGGCAGCCGTCGCGACCCGGGCTGCACAGAACTTGAACTCGGGGATCAGGCCGGTCGGGTCGAGGGCTGGGTTGGTCAACAGGTTGGCCGCAGCTTCGGCGTAGCAGAACGGCATGAACACCATGCCCTGCGGCACGTCGCGGTCGGAGCGGACCTTCACCTCCACGGCGCCGCGGCGGGTCTCGACCCGGATACGGTCTCCCGGGTTGAGCTTGGCGCCCCACAGGTCCTTGGGCGACATGAAGGCCACCGCCTCCGGCTCGATGGCGTCGAGCACGCCCGAGCGCCGGGTCATCGAGCCGGTGTGCCAGTGTTCCAGGACCCGCCCGGTGGAGAGCACCATGGGATAATCTGCGTCCGGCACCTCGTCCGGCGGCAGGACGTTGGCCGGCACGATCCGCCCGCGCCCGCTCTCGGTCGGGAACCCGGAGTAGAAGATGATCTCGTGGCCCGGCACGTCGGGAGCGTCCACCGGATAGGTCACCGCCCCTTCGCGCTCCAGCCGCTCCCAGGTGATGTTGGCCAGGGACGGCATGGCCATCGCCATCTCGGCAAAGATCTCGGCGGGACCGGGGTAGTTCCAGCTCAGGCCCATGCGCTGCGCCACCTGCTGCATGATCCACCAATCTTGGCGGGCGTCTCCCGGCGGGGCGATCACCGGCCGGGCGATCTGCACCCGGCGGTCGGTGTTGGTGAACGTGCCGCTCTTCTCGGCGAAGGCGGAGGCGGGCAGCACCACGTCGGCGTGGAACGCGGTCTCGGTCAGGAACAGGTCCTGCACGACGAGGTGATCGAGCTTGGCCAGTGCCTCGCGCGCGTGGTTTAGGTCGGGGTCGGACATCGCGGGGTTCTCGCCCTCGATGTACATGCCCTTGATTCCTCCTTGGTGGATCGCCGTCATGATCTCGACGACGGTGAGGCCCTTCTGCGGATCGAGCTTGGCGTTCCAGAGGGCTTCGAGCTGCTCGCGGACTTGCGTTTTCCCAACCGACTGGTAATCCGGGAAGAACATCGGAACCAGGCCGGCGTCGGACGCGCCCTGCACGTTGTTCTGGCCGCGCAGCGGGTGCAGCCCGGCTCCCGGTCGGCCAACCTGGCCGGTGACGAGCGCCAGCGCGATCAGGCAGCGGGCGTTGTCGGTGCCGTGCACGTGCTGGCTGATGCCCATGCCCCAGAAGATGAGCGAGGTGCGAGCGGTGGCGTAGAGCCGGGCGACCTCGCGCAGCGTCTGCGCCGGGATACCGCAGACGGCTTCCATCTTCTCGGGCGAGAAGTCTTTGATGCGCGCCTTGAGTTCCGCGTAGCCCTCGGTGTAGCCGGCGATGTACTGTTCGTCGGTCAGCCCTTCCTCGATGATCGTGTGCAGCAGCGCGTTCAGCAGCGCCACGTCGCTGCCGGGCTTGAACGCCAGGTGGTGCAGCGCGTGCCGGGACAGCGCCTGACGGCGCGGGTCGATGACGATGAGCTTGGCGCCGTGATCCTTGACGGCGTTCTTGATGAAGGTGGCGGCAACCGGATGGTTCACCGTCGGGTTCGCGCCGATGACAATGATCACCTCGGCGTCCAGCGCCGCGGCGAACGGCGCGGTGACGGCGCCGGAGTTGACGCCCTCCATCAGCGCCGCCACCGACGAGGCGTGGCAAAGCCGCGTGCAGTGGTCGACGTTGTTCGAGCCGAAGCCGGTCCGCACCAGCTTCTGGAACAGGTACGCCTCCTCGTTCGACCCCTTGGCCGAGCCGAACCCGGCCAGGGCGCGAGGGCCGTCGGCGTCGCGGATGCGAACCAGGCCGCCGGCCGCGCGCTCCAGCGCCTCCTCCCACGTCGCCTCGCGGAAATGCGTCCACGGGTTTGCCGGATCGACCTGGTCCTGCGCGTGCTTGCCGACGTTCGGCAGCCGCACCAGCGGCTTGGTCAGGCGGTGCGGGTGGTGGATGTAGTCGAAACCGAAGCGGCCCTTCACGCACAACCGGTTGTGGTTCGCCGGGCCGTCGCGGCCGTTGGCGTAGACCACCTTTTCGTTCTTGACCTCGTAGGTGACCTGGCAGCCGACGCCGCAGTACGGGCACAGGCTGTCCACTTTGCGGTCAGGCCACACTACCCGCGTCTCATCCGCGTCGAGGTAGGCGGCGGGCATCAGCGCGCCGGTCGGGCAGGCCTGCACGCACTCGCCGCACGCCACGCAGGTCGAGGCGCCCATCGGGTCGTCGAAGTCGAACACCACCTTGGAGCCGGCGTTGCGGTAGGCCATGCCGATCACGTCGTTGACCTGCACCTCGCGGCAGGCGCGGACGCACAGGTTGCACTGGATGCAGGAGTCCAGGTTCACCCGCATCGCCGGGTGGCTGGGGTCGTGCTGCCAACGTTCTGCCGCCGGGAAGCGGCTTTCGGTGACGTCGATGCGCTCGGCCCAGTTCCAGAACGAGGAGGTCGGGTCGTGCGAGGTGGCGCGCGCCGGCTGGTCGGCGACCAGCAGCTCCATCACCATTTTCTGGGCCTTGACCGCGCGCTCGGACTGGCTGTGGACCTTCATGCCGACCGCGGGCATGCGCTTGCAGGACGGCGCCAGCACCCGCTCGCCCTCGATCTCCACCATGCACACGCGGCAGTTGCCGTCCGGCCGGTAACCCGGCGAGGGCTTGTGGCACAGATGCGGGATGCCGGTGCCGGTCCGCCGCGCCACGTCCCAGAGCGACTCTCCCGCCCTGGCTTCCACCCGTTCGCCGTCGAGTTCGAACACCAGGCCTTGCGTCTCGGTGGTGGTGCCTTCGAGGTTCTGTGGTCCCTCGCGCATTGTCGAGCTGCTCATTCTGCGGCCTCCCTGGGCGCCAGCAATTCTGGAAAATAGCGTATGAGGCAGGTTAGCGGATTGGAGGCCGCCTGACCCAGCCCGCAGATCGAGGCGTCGCGCATGACCTGCGACAACTCGCCCAGCAGGTCGGCGTCCCAAGCGCCGCGCTCCATCAGCATACGTGCTTTCTGGGTGCCCGAGCGGCAAGGCGTGCATTGGCCGCAGCTCTCGTCCTCGAAGAACCGCATGAGGTTGAGGACGACGCCTTGCAGGTTGTCCCGCTCGGAGAACACCACCACCGCCGCGGAGCCGATGAAGCAGCCATGCTTCTCCAGCGTGCCGAAATCGAGCGGGATGTCGGCCATGGACGCGGGCAGGATGCCGCCGGACGCGCCGCCGGGCAGGTAGGCGGTGAAGGTTTCGCGGTCCGCCATGCCGCCGCAGTACTCGTCGATCAGTTCCTGCGCGGTGATGCCGGCCGGCGCCAGCTTCACGCCCGGCTCCTTGACCCGGCCGGACACCGAGAAGCTGCGTAGCCCGACGCGGCCGTTGCGGCCGAAGCCGGTCCACCACTCGGCGCCTTTCTCGATTAGGTCGCGCACCCAGTAGAGCGTCTCGACGTTGTTGATCAGGGTGGGGCGGCCGAACAGGCCGACCTGGAACGGGAACGGCGGCTTGTGCCGCGGCAGGCCGCGCTTTCCCTCTAGGCTCTCCAGCATCGACGATTCCTCGCCGCAGATGTACGCGCCGGCGCCGCGCCGCATGTGGATGCTGGGGCCGCCCGCCGGCAGCTTGGCAATCTCGCGGGTCAGGATTTCGTACGCCACCGGGTATTCGTCGCGCAGGTAGATGTAGACCTCGTGCGCCTCGACCACGTGCGCGCCGATCAGCATGCCCTCCAGGAAGCGGTGCGGGTCGGAGTTCAGGTAGTGGCGGTCCTTGAAGGTTCCCGGCTCGCCCTCGTCGGCGTTGACCGCCATCAGCCGCGGGCCAGGCTCGCCGCGCACCGAGCGCCACTTGCGCCCGGTCGGGAACCCGGCCCCGCCAAATCCGCGCAGGCCGGTGCCGTCGAGTTTCGAAAGCACGTCCTCGACGCCGACCTCGCCCGACCGGATTTGCCCGAGCAGGCGGTAGCCGCCGCCGGCGACATAGGCGTCGTAGTCGATGTAATCGGCAGGAACGTGCGGGTGGGTGTCGCCGCGGGCAATCGCCTCGGCCACCGCGGCGGGGTCGGCCTTGTGCAGGAAATGGTGCCCGACTTCGGCGACCGGCGCCTGGTCGCACAGGCCGACGCACGGCGCGCGCACCACCCTTACCTCCGGGTTCGTGCCGTTCGCGTCGAGCTGCGCCTGCAACTCCGCCAGCAGCTTTTCGGCTCCGAACATCGCGCAGGTCACGCTGTCGCAGACCCTGACCACCAGCGGCGCGAGCGGCGGGTCGTTTTCCTTCACCACGTCGAAATGCGCGTAGAACGTCGCCGTCTCGAACACTTCCGCGTAGGCCAGCCGCATCTCGTCTGCCAGCGCCGCGAGGTGCGCCGCCGAAATCTGCGTGTAGGTGTCCTGGATCAGGTGCAGGTGCTCGATCAGCCATTCGCGGGTGCGCGGACGGTCGCCGAGCAGCGTCGTGATTTCGTGTTTGGCCTGGGGTTGAACGTCGCGGCCCTTCGGCGTTGCCTTGGCACGCCGACGGCCTGCTCCCGGATGCTCGAACCGAACGACCTCGCCAGCGCCTGTCGCAGCCATGGACATCTCCCCGTGCTGGCCTCGCGTCGGCCACCATGTATGTTGTATGCAATATCGTCTCAAGACAGCGGAATGCAAAGGCTGAACCCGACGTTTTCAGCGCCATCCAGCGGGAGACGCCCATCCATGTCGATGCCCATGCGCGTGATCGGGCTGGCGGGCTGGAGCGGCGCAGGCAAAACGACCCTGCTGCGCCGCCTGATTCCGGTTTTGACCTTGCGCGGCCTTCGGGTCTCGACCCTGAAGCACGCGCATCACGGTTTCGACATCGACCGCCCCGGAAAGGATTCCTGGGAACACCGCCAGGCCGGAGCCGAGGAGGTGCTGGTGGCCTCGGCCACGCGGTGGGCGCTGATGCACGAACTCCGCGGCGAGGCCGAGCCTGGCCTGGCCGAACTGCTCGCGCACATGCGGGCCGTGGACCTGGTCCTGGTCGAGGGCTTCAAGCGCGACGCCCACCCCAAGATCGAGGTTTTCCGCGCAGCCAACGGCAAGCCGCCGATGCATCCCGACGACCTCTCGATCATAGCCGTCGCCGCGGACGTCGCCTTTCCCGGCATCGACATTCCGGTCCGCCACCTCGACGACGCCGCCGGCCTCGCCGACTTGGCGCAGTCGTGCGCCGTGCCGGTCGACGACATCGCGTGGCCGGGGCGGTAGGCGGAAATGGCGCAGCTCTCCGACGACTGCTTCGCGTTCGGCGGCAAGCTGCTGGCGCTCGACGCGGCGCTACGCATCATCGCGGCCGATGTGCGACCCGTGGAGGGTGTCGAGCAGGTCGTGCTGGGCGCGGCGGACGGCCGCGTGCTCGCCGAAAGCGTGGCGGCGCCGCTTGATCTCCCGCCGTTCGCCAACTCGGCGGTCGATGGCTACGCGGTGCGCCTGGCGGACCTCGAGGGCGCGCCGGCGCTGCCCGTCGCAGGACGCATCGCGGCCGGCGCGCCCGCCGTGGACGCGCTGGCGCCGGGCAGCGCCTGGCGCATCTTCACCGGCGCCGCGCTGCCTGCGGGGGCCGACACCGTCTTCATGCAGGAGGACGTGCGCCTCGACGAGCAAGGGCGCGTGCAGTTCCCGGCCGGCCTGCGCGCGGGCGCGAACACCCGCCGGCGCGGCGAGGACATCGCGAGCGGGACGCTGGCGCTGCCCGCCGGACGACGCCTGCGCCCGCAGGATCTGGCGCTCGCGGCGGCGCTCGGGCTGCGGCGCCTGACGGTGCGCGCGCCCGTCCGCGTGGCGCTGTTCTCGACCGGGGACGAGTTGGTCGAGCCGGGCGCCGCGACCGGGCCGGCGCAGCGCTACGACTCCAACCGGGTGCTGCTGGCGGCACTCGCGCGCCGGGCCGGGGCGCAGGTCACGGATTTCGGCATCCTGCCCGACCGGCGGAGCGCCATCGAGGCCGCGCTCTCGGCCGCCGCCCGGGAACACGACCTGATCCTCACCTCCGGCGGCGTCTCGACCGGCGAGGAGGACCACGTGCGCGAGGCGGTCGGGCGGTTGGTGTTTTGGCGCCTGGCGATCAAGCCTGGCCGCCCGGTCGCGATGGGGGGCGTGGCCGGTGTGCCGTTCGTGGGGCTGCCCGGCAACCCGGTGGCGGCGTTCGTGACTTTCGCCCATGTGGCCCGCCCGCTGATCGCGGCGCTCGCCGGCGCTGCGGTGCAGGCCCCGGCGGCCTATCGCGTCGAGGCCGCGTTCAGCTACCGCAAGAAAGCGGGGCGGCGCGAGTACGTGCGCGTGCGCTTGGCGCCCGGCCCCGACGGCACGCCGCAGGCCCACAAGCACGGCGTCGAGGGCGCCGGGATTCTCACCTCCCTGACCGAAACCGACGGGCTGGCGGAGCTGGACGAGGCGGTGACGGCGGTGTCTCCCGGCGACGGCGTGGGCTTCCTACCGTACGAAATGCTGTTCTGAGGCGTCAGATTTCGGGGTGCGCGGTCGCCAGGCGGTCCGCTTCGAGCAAGTCCTCGGGCGTGTTGACGTTGAGGAACGGATCGACCGGCTCCACCGGCCACTCCACCGCCGAACAGGAGTGCCGCCCGGTGAACGCGTCGATCTTGCGGGTGTCGTCCACGGCCACGGCGCGGCGCAACTCGTCCCGCACGGATACCGGCCATAGCCCGATGACCGGGTGCGTCCATCCGCCGGACGCGGCGCAGGCGAAGGTGGCGCGGCGGCGCTCGGCGTGCAGGCGGGCAACCAGGTCGCGCGGCAGGAACGGCGCGTCGCCGGGCGCCGTCACCACCCACTCGGTCGCCGGCTCGTTCGAGGCGGCCCACTCCAGCGCCGCCAGGACGCCGGCGAGCGGCCCGGGATGACCCGGCAGGCTGTCGGCCACGACCGGCAGGCCCAAAGCCCCGAAGCGCGCCGGGTCGTCGTTGGCGTTGAGCACCAGCCGCGTGACCTGCGGCGTCATGCGCTCGACCAGCCTGGCCAGGACGGTGCGGCCCCCCACGAGCCGCAGCGCCTTGTCGCCGCCGCCGAGCCGGCGCGCCAAGCCGCCCGCGAGGATCGCGCCGAGCGTCGGCGGCTGGTCAGGACTCATCGGGCGCGCTCTTGCGGCGGTGCCGTACGCCCTCGTCGGCGACCGCTTCGAGGTCCTGGTCGAACACGATGCGCTCGGCTCCCGACAGCGCCAGGAAACGCTTGCCGCGTGCCCGTCCGATCAAGGTCAGGCCGGCGTTGCGCGCCAGCTCCACGCCCCATCCGGTGAAGCCGGAGCGCGACACCAGGATCGGGATGCCCATCCGCACCGTCTTGATGACCATCTCCGAGGTCAGCCGCCCGGTGGTGTAGAAGATCTTGTCGGCGCCCGCGATGCCGTTGCGGTGCATGTGGCCCGCCACCTTGTCCACCGCGTTGTGCCGGCCGACATCCTCCATGAACACCAACGGCTGGTCCGCCGCGCACAGCACCGCGCCGTGAATCGCCCCGGCTTCCAGGTACAGCGACGGCATCGTGTTGATCGCGTGCGTCAGCCGGTACAGCCAGGAGGTGCGTAGCTCCGCGGCGGGGAGGCGAACCCCCTCGATCACGTCCATCAGGTCGCCGAACGCGGTGCCCTGGGCGCAACCGGAGGTCTGGGTCCGCTTGCGCAGCTTCTCCTCGTAGTTGGTCTTGCGCTCGGTTCGCACGACGACGACGGCGAGTTCCTCGTCGTAGTCGATGCCGGTGATCGCGTCGTCCGGCCGCAGCATGCCCTGGTTGAGGAAGTATCCGACCGCAAGGTCTTCGGGATAGTCGCCGACCGTCATGGCGGTGACGATCTCCTGGCCGTTCAGGAACAGCGTCAGCGACCGCTCCACGGGCACCCTTGTCGCGACCGCGGCGCCGGTGTGGTCGGTGCCGACCAGGCTCACGGTCAGGCGCGGGTCGTCCGGGTTGGGCCGGACGCGGAGGCGGTCGGGCACGTCCGTGACGGATGAGTTCCACATCCGGCCTATGTGGCCTCGCCGACGTCGATAATGAACCCGCGCGCGCGCAGCGCCTCCCGCGTCCTGCGGTCGCGCAGCAGGGCGACGAAGCGCCGCACCTCCGGGCGGTCGAGCCGCGCCGTGGGCACGACGAAGTCGTACTGCTCGACCTGCAGCGGGAGGAAGCCCAGGCCGTACTCGCGCGCGACCGTCTCGATGGCGACGCCCCAATCCGCCCGGCCTTGCGCCACGGCGACCGCCACCGCGTTGTGGGATTTCGTCTGCGCCGCGTAGCCGCCCGGCCGGACCCCCGCCAACAGGCGGTCGATCAGGATGCGCGTGCCGCTGCCGGCGTTGCGGTTGACCATGAGCGCGTCACGGTCCGCGGTCGCCGCCTCGACGGCCGCCTCCGCCGACCGGCAGCCGCGGAACCGCGCGTCGTCGGGACGGAACACGATGCCCTGGAGGCGGCCGTATCCGGGCACCAGGGTCAGCGCATCCGTCAGGTAGGGCGTGTTGTAGACGCCGCTTGCCGGGTCCATCAGGTGGATGCCCGCGAGGTCGCACTCGCCGCGCTTGGCCGCCGCGAGGCCGCCCGAACTGCCGACCGCGAGCGACTTCGCCACCAGCCCCTCGCGTTCGAGCAGGCCGATCAGCATGTCGAGCCCGACGCAGTTGCTGCCGATCGCCACAAGGTCCGCCGGCCGCAGCCCGGCCCCGATGAGCTGGACGTCGACCTGGGCGCCGGCTGGCACCGTCTCGGTCAGGGCAGGCACCGCGAAGAAGCCGTCGGCCTGGGCGAAGCTCGTCACCGCGCCCGACCCCTTCGCCGTCGGGTACGCGGCCAGCCCGCCGCCCGGCGCCTGCAACAGCGAGACCAGCACGTACTCGGTTCGGCCGCGCTCGGAGCCGATACGCAGCGGCAGCGTGGCGCGCACGATCTCCCGCTGCGCCGGCGGCTGGCCGCCCAGGGCGCGGATCACCGGCGCCACGAACTCGTGGAAGGTGAAGATGGCGGAAGTCGGGAAGCCGGGCAGGACCGCGACCGGCTTGCCGCCGGCGACGGCGAGGCAGAGCGGCTTGCCCGGCTTCAGCGCGACCCCGTGCACCAGGATTCCAGGGTCGGCCAAGCGCGCCACCACCTGGTAGGCAAGGTCGCCCGCGCCCTTGGACGTGCCGCCGGACAGCAGCACCACGTCGCCCTCGCGCAGCGCCCGTTCCAGGGCGGCGGCGAGCAGCTCCGTGTCGTCCGGGACGATGCCGTGCGGCACCGGCTCGCCGCCCAGCTCCTCGACGGCGGCGGCGAGCGCCGCGGCGTTGCTGTCGAACACCTGGCCGGGACGGATCGGCCCGCCGGGCGCCACGATCTCGTTCCCGGTCGAGAAGATGGCGACCCGTGGCCGTCGCCAGACCGGCGCCTCGCCGAGCCCGACCGCGGCGAGCATGCCGATCTCGCGCGAGGTGAGCAGGCGCCCTTGGCGCAGCGCCGTCTCGCCCCGGGCGATGTCGGAACCGGCGGTCGCGATGAACTGCCCGGCCACGGCGGGGCGGCGGATTTCGACCAGGACGGGACCGGCCGCCGTCTCGCGCAGCTCGGTGTACTCGACCATGACCACGGCGTCGGCGCCGCGCGGGACCATCCCGCCGGTCGCGATCACGCTGGCGCTGCCTTCGGCAAGGGCGATGGCGGGCTGGATGCCCGGCGTCAGGATCTCGTCGTTCAGCCGCAGCACGGCCGGCGCGTCGTCGGAGGCCTCCGCCGTGTCCTCGGCGCGCACCGCGAAGCCGTCCACGCCCGCGCGGTCGAAGCCGGGCACGTCCAAGGGGGCGAGCACGTCGCGGGCGAGCACGCGCCCGCGCGCCCTCGCCAGCGGAACCTGCTCCTCGCCCAGCGGCTCCAGCCGCAGGTGGCGGCGGAAACGCGCCTCGGCCTCGTCGCGGCTCACGACCTCGAGGAACTGGTCCTGGCGCGCCGCCTGCCGCAGCGTGGCCAGGGAAGGTGGGCTGGTCATGCGCCATCGTCTCCGCATCGGTCGTCGTAGAGGTGGATACGCACGACGCTGCCCGGAGCATGGCCTTCGCTTGCCTCGGGTACGACGACGAACCCGTCGGCCCGCGCCGCGCCGGCAAGGCCGCCGCTCTCGGCCGATCCCAAGGGCGTCGCACGGCCGCCCGCCACGCGCACGCGAACCAGGTCGGTGAAGCCGATCGCGGACACGATCTTGCGGTCGAGCGCCGCGTCCGTCACGCCGTACGGGAGCGCCGCGAGACGCCCGGCCAGACGCCGGACCGCGCGCGCCGCCAGCATGTCGTAGGCCGAAAGACAGCCAAGGGGCGTGCCCGGCAGCAACAGCGCCGGCATGTCGCCCAATTGGCCAACTCCGGCGGAGCCTCCGGGTCGCATCGCGATCCCGTGCATGTCGAGCCTGCCGCCAGCCTCGGCGACCGCGAGCGGAGCTTCGTCGTCCGCGCCGACGCCGCAGCGCCCGGCGACCAGCACCAGGTCGATGCCTGCCGCGGGCCGCGCCATGGCCTGCGCCAGCGCGGTTCGGCCCGCATCGTCCGGGGGCGAGACCTCGACGCGCCCGCCGTCGCGGGCAACCAGCGCGCACAGCATCGGCGTCAGCGCATCGTGGCCGCCGGCCTTCGCTCCCGCCACGACCAGGCGCACCCGGGGGCGGCGCACCACGGCCACGCGCGTCACGCCCATGGCGGCGAGCAGCGCGATGTCTTGCGGCCGCAATCGCCTCGACCTGGGGACGGCCTCCGTTCCGGCGCGCAACTCGCTCCCGCGGCGGTCCACGCCCTCGCCCCGAGCCACCGGCGCCAACACCTCCAACGCCGCGGCGCCGCTCCGCTGCGCCGCGTCGAACGGCAGGATCGCGTCGGCGCCCGTGGGCAGCGGCGCCCCGGCCACGGCGAGGAAGGCCGAAGCGGGCGGCAGGGCGCCTGCATCTTGCGCTCCCACCAGCGCCCCCACCAGCGCCAGGAGCAGGGGGTTGTAGAAGCTGGCCCCCTCGCTGTCGGCGGCACGCGCCGCGTACCCGTCCACGGCGGCGGCGTCGGCATTGGGCCAGTCCGCTCCGCTGACGCACGGCGTCGCCGCGACCCTGCCGCAAGCGCCTTCGACGTCGACCGTCTCCGGTCCAAGGGCGGCGACGCGCCCATCGATCCATGTCAGCGCCGTCGGCAGCGGAATGCGGTGCACGCGCGGCTCCAGTTCATGCGTGAGCGACGCGGTCACCGACTACAGCAACATCGCCGCCGCTGCGAGGGCAGGCGAGGCGACGCGGATTTACAGGAGGTGGAGCAGCCCATATTCCAACGGCATGACCGACAGCATCCCCAGGCAGCGCGCCGACCGCACCCAGCTCCAACAGATCATCGCGGGCCTGACCGAAGGCGTGGTCATCATCAACCCCGACCAGACCATCGCGTGGGCCAACCAGACCGCGCTGACGCTGCATGGGATCGGATCGGTGAAAGAGCTTGGCGGCACCGTATCCGAGTACCGCAAACGTTTCGAGCTGCGCTACCAGAATCGGCACAGGCTGCCGGAAGGCGACTCCCCCATGGAGCGGCTGATCGCCGGCGAGGCGTTCAGCGAGGTCGTGGTGGAGGTCGTCCGCGCAGGAGGGGGCGAGCATGGCCAGGACAAGCATGGCCAGGACAAGCATGGCCAGGACAAGCATGGCCAGGACAAGCACTGGGTCCACCAGATACGCAGCCTGGTGCTGACCGACCCGCATGGGCAGCCCGACTGCCTGGTGCTGATCATCAACGACGAGACCGAGCGGTTCAACGCCGAGCAGCGCTTCGAACGCGCCTTCGGGGCCAACCCGGCGCCGGCGGTCATCGTCCGGCTCTCGGACATGCGCTACGTGAAGGTCAACCGCGGCTTCCTGGAGATGACCGGCTACCTGCGCGACGCGATCATCGGCCGCTCGGTCCACGAGGTCGACGTGCTGCGCGGGGCCGACCGGCGGGAGCTGGCGGTGGAGCGGCTGCATGCCGGGGCCACCATCCCGCAGATGGAGGGCTGCCTCAGCCTGCCGGACGGCAAGGAGAAGACCGTCCTGCTCGGCGGCCAGCCGATCGAGATCGGCGACGAGGCATGCATGCTGTTCACTTTCGCCGACCTGCACCCGCGCAAGCAGGCGGAGGACGCGCTGCGCCACAGCGAGGAGCGGTTCGCCAAGGCGTTCCGCATGGCGCCAGGGCCGATGGCGATCCTGGCGCTCGACGGGCTGCGCGTGCTCGACGTCAACGACGCCTTCACCGCCGCCACTGGTTGGCGCCGGGAGGAGGTCGTGGGCCGCAGCGAAGCCGAGCTGGAGCTGTGGGGTCGCGGCGAGCCGCACGACCAGCTGGAGCGGCAGCTGAAGCAGACCGGGCACCTCCGCAGCGTCGACATCCAGCTGCGGTCCAAGACCGGGACGGCCGGGGATTACCTGCTGTCGGCGGAAACCGTGACCATCCATCACGAACGTTGCGTATTGAGCGTGATGCAGGACATCACCCAGCGCAAGCAGACCGAGACGGACCTCGTGGCGGCAATCGAGTCCGTCATGCAGGACACCTCGTGGTTCGGCCAGAAGATCGTCGAGAAGCTGGCGAGCCTGACCCAGGCGCATGGCCCCGTCGCCGAGGGGCCGAGCATCGCGACCCTCTCGTCGAGGGCGCGCGAGGTGCTCGGGCTGGTGGCGCAAGGGCTGTCCGACGCCGACATCGCCGGAAGGCTGGGCATCACGCGAAACACCGTTCGCAATCACATTTCGTTGATATACGCCAAGATCGGCGTGCATCGGCGCAGCGCGGTCATCGTGTGGGCACGGGAGAGAGGCTTGGTGGCGCCGGTCAAACCTTTGGCGAAGCTTAAGAAAGCTAGGCGTCAAAAGGCGGCGTAGTGAAAGCGTCATGGCTCCTTGATGCAAAAAGACCGTCCACGGATGGTCTTTACGGTCCTGTTTTGCTGCTGGACGTGGCGGCGGCATTCGCCGATTAGGCATACGCGCACACCACTTTTGCTGGTGCGACGCCGTCGCAATGCTTGGAAAAGGATGTCCGATGGACAAGGATCGCGTCGAGGGCCTGGGCAAGAAGGTGTCTGGGTCCATCAAGGAGGCGATCGGCAAGATCACCGGCGATGGCGCGACGCAGGCGGAAGGCCACGCGGAAAAAACCACCGGCGCCGCGCAAAACGCCGTGGGTGGAGCTAAGGACGCCACGCGCGACCTCCTCAAGGAATAGGCGCAATCATGGCCATCGAAGCACCAGAAAACCGCTTGGGGGCCGTTGATCCAGCCCTTCAGCGAACCGATGCCGCCGAGCAGCGTTTGACCCTTCACGGCGAGAAAATCGAAGTCTCTCGTCGGCGGGTCGACACTTCGCTGGTGCGCGCCACACGAACCACGCGCACTCGGGAACAGCTCGTCGAAGCCGATCTGAGCCACGAGCGCGTCGAGGTGGAGCGTATCCCAATCGGCCGCACGGTCGACAGCGTGCCGCCCGTTCGACAGGACGGCGACACGACGATCCTCTCCGTGGTGGAAGAGGTTGTCGTCGTCGAGCGCCGGCTGGTCCTCAAGGAGGAGGTGCATGTCCGGCGAGTGAAGACCACAGAACACCACCGCGAGACCGTGACCCTGCGCGAGCAAGAGGCCACGGTCACGCGGACTGCGTTGGGGGCCGGACTTTCGGCCGGACCCTCCACGTCCACCAATCCTCCCTCCAACAAGGACCCGATACGATGACTGATGAAACCATTGTCGCCGTCTACGACACCGCCGCCCACGCCGAAGCCGCGGTTCGCGACTTGACCGCTGCCGGCATCCCGCAGAGCGCCATCAGCCAGCACGCCGACACCGCGATGTCGGGCGGCGCCAGTGTCGCGCAGCCGGTGCGTGAGCAGGGATTCTGGGCGAGCCTGTTCGGCGGCGAGCCGGACCACGACACCTCCGTCTACGACCGCAGCCTCCAGGGTGGCTCCACCGTCGTCAGCGTCCAGACGCCCGACGCGCATGTCACGAAGGTGACCGGCATCCTCGAGAGCCACCATCCGATCGACATCGACGAGCGCGCCAGCGGCTACGCCCAGACACAGACCACGACGACCCGCACCCCGTTGGCAGCGGCAACCCCGCCGCGCGCCGCCGTGGCAAGCGCCGCGGCGACCGGCGAAGGCAGCCTGAAGCTTTCCGAGGAGCGCCTGGCGATCGGCAAGCGCCTGGTCAACCGCGGCGGCACCCGCATCCGCCGCTTCGTGATCGAGACCCCGGTCGAGGAGCAGGTTCGCCTGCGCAGCGAGAAGGTGACGCTCGAGCGTCACCCGGTCGCCGACGGCCGCCCGGCCACCGACGTCGACTTCAGCGACAAGACCATCGAGATGTCGGAGAGCGCCGAGGAGGCGGTCGTGGCCAAGCAGGCTTTCGTCCGCGAGGAAGTCAGCCTGCGCAAGGAAGCGGTGGAGCGCGTCGAAACGGTGCGCGACACGGTGCGCCGCGAGGATGTCGAGGTCGAGCAGATCCCGGCCGGCAAAGTGAGCGCCACCACGACGACCCCGGCGGCGTCGATTACCCCGCGCACGCCCAAGGTCTGATCAACCCGTAGCCGAAGGCCCGGCGCGTTCGACGCGCGCCGGGCCTTCCCCTGTCTGGAGCAAGCGATGTCCACGAGCAACTACAACGATCCGCCGCCGCGCAGCGCCGGCGTGCTGGAGACGACGACCACGATGATGGCTGGCGGGTCGCACACGCACCGGCGCATTTCCTGGGCAGCCATCTTCGGCGGCGTGATCCTGGTCGTGGCAGTCCAACTGCTGCTCAGCCTGCTCGGAGCCGGCATCGGCCTTGGCACCGTCAACACCAATGCCGGGACCACCCCGGACGCCAGCAACCTCGGCATCAACGCGGGTATCTGGTGGGTTGTCAGCAGCATCGTCGCGCTGCTGTTCGGCGGCTACGTTTCGGCGTGGCTGGCGGGCATCGAGCTGCGTTGGGACGGCCTCCTGCACGGCCTCGTCACCTGGGGCATCGCGACGCTGCTCACCATCTACCTGTTGTCGTCCGCTGTCGGCGGCATCATCGGCGGCGGCTTCTCGGCGCTCGGCAGCGTGGCCTCCGCAGCGGGCAGCACCGTGAAGGACGCGGCGCAGCCGCTGGCCCAGGCCGCCGGCGTGTCGCCCGACGTGATCCAGCAGCAGACCCAGGCCTACCTGAAACCGGCCAACCCCGATCCCGCGGCGATGACGCTGCAGGAGGCCCAGAAAGAGGTGGGCTCGAATCTGGTCACTTACGCGAAAGGCGGCGCCGATGCGCCAGCCGCCAAGGATCGCGTGATCGCCATCATGGCGGCGCAGCAGCACGTCGACCACGACGCGGCCGCCAAGCAGTTCGACGATGCCCAGGCCAAGCTGAAGCAGACCAAGGACCAAGCCGTGCAGACGGCGAAGGATGCAGCCGACACCAGCGCGGCGGCGGCGTCGAAGACGTCCTTCGCAGCGTTCGCGGACCTTCTGCTTGGAGCGATTGCCGCAGCGATCGGCGGCTCGCTGGCCGTGCAGAGGCGCCTGCAGGTCTCGCAGCGCGTGGTTCGCTAAGCGCAGCATCGGACGAAGCCGGAGCGTCGCCGTCGCGTGACGCTCCGGCCATCCACCATCCGCCTTCCCAACTATCCGACCATAGGACGCGCCCGTGGCCAAAGCAGTGATCTTCGACGTTGACGGGACTTTGATCGACTCCGTCGATCTGCACGCGAAGGCGTGGCAGGACGCGTTTCGCGACTTTGGCCATGACGTCGACTTCGACGTGATTCGAAGTCAGATCGGCAAGGGCGGCGACCAGCTTATGCCTGTGTTCCTCAGCGAAACCGAACTTGCCAAGCGAGGCAAGGAAATCGAGAAGCATCGCGGAGAGGTGCTGCGTAAGCAGTACCTGCACCGCATCACGGCTTTTCCCAAAGTCCGCGAGCTGTTCGAGAGGCTGCAGGCCGATGGCAGGCAGGTCGCCCTCGCCTCGTCGGCCAAGCAGGACGAGCTTGCGAAGTACAAGGAGATTGCCGGGATCGATGACTTGATCCAGGTGGAGACGTCGTCGGATGACGCTGAGAAAAGCAAGCCGTACCCCGACATCTTCCAAGCGGCTATGCATCGCTTGGGCGACATGCCTGCCGGCCAAGTCTTGGTAGTGGGAGACACTCCCTATGACGCGGAAGCTGCCGCCAAGGCGGGTCTACGCACCATCGGCCTGCTTTGCGGCGGCTTTTCCGAGGAAAGCCTGAAGAAAGCCGGGTGCGTAGCGATTTACAAAGACCCTGCCGATTTGTTGCGGCACTACGACCAGTCGCCGATCGTCAGCGGCGTCGCGGCTGCGTGATGCGTGGGACCAGCGCCCTCGTCGGCTTGCTGGCGGCCGGGTGCGCCCTGGTTTCGGTCGCGCCGCCGCGAGTTGAAGTCGCAACCGTCGGGTTGCGCGGAGTTGGGCTGTTGGACCAGAGCCTGCAGGTCGGCCTTCGCGCCTTCAACCCCAACGACCGTCCGCAATATCGGCCCGCAACTCCTGGCGCCAAGACGTAGGATGCGCCAGTACGACTTGACGCAGTGGGGCTCTGCCGGTGCGGGCCGCGCCGATTGTAGTGAATGCTTAAAGTGTAGAGGAGTCATGCATGAGTGACAGGAGCGGGACGGACGCGGTTGGCAAGAGCCTGGCCGACTTGCAGGCTGCGGGCGAGGCGGCGCGGCGGGTCGCTGGGCAGGCTGGGCAGGCCGGCTCGCAGGCGCTG
>JAABUY010002028.1_pt1 | contig 25197 bp, 26 predicted proteins | sample 5560271 | NCBI WGS metagenome assembly JAABUY01 (sample SAMN10711886, study PRJNA513374) | rock metagenome | isolation source: Antarctica rocks | place: Antarctica: Victoria Land, University Valley | reverse complement strand
ATAGCTATGAACTTCATCACTGAACTATCTCTGTCAGAAGACTATAACGTCATTTGCACAATCATATGTCGTCTCATCAAAGAACGTCACTATGTTCTCTGTCATTGAAGAGACAATGACATCTCAGCCGAAGAAACGGTTTGAATCATGCTATGAAACGTCTATTGACTGCATGGCCTACCCAGTTCTATTGTTTCGAACAGAGACTCTCAATTCATATCGACTATGTGAAAGAGCCTTTGCAAGCGACTGAGAATCACAGCTAGTCTATTCACAGTCTATCATTCGAAGATCGACGATCAGACGGAACGAGTCAATCAAGACGTTGAACGCGAACTTAGAACCTACTGCAATTACATGCAGAACGACTGGGCCAAATGAATATCTATGATGGAATTCAGCGACAATTCCAATACCTTCTCGATCATCTCAATGATCCCTTTCTACTTCAATAAAGGTTTTCACCCCCGAATGAGTTTCGATTCAGATACGACTGACTACGAAATCATTCGTGAACGACTGAAAGCTAGAAAAGCAGACGATATTGTCATTCGAATGAAAGAGCTACTGAGCTTCGGCCGTCAACAATTGAAAAAGACGAAGCTGACCATCGAAGCACAGATCAATAAACATAGACGAGACGTCATCTATGAGATAGATGACTGGATTTGGCTATTCTTCAGAAACGTCAAAACCACGAGGCCATGCAAAGATTTGAAAGACAAACAACTAGAACCGTACCAGATCACTGCCAAAGCGAGAGCCTTCTATCATCTTCGTCTACCAGCCAGCATGAAGCATCTGCATCCGATGTTCAGCTCGAAGCTACTGCGGCCGTATTCAGAAGACCCTCTACCAGAACAGCATGCAGAACCCCTCAGGCCCATCATTATTGATGACGACGACGACGAACACTGAGAGATAGATGACATTCTGAACTCCAGACGCTATCGAGGCCGAATACAGTACAAGGTCAAATGAAAAGACCTAGATAGAGACGATGAATGATACTATGTCGATAAAGGTGAATTCGATGGCTTCGAGAAAGTTTTGAACGAATTTCATACGCTATACCCAAGAAAGCCACGCTAGTACCGGAATAACTCAATAAGAAAGCAAGCAAACGAGCGACATTCATGCGGACATGAATTTTCGAAGGGAGGGATAATGTTACGAGCGTACCAAGGCTGAATAGGGCTAGCCAGTGCCTCTAGCCCAGATCTGACCCAGATCTGACTCAGCCCCTATTTCCTTTCCCCAACATCTCTTTGTTCAACACCACCTTTCTTTCTACATCACATTCTACCCGTGTCACAAACACATCCCCTTCGGGCTTAGCGCAGCCTCTGAATATTACTTAAATAGAAGCTCTTGTACTCATCTTCTTCTGTATTCTTAATATTCAGTTATAGCTACCTCTAAAGATCAAGCACTATTCAACCCTGACTTTCGCTGATTGACTCACCTAGGCACGATCCTGACATTGATCAAGAATTTCGTCAATGACATTATGATAATGATATACAGCATGAACTATTATTTATCTTAGAATTCATTTTCTACGTGAAGTTACACAATTGATCAAACAAGATACATATTCAGATTCTGTTCATAATCATATGTTAAATTTATTGAATGCTCAGTTCAAAGAAGATTATTTTCAAATCTGTGATTTATTAATAAATAATTAATTTCTTATTAATCATTTATTAATCAATCATTAATCATCAATCAATTTCAGCTTCGTAACTCAGTTCATCAAATGTAAAATTCTGAATCAAACAGAAAAAGACAAATATTATTACATCTGATATTAATGTTTATTGTTCAAAAATTTCAGCAAATGTTTTTGTTTAAGCTTAAAATTACATCAATATTGTTGAATAAACACATCATAAAAGCAATAGTTTTGAAAAAAGATTAACTTTTCTTCAAGCAATCAAAAGATTTATTGATTAATCTTTAATCAATAAAGAATTAATAACTTATCAATAATAAAGAACAAAGTCTGAATGATTGAGATCTTGCTCAATATAAAGCATTTTGAAACAAAGAGATTCATCACTCATATAAACAAACTTCTGCATCTGAGTGTTTCTTTAATTCAGAAAAACGTGATTATAAGTTAATAATAAATTATTAATATGCAATTAATAACTTATTAATATAGATATAAAAAAGCTAATAAGCGAAAATGAAAATGAGATCAAGACGATCATCATAGTCATGATGATAATGATAATAATGATTTTGACATATTATCTCAATATTTTTCTTTTGAAAGTTTGCGTGATGAAAGATTTAAAAGTCAATCTCATCAATGAAAATCTTTAAAGAAATCTTGAAAATATTATTCTATTATCAATTTAATAATAATAGATGAATAATCATTTATCAATATTCAGCTCTTAAATCTTTTTACATCAACAGATATTTCAGAATAATCAAACAGTTTTCAATCAGAATTCATTAACTATTCATTAACAGAAGATTCAAATTCAACGGTTGAAAGCTGAGTGTAAAAATGCATTTCATTGACTATGAATGATGCATGTCTGTGAAACTAGCTCACGAGATTAAATTGAAGAAACTAACAAGTGAATAAAGATAATGACTTGACAAAAGATGAAAACTCTGCAAGCTTTTGCTTTTGTTTCTTAGCAATTAGTTCTATGATCAATAAAGTGCTATCTTATTATTTTCTACTACGCAGTTTCATGTAAAGAAATCTCGTTATCTCACAGTTTTAATTGCTTCATTTGCATGAAGCTGCTCAGTTGTCATGATGTCAGATCATCAACTCAATTTAAAACATAAATCATTGATATTTTAAATAATTTTAATTCATTGAATTTGTTTTGCAATTCAATAAATCAAGTCATCAATTTAGTCATCATTATTTTAATCTAGTTTCAGCAATTCTGTTTTAATCATTTCAGTCATGTGTGCAAACTTTTGCAATCTTAAGTCAATAAAACTACTGTCTAGTCTTGATTCTGCTCAATTCATGTATATAGAAGTTGAGCTTTCATTCTTTTCTTTTGCTCTTTGTTTTTTATCTTATACATTATCTGATGTATTGTTTTGTATTTAAATTCTATCAAAGTAATAATAATATCAATCTTCTATATTGATAGTATCTTTAGTTTAGCTCAGTCTTTGACATTATGAAAGATTTACACTTTCTGCAACATTTTCATACATTGAAATCTCGTCTAGTTATTCTTTCGCTCAAATGAAGTTATCTCACAATCTTTCAATCAATAATGAGCATGCTATCAAACAGTTTATTTAAAGTATGATTGAAAATTCAGTTGAAATCTTTCGCATAATGCAAGAGCTTCAAAATCAAGTTTGATAACATGATGTCATCATTTCATCTTCATTCATCATTCTCAGTTCTTCAATTTATATAAAGTTGAATTCTCAGTTTCTTGCAATGATAACTCAAATCATCACATAAATCTTGAACAATCAATCTTCTTTTATCATTCATTCTTCTGCGAACTTTGTTACTGTTTTCATTACTTCTAAATTTAAGAAGCTTTTTGATATATTTAAATATGAGAAGAACAAATATCAATTAAATGCATGAAAGCAGAGTTTGATACAACGCATGAACATGAATGATGATCATTATTTCTTTCATCAAGTCAAGATCATTTATATCAAGTCACAACTCATCATAAATAAGAAGACTCACAATTTAATGAATCAATATTGAGTCAATGATCTTTGTATTATTTTCATCTTTGCAGATTAATAACACAAGTTGCATCATTGCTGTGACAATTCTTTCAAGACAGAAGATGCTCATTTATATCTTCATGAAACTTTAAAGTAAGACACAAATAACTTTGTCAACTACTACAATTTCTTCTATCAAAAAAACAATATTCTTTGATGAAAGATTTCTTGTTGATTGATGATTTGAAGCGCAATGTCAATTATTTCACTTAAGTCATCATTTTCTTCTAATGAAATCTTGATGAAACTCAATCATTCATTTTTCATCAATGAATTCAAACATTCTTTGACATTGATGAAGAGCTTCAACAGCTTAAGCATCATTAATCTCACTTCATCTTTATCATCATTTTGTTTATTAAAGTCAAGAACATTTATGCATTAATTAGTAATTTTTTGAATTCAAAGATCATCACTTCTGTGACTGTTGTTTCAACAGTATCTTCATTTCTTTCTCTTTTGTCTTTCAATGAATTAATGAATCTAAGCTTCATTATTATCATCATTCAAGATAAGATTCTGATCGTTTCTGAGATTAAGAAAATCTGCAACAAGTGAAAGCTATGCTACTATTGCAAGTTGCAACATTCAAGCAAAATCACTAAAGAATGCTCAAATAAGAAACTTTTCACTCTGCGTATCATGAACATTTATGACAGTAATGTTATCAATATAGATGAAGAAGTTTCGCTGTTTGCAAAAAAAGTTTAGTTTCTGAGCTAAGTCACGCTCAAAAATCTGTATACATATTATTTTGTCTACTAGTTTCAATCTTTTCACTCTCACTTCAATCATATAAAAAGTTTTCTGCTAAATCTGTCTTGAAACTCTTTGAATTCAATTCAACATTCAAAAATAATCACATGATAGTATTCTGTATTCTACATCAAGCTTAATCTAAAGTTTTCACTTTCACTTTGATTGATAGTAAAGTCTCAACTTATGTCTTTATGAATAAATTCTTCGCGCAACAACATCATTTTCTCTTGCATTAATTAACTCATTCTCACAGACTTCAAGAATTTGATGATCAAGTCACTTTAATTAATGATATTACTTATGTCATTGAAATCACAATGATTCTTGATGAACACATCAAAAGACTATTCTTTTATATCATTGAATTAAGTCAATACTTCATCATCATGAATCTATCATGACTTCATTATCACGTCATTGATGTCAATTTTGAACATAATATTCTCATCTTGTTTTTCTTTTTCTGTCTTAATCAATATTGTCAATTTCTCATCAAGATTTATAATTTTAATCAATAAGAAGAAAATTTCTTGCTTGAAGTTAACTGTCATAATAAATTAACTCATAGAAGTTAAATCAAAGACTAAAGTCAGAGACTGAGTTGAAGATCAGATCTGAGTTAGCTTTGAAACTTTATGACTTTGTCAAGATATCGTTTAAACTACGTCATATTTTCGACTTAATATATCATGAATTATGTCGTGCTTGACTTGACAATGCTTGACAAACTCTCTATAGTCGATCGATTTTCTTGAGTTATTGAGAACTTCTTAATAATTAGCTTTATCATAATATATATTCATTCTGTGTCTGCTTAGAATATCACATTGTCATATCACTCTTATAGATTTCATTTATTCATTTAGTAGATTCAATCATCACAGTTCTAATTATTTTAAACTCTTTTTAAAGATGATGATTTGATATTCAAGCATGACAACAGTAATGCAATCACAACAGAATTGAAATGATGATGTCTTGATCTCATGAGACATCATATCAGAAAACAAACGTTGCATAATGAAATCAGAAAGTGAAGAAGCAAAAAATAAACTCTTTCTTAATATTGATAAACAACTAACACAAGCAATGCTTCAACGTAATGAACTGCAAAAGAAACAGAAGTTAACAGTTATTCAATCAAAGATTAAGACTTTGCAAGTCATTGAAACGACGAAGAAAAGTCATCAAGCTTTCACTCAAGCTTTCACAAAAAACTTGAATGATCTACGCATTGTCTTCATAGTGTCGATGATGACAAAACGAAGTCATCACAAAATCGTCTTGTAAAAGTGAAGATTCTCAATGTCTTTGAAGAAGTATCATGATAAAATCATAAAAGAACATAAAGAGTGAATTCGCGATGTCAAAATCCTGTTTCAAAATAGCTCTTGACATTTTAAAAGTGATGAGAAAAAGATTTTATACTGCATGATTTATCTGAAGAATGAATCAAAGAAACTTTGATTCAATCACGAAGAGACTATGTCTGCAGCTCAGCAGATGTGATTCAATTTTATTAACTTTCTTCTGAATTTAATTGAAGATTCAATGAATTGAGACATAGACGTGACTCAGCAGTACGCGAACACATTACAACGTTCAGATCAGATGATATGAACGTTTGCAGCTCATTTAAGCACTCTGAAACATCAACTTTCGTTGTATAATAATAAGCATAAGTGAGCTCATTTATTCATCAAGTTGAGATCTAAGCTGCGCATGATCATTACTAATGTGCAGTCGATTTTTATCACATGAGATGCGTTAATTGATCTTGTTGCTTGATTGAAAACAAATTTGCGAAAAGAACATGTTTTGTCGTTGAAATAACTTCAAGATGAGAACTTGCATGATTGAGATAAAGTCAATAAGAAGACTCATTCAAAGCAAAAGAAATTTCATCAATCAACTAGACTTAACTTTTCATTAAAGACAAGTTCATATGCTTCATCATGTTATAGCAAGAATTTGTTCAACATAATGTGCTATATGTGCAATTGAAAGAATCATTACTTTATTAATTATAAAGACAAAAAGATCAAGAATAAATCAAAAGAATCTGATGCAAATTGAGTATTCATTGATTCAATGTTGCATATGAATCATTTCAAGATTTCGAGAAAAGACAAGCTCTTAATGAACACTTCAAATCATCGAGGAAAAAACAAGAAATTCTCTTTGTAAAGACTTTTATATATAAAGAGCATGTAATTCAGAAAGATCAGAAGACAGAAACAAAGATTCATATGAATATTGACATCAAGATGAACGTGATTAGTCAATGTTTCATCATCAAGCAAGATATGTCATTGCTGAACATTGATCTTTCAAGATCTATCTGAATGAACAATCAGAATGTCTATTATTATGATGTCTATAAGATGTGTTATCGACTGAGAGACAGCTGAAACATAAAGAAAAAAGACATAAGTATCTTTTATGCTATTGACAAGAAAGAATCTTTCTTGATTTTAAGTATGTCAAGTATGCAATTCAAGCATATTTGAATAAACATGATCACAAGAACATGATGTTTTGACATGAATAAACATACATTCAAGTTATTCATCGCAGAAGATTTTACAAAAGTTCTACAAGATGAGTCTACTATGTATGCTTTTGTCATGATCAACATTGTTGAAGAGTCAATCATTGAACATCAAGTGAAAGTAATGAATAACGTAATGAGTTATATCACAAATGCGCTTGAAATGCAGACTTTACTCGTTGAATTGAAAGAGTACAAAGATGTATTTTTAACAGAAAGTGCAAACAAACTGTTTTTGCATGAAGATCATGATCATGCAATCGAAATCACTGCAAAGTCATCATATGAATCATTGTATAATTTGTCAAACTAGATTGATCGCGTCAAGTTGAATACTTGAGTTTGAGTTGAGTACTCAACTTGAAAAGTGTCGAGTTGAGTTGAAATCTTTTTGAAAAAGTATCGAGTTGAATTGAGAAGTTGAACTCAAGCACTTAAGTCGAGTTGAGAAGCTTGACTCGATAACTCGACTTGAAAACTTAATTTAATTCAACAAGATATTAAATAAATGTAAATAGCTTGATTGAACAGTCTTCATGATTCTCTTCATGACTTTCTATCAAAGTCAAATGATCTTCATGTTTTTTTGTCATGACTTTCTATCAAAGTCAAATGATCTTCATGTTTTTTCTTCATGTTCTTCTTCATATTTCTCTTCATGTTCTTCATCATGACTTTCTTCATGTTTCTCTTCATGTTTCTCTTCATGTTCTTCATCATGATTCTCTTTATGTTTCTCTTTATGATCTCTTCATGTTTCTCTTCATGTTTCTCTTCATGTTTCTCATCATGACTTTCTATCAAATGATCTTCATGTTTCTCTTTATGATTCTCTATCAAATGATCTTCATGTTCTTCTTTATGACTTTTTATTAAAAGATAATGCAAAAAGATAATGCAAAAGTCAAAAATCGAAAAATTTTCTATATTTAGTACTCTTGATGTTAAGCTTAAGTTCTTGACGAGTTGAGTTGAATTAATTCAATTCTCAGTCGAGTCAAGTCACATCAAGTTGAAAATATGAGCAATTCAACTTGAGTTAAGTTGAAAATGTGAGTAACTCGACTTGATCTTGATTTAAGTTCAAAATGTCAACTTGAAACTCAACTCAATGATCAATTCATGTCAAACACAGAGTTAATGACTCTGAAACAGTATTTAAATGATGTTTTGATGAAAGAATGAATTAAGCACTTCATCAACTCAATTGATGCGTTTATTCTATTCATTCTCAAAAAGAATGATAGTCTTTGCTTATGCATGAACTATCAAGATCTGAATAAGATCACTGTCAAGAATTATCACTCACTGTCTTTAATTAATGAAACTTTAGACAGATTCAATCAAGTCAAGCAGTTCATTAAATTAAATTTGAAGAATGCATATCATCATTTCAGAATTCAACGTGAAGATGAGTGAAAAATGACGTTTCATACTCATTATGATCACTTTGAATATATGATCATGTTGTTTAATTTGATCAATGCATCTGTTATCTTTCAGACTTATATTAATAAAATCTTGACAGAGCTTTTAAATGACTTTTGTATTATTTATCTGAATGACATTTTAATCTTCTTCATAGAGAAGACTGATCATGTAAATCATGTGAAGCAGATTTTGAAGAGACTAAGAAAGTTCAAGCTATATGCTAGCTTGAAGAAGTGTACATTCTTCATCACTAAAGTGAACTTTCTAGAATTTGTTGTATTCACAAAGAATGTTTCGATAAATCTAAGTAGAATAAACATCATCAAAACATGATTCAGATTGAAAATGTATTGAAAAATACAAGTTTTTCTGAGATTCATCAATTTCTATTAACGTTTTATACATCACTACTTTCAGATAGCAAAGTCTTTAACAGAACTGCTGAGAGATAATGTAAAAGATGTAAAAATGAGCTCATTCATATGATCAAGCGAAGCGAAACAAGCTTTTAATCAGCTTCGCAACGTCTTTATGAGAACGTTTATACTAAGACACTTTGACTCAGAGCGACATATACACATCGAGATCAATGTGTTCAATTATGCAGTTGCAAGTATTTTGTCTCAGTCAGATGACAAAGATCAATGACATTCAATTGCATTCTGATTCAGAATGATGATAGACATTAAAAGAAACTATGAAACATATGATCAGAAGCTTTTAATCATAGTAGCAATGTTTAAACACTGACAACACTATGTGAAAGACAATTATTATACTGTCAAAGTTCTGACTGATTATAATAATCTGAAGAGTTTTATGAATGTTCAAGAGCTAAACAAAAGACAAGTCAAATGAATCATGAGATTGTTGATCTGCAACTTTGAAATAGCACATAGATCAGAAAAGATAAACTTGATCAATGCATCATCAAGATGATCTGACTATAAGAATGAGAACATCTTTGCAAATCATTTGCTACTCACTCTGCAGCGAAAGCTGACTAGAATAGAAAGCTTAAATAGCTTTATATTTGTAGCGATCAAAGAACTATACTGTATACAAGTGATTAATGATGTCGAGAAGATGTTCGTTCACAGTATAAATATGAACAAATATTCAGCAGAACATGTCGAGAGCAGACTGTAAGATGAAACTCACTGATGAACATGAGTGATTAACGATGTCGAGAAGATGTTCATTCACAATGTCAATGAACAAAGATATTCAGCGAAACATGTTGAAAGCAGATCGCAAGATGAAATTTACTGTACATGAGTGATTAATGAAGTCAAGAAGATGTCTGTTCACAATGTTAATGAAAACACAAGTATGTGTTCAGCAGTACATGTCAGAAGTATACTGCTGAAAATCATGATTTTAACAGTGCGAGAAACGCATTTAGATGAAGTATATTTCTTAAAAGATAAAATCTTTCAATTCAAATCAACAACTTCAAGAAGCATAAATGTTGAAATGTTGACTCATAGAGATCACAATGTAGCTGAGAAACAGCTTAATTCTGTTGCTAAAACTGTTGATTGCAAACAACTTGTTTCACATGCAATTGTCAAAGTATTGACAATTCATGAAACAATATACAACTTCAGTAGTAAATTCATAATTGAGCTCATCAAGATTTTACAGTAAGAAGATGAATTTGCTGTGAGATTAAAAGCAGATGAAACGATGAGTATATGAAAGAGTGATGTCGAAGCTTGAACATTGAATAGTCAAGAAATGATAAAGTACAATGAATCATTATATGTTTCAGAAGATCTTTCTGTCAGAGAAAAGCTGTTGAAACGTCATCATGATGATTTGTTAGAAATAAATTTTTAAGATTAACAAGATCAATGAGCTATTAAATTGCAAATATTACTGAAAAAGTATGATCAAAGATGTCAAAAAGTATGCAGATACTTGTGACATTTGTTAAAGAATGAAAATGAAACATCATTTATCATATGATGAGTTGAAATCATTATTTTGACTCACAGATTCATGAAAAGAAATCACTATGAATTTCATAACAGATTTGTCATCTAGTAAATGAAAAGAAGTCGTGTATGACTCAATTCTTGTAATAGTCGATTATTACATGAAGATGATGTATTATCTGTCTATGAAGAAGATTCTGACTGTCGTAGAGTTAACAGAGTTGTTCTTTGAGCAGATTGCTTTAAAATATGAAGTATTGAATGATATAATTATTGATAGAAATAGTTTATTTATCAATGCGTTCTGATCAAAGATCTGCTATCATGTCAAGATGAAACAATGACTAAGCATCATTTTTCATTCACAAACAGATGATTAAACAGAACAACAAAATCAAACATTGAAACATTATTTAAGAGTGTATTGTTTCAAAAAGCAAGATGACTGAGCTACACTTTTACTCATAGTTGAGTTCATTTATCATCAGACGAAGCATGCTTCGTTGAGCTGTAGTTCTTTTAAAGTCATGTATGATTATGAATTCATCTTTGACATACATATTGAGAATGATGTTACGAAAGAAGAAATGTCAGCAGCAAAAAAATGCATTGAAATGCTGCAAAATGTGCAAAACACGTTGATGAAATGATGATAAAATGCGATCAATGTTCAGACAAAGTACTATAATCAAAAACTTAAGTTTAAGTTCTTTAATGTTGATGTAAGATGACAAAATCTCTTTACATGAAACTGTGTAGTAAAAGATAATAAGATAGCACTCTATTGATGATAGAACTAATTGTTAAAAAATGAAAGTGAAAGTTTGTAAAGTTTTCATCTTCTGTTAAGTCATTATCTTTATTCACTTGTTAATCTCTTTAATTTAATCTTGCGAGCTAGTTTTGCAGACATGCATCATTCATAGTTGATGAGATGCATTTTCACAACTGCATTCTTTCTTAAAGACTCAATCTCTGAATTTTCATAGCATTGTATTGTCTTTTTATAACTGACAATGTAACAATGACTTCTTCAATGCTTTAGCATCTGTATAGAAGTGTCGTGAATTAATCATGCTAACAAGCATAAACAAAGTTAGTGCAAGATTGTTGATATCAATTCTTCAGCTTTACTTTCTTTCTTTCTTTCTTTTCTTTTTGTCTCATTTCAACATACTCTTTCATGAGTATTGCTTTTTTGAACTGATGAAGCATGAGATCTGTTATGCATATTTTGCATAACTCGCAGCTCATGATATAAGCTTCTTTCGTTGCAGCGTTATTGTGATGCAAGTCAATTCATGAGTTAACATGAATGATATAGCAGTATCAACATCATCATCATTAACATGATAAGTAGCAACTTTGCGCTCATTGAGATCATGCTAACATGCTCGTGAAGTCTGCTCTTTTTCTTAAAATGTATATCTTTCATCACTTCTCTTGCGTCATTGTTGCTGTCACGTTTGTCACGTCTGCTTCTTCTGCTTTTTTTGCATCTTCAATATTAAAGACTGAGTTCATGATTCTTGATAAACATATTTATCTTTGCGTGTTTCAATAAATGTTGATGCATGATAAATCATAATGATCAGATGATCTGATGCTGTCGCTGCGTTCATCGTCTGAGCGCAGCGATGATTCACACATGTTGTGCTTTCATCAAGCATGCTCGCAAATGCAAGTACTGCTTCATAAGAAAGCATGATTGCATGATGAACTCAGTCTTGCGTCATCTTCAGCTGTCAATGCATTATGCTGCGCTGATGATGATTCATTGTCTCAACGCTTGCATCAAGACTCGTCTCACTCTTCGTCTTTGACAATGAAAGAGTGAGTAACTTTTCTCTCAATCATGTGAGATTGTATTTAACAGTTGAGTAGAGATTCTTGCTTCTCTCGTTCTCATCACTTCTTGTCATCATCACGTCGCTTTGTTTTCATCTTGTAAATCTCGACTGAAGCAAGCAGTGTGTGATGAGATTTGCTGATGAATAAATAACTTTTTTCTTCACTTCAATGTTCTCGCTTGCGATCATTGATCAATTCTTTTCTTCATTCTTTTGCAATGTTCATCATCATCTTTTTTTTTAAAAACATATGTTATGTAAGATTTTATAATTGTAGTTTAATATTAATTTTTTAAACTTGCGTTCTTGCGCTTTTGATACTTTCTCAATCATAATTTTTACGTGATCTGTCTCTCTTTTTTCTCTTTGACTTTTTTGCAGTCAATTGATGTACTTGTCTTTCTATTTCATAGTTCTCAATGATCTTCTTTGCATTACTAAGATTTTTCATTGATTTTCAGAAGTTTTCATAGAAAGATGAATCAACTCATTGAACTAAATATTCAATCTTTTCTTTCTTGATTCACTGATTGAGTATCTTCTTTATCTTTCATTTCTCTTTTTCTTCTACAAGAATGATCTGCAACTTTGAATTCTCATCACGTAAGTGTCAGAATTTCAATAAAGAAACATGAAAAATTAAGTGAATTGCATCATATTTTTCAAATAGTTCAAGCTTATACGCTTGCATGTCAATCTTCTTCAATATTCTGAATGATCTCAGTTGTTTATGATCAATCTTCTTCTTTGAACGAAGCGTATGAATGTTTATACTTTGCAGAAGCACTTTGTCTTTCATTTGAAAGCTTGCAACTTTATGATGAGCATTATAATACTTTGTTTGCTGCTTTGCTACTTGCTTTCATAGTTTCATTAAATGTTCTCTGATACTTTATAGTCATTCTGCTCACTTCATAGTTAAGAATGTCTCTTTCTTTAAAGCTCTGTTCTCAGATGTCTCTGCAAAGTTCACAATGTATCTTTTTAAAAGTTCATGTGAAGTTTTTTCAATATTAACATGTACGCTGTTGTTATATGCAAATGTCATCATTGACAAAAGCTTTGATCAGTTATTCATTTTATAATTGAAATACATTCACAGATAGTGCTCAAGCATTTGATTCTGTCTTTCTGTTTGATCGTTGATTTACAAATGAAATACAATGCTTAGCTTTCGCTTCACTTTGAGATGTCAACATAAAGTTATTCAAAAATGATTGATAAACAGTGAGTCTTGATTCAATATAATGCTTCGCATCATTTCATGCTGAGATATGAATTTTTATCATAGCAGATTCATAAGTTTTTTGACATTCAAATCTTTGATCATCGAAATATAAATTATGTGCTTGATCAACTTATTTATCATTATCAATATAGCATCGCTTGTTTTTTGAATGTACAAATTCTTTGCAGAAAGCATGTCTGTTATGAAATTCATGATCATCATGTGAAATGAATTTATGCTCTTTGAAGATATAAACATCAGCTTCTCATAAAGCTTATGATGATGCACTTGCATTCACTGACAGTCTGAACAGATGCAAACATATTTCATCATCTTTTTGAGCATTTTTAATCAGTAATATTTTCTTCTTATTGCAGTCTTGATACAAGCGTGTGCAAAATAATCTGCTTCGAAATCATCATGATTCATACGCAGAATCTCATTTCTTGTAGCAGAGTCATTGAGTACATAAACTGTGAAATCATGACGTAGCAGTTCATCATTTTTCATACTTCATTTTGAAAGCTCATTCTTTCTAGATGCAAATTGTTGACATCACTTCTCATTTGTAACAGAGATGTTTCTTTGTTGTAATTTCAGCAATCACGCAGTCATTGATTCACTCATCTTCAAATAGAATCTCTTCAACTTCATAATCTGATGAATTAGAAATTGAAACAATGCAATGTTTAGAATTCTGCAAGATCTAGCGAGTACTTTCTCATTCAAATACATGACTCAAGTATTTGCAATAACTATGTCATTCAGTTGCATCATCAATGCTGCAAGTTTAATTGCTGTCAAAACTTCTTCATTTTTTAGCAGCTCAGATTGACATTTCTGATTGTGAAGTTTGTTTTGCAGAGTAAATAGAAAATAATCATTATTCTTCTTGCTATCATTCAATTTCATGATGTTGAGTCTTCTTAATGATGCATTTGCAGAGTTTAATTTGTCTCTGCGATATTTTATATGAAAGTCAAACGCAGTTAATTTCTCAGCTCAGCGCATTTATTATGCATTGAGTTTCTTCATCATCATAAAGTAACGAAGATTATTGTGATCTGTTATCACATATATGAGTCGCTTGCTACTCTGAAGATAGTGTTGTCAGTTCTTAAAATTGAGAACTATAGCATACAATTCTTTGTTGTGCATGTCTCATCATACTTCAGCTTCTTTGAACTTATAACTATAGTATGCAATGAAATGTCATTGATCAGTCTTGCTCTTCTAACTAAGCATGTCTTCAACTTCATAATTGAATGCATTGATCTTCATGCAAAGATCTGCATTTCAATTGTAGTGTTTTAAAATGAGAACATTGATAAAGATTATTTTCAATCTTTCAAAAGCTTTTCTTACTTTCAATGTCATTGCAAAAAGTGAATGCATCGCTCTCTTTTTCACACTCTTGATTAAATCTGTTAAAAGCATGATGATTTGAAAGAACTTTTTTATAAATTGTTGATAAAATCTTGCAAATTTCAAGAATACAAGAATGTTCTTTGCAGACTCAAGCTCAGATCAATTAATGATTATGTCAATATGAGATTATTTTATTTGAATATCTCTTCGCTTTATCATGAATCTCAGAAAGATAACTTTGCTACGATTGAAAGTGCATTTTGACAGCTTGACATACAGTTGATATTTCAGTAACGCGCGAAGAATTTTACATACATGCTTTCAATGTTGCTCTTTCATCTCAAAGTATATTAAGATATCATTCAAATATATCACGCAGCAAATATTTATAAATGACTTAAGCGCATGATTTACATAGAATTGAAAGATTGCAGAAGCATTTATCAGTTCAAAGAGCATCATCTGATACTCAAACTGATCATAACATGTATGAAAAGTCGATTTTCATTCATCGCTCTTGCAAATTCAAATGCAATGATAAATGTTGTGAATATCAATTTTGATAAAGTGTCTTGCATGAGTAAAGTGATTCAGCGTCTCAGACAGTAAAAACAATGAGTAATTGTTCTTTACTGTTATTTCATTGAGATCATGATAGTTGATGCATAAACAAAGACTTTCGTTCAACTTCTTTACAAACAACACAGATGCTTTTGCAGAATTACTTGATGAATGAATTCATTTCTTCTTTAACATGCTGTTTAGATAGTCTCGTATCACAGCGAGCTCATCTCATGTCATTTTATAAATAAATTTGATGCAAAATATTTTGTTCTTCATCAAATCAATGAGATGTTTTATCTGATCATGCGTGTTCAAACTATCAGAAAGAATCTTAGAAAATACTTTCTTAAAATCTTGAATAGCAAAAAGTATCTTTGATTTTTTCGCTTGAAGTGCATTGCATCTTGCAGTCTGATGATCTGCATTCTGTGATAAGTCATTTGTAGATAGCAGCTGATAAAACAAAGTTACATAAGTTTCTTCTCTTCTTTTAGCTGCAAGCATTATCAGCTCGACAAATTTCAATGTCTTGCACAGACTAACTTATATTTGCTTTGCACGCTGAATGCTGTTTTCTCGATATGATCAGTGATGTTTGCATCAGTGAATATTCAAATTGATTTCATCTAATCACAAGTAATCAAGAATTATATCATATTCTTGCATGTTCACAGCATGAAACTTAATGTTTCAGCTTTTGTGAACTTTCTCATGATCAATCAACTCAATATCAATTTGATGTATATCATAACAGAAAATTCAATGATCATTAATCATCTGAATCTGTTTCAGAGTTGCATAATTCTTCGATAACTCATGCTTTTTTACTCACGATTACAATATAAAATTTCACTTGATCTCAGAGTCAATAAAACAGTAAGCTTTGCACATTTTCTCAGAAACATTTGTCAGTACTGATATCATCAATGCACATGATAATCATCTTTTCATAATTATATTTAATGATTTGATGATGAACATCAAACTTTCTCTTTTTTCATTTCTTCATCATGATTATGAGTCTCTTGTCTGAATGCGTAGTTGAGACACATCAAATTATCAATCTTGTATCTCAGCTTCTTGAATAATCAGCATGTAAGATTGAAGAAAGCAGCATTTTGCTTGAATTCACTGAACTTAAGTGTCACATCATCTTTAGACTGCGTGCTTGAAGCAGAGAACTTCGAATTCTCTGTTGCAATGATAAACTTCGTTTTCTCATGCAAGAATTGAAAACTCTTCTGAGACATTGCACTCTCACTTTGCTGCAAATATAACTTCGACAATGTGTCAATGTCTTGCAAATGCAAGTCAATGTCTATAAAATGCTTTAATAGATTGACATAATTGATAAAGATGTATGAGATGCAAAGAAACTCATTCATGATGATTTCATCAATCTTCATTCGCAAGTACATCATGCAAGTTTCATTGAATATATGATAGTTCAGATCTGCATACAGTCTGATAAAATATTACTTGAAATTCACAATGCTTTAATTGACTTGCTGCTTCACAGTCTTAAGTCGATGTTTTGTTTGAAAGTTGCAAATTTCAGAATTACTAAGTTTAACATGTAAGTATTCAGTGTAGTACTTTCAATTGAGTATCTCATCATGATTGTGCATGCTCATCACATGATCTCATCACTGATTGCAAGACTTCTCTGACAAGTATGATGTAAATCATTGCAGCTTCTCTTCTTTCGTGATGAAATCAAATGATGTCACGACTATGAAGTCTTTGCAGTCTTGCAGTCAGAACATCAAGAAATCATAGTTCATGATGCTTTGCTCTTTAGATTCGCAAGATTGATTAGAATGCTTACATGCATCACTTCAATAATGATCATCATTATGTTAACATTAATGATCAGAAATTGATTAAATCTCTTGCTTGAGTTTTGATATGTAAAGTTGCAAGACAAGCAGTATATTTTGCATCTTCAAATTCTTTAACTGCTTGCATACTTCACTTGCTGATCATCAAGAAATATGATCTATCTGTTCATTAAATTCTTGCAACTTGAACTTCTCATCTGCATGTTTAAATGCATGATTCTCAGATCTGTTCTGATGAAACGATGAATTCTCAGTGTGAAAAAAGTTATCACTTCTTTCAATCATGCAACTTTGAATGAGTCGCTGCATGTTTAACATCTTTTACTGAGCAGCTTCATGTGAATGAAGCAATTAAAACTGTGAGACAACAAGATCTCTTTACGTGAAACTGTATAGTAAAAGATAATAAGATAGCACTTTATTGATGATAGAATTAATTACTAAGAAACGAAAGTGAAAGCTTGCAAAGTTTTCATCTTTTGTCAAGTCATTACTTCTATTCACTCGTTAATCTTTTTAATTTAATCTCACAAGTTAGTCTTGCAGACACGCATCGTTCATAGTCAATGAGATGCATTCTCACAGTCAATGATTTAATCATGCTATTAGCAAAAAATCTGAAGCAGAAAAAGTTGAGCAAGAAACTATCAAATAAAATAATAAAGTTCTTTTGTATATAAGAATTTATAAACAAGCAGATGTATTATTTTGATCTTTCAATCATTTATAGAGTTCATTCTGTCTTTCATGTATTTCTTTTAAAATTGTATAATTGCAGACTAAATGATGACTTTATATTTGATTATTTTGTATTCAAGCTTATTGATGATGAATAAGAATGAAAGATAGAAAAGATTCTACAGAAGCGAAAAAGAAAGAAAATCTTATATTATAAAATACAATGAAAAGAGTATTTCATTGAATATAATCAATGAATATCAAGCGAAGATATGAAAGATGTCTCAAAGCTTATAGAAGCTTTCAAAACGAGGCTGAAACATGAGCGAAAAGCATAATCATTCATTTTCAAGCATAAACTCATTATTAGAAAAGAAAAATCATTGTATTATGATAGTTTCGCTCTTTAATGAGATGATCACATATGTAAATCAACAGACAGAAGAAAAAAGCGCAAAGACATTCAAATGCGCTCGACAAGAAAGTGTAATCATCATGACATAACAAACATCATATAATCATCACTTCATCAAACATTTTTCATATGAAACAAGATTGCAGACTTCTTCTTCTTTTTCATTGTCAGATTTACATTGAAATGTGAAGATAAAGATTTGAAAGATGACAGATTATGCTAAAATATATCAGAATAATTAGAAATGTTGACAAAATAATATATAATCAAAATTGAATATATCACAAAGCGCTTTACATTCAGAATTTCTTTAACAATGTCATTGACAATCATCATCTTTTTAAGAATGAGCTTTTGAATCTTTAAAAATTCAAGTTTGTGAACTCTTTTAAGATAATTCTTCACATGAGTCGTTGTTATTAATTTCTTGTAAAGAATTTTCTGATGAGCAGTGAATATCTTCAAAGCAATGTTCTCTTCTTCATTCTCAATCGCACTATCATGAATTTTCTGCAGATGAAAGAATTTATTGACAGTCAAAATACAAATGTCAAGAATTCAAACATCAAATCATGAGCATTTAGCAAATGTATCATATAAGTATACTTATTGTGATACAGAAATTCTCATTACTTGCATAGCAAGCACACTTCTTGTACATTGTCTTCTTTTGAAATATGACATTACACAACGATGCTTTATTCTTGATGTGTAGAACTTGAGCACACTTTATACAAATCACTTTATTTAAAATTTCAAGATCAGTAATACTTCTTTCGCTTATTCTCACGATTGACAGCTGAAAAGCATCAGTAACAACATAAAGAAGTGAAATAAGTGAATTTCATCATCATTTTTCAATTTCGAAAAGTCTGTGAGTTTGATAAGATTGTCAACGAAGCGTTAACAATTATTTCTTCTTTCATTGTCTTTCAAATTTTCTCTTCAATAACTGAAATGTACTTGAAAGTTTGAATAGTAAAAGTTATGAACTTTCAATCAGAATTTAATGACATTTGCATCATCACAAGTGATTCAGCATCAACAGTATTATAAATATCACATCTGATCAATGTCTTTTGAGCAGACTTATGATACTGTTAATCGCAGTAATAATCATAAAATTTCAAATTGTAATATTACTTACTTTTGTAATGATCTTGACTTAATCATCAGTTGACTTCATCATCTTATGACTCTCTTTGAGCATCATTGCATGTTCATGATTCATGATTTAGATCTCTTACTCTTATGATATAAATATATTCAAAGTTTATCAAAAGTAATCATACAATGATAAAAATATGATCATGATTGAAAAAAGATAAAGTTGAAGAAAATGAGAAGTTGAAAGAAACTGAAAGAATGATAAATAAATCAACAATTATTATTCATTCTTGTTTATGCTTTATCATCTCAATAACATCATTTACTTGAAAGATAAACAATGTTTATGTATTATTTACATGTTATCATTGCTGTCATCTACATCAACTACACATCACATATACTATTTTCAATGTCATTTATACGCATTATAATCAAAAATGAATCATCATTCAATTGAAAATTTCTTTTTTTCTTATTTTCTTACAGAGATTTGAAGATTTTTATCGAAAGCTTCTAGAATGAATCAATGAGTGCACATCATCATTTATCAAAGTAAACAAAAACATTAATTATTGAGATCAAGAATGAACTCACTTAAAAAAGAAAACAATTGTCATGAAGAATTAACTCATAAAGATTAAATCAGAGACTAAAGTCAGAAGTTGAGTTGAAAATCAGATCTGAGTTAACTTTGAAACTTTATGATTCTGTCAAGATTAGACTGATCACATTGAGTTGAATACTCAACTTGAAAAATGTTGAGTTGAATTGAAATTTTTTTGAAAAAGTGTCGAGTCGAGTTGAGAAGTTGAACTCAAGCACTTAAGTTGAGTTGAGAAGCTTGATCTGATAACTCGACTTGAAAACTCAATTCAATTCAACAAGATATTAAATAGATGTAAATAACTTGATTGAACAGTTTTCATGAAACTCTTCATGACTTTCTATCATGTTTTCTCGTCATGACTTTCTATCAAAGTCAAATGATCTTCATGTTTTTTCTTCATGTTTTTCTTCATGTTTCTCTCTATGTTTCTCGTCATGACTCTCTATCAAATGATCTTTATGTTTTTCTTTATGACTTTTTATCAAATAATCTTCATGTTTTTCTTTATGACTCTCTATTAAAAGATAATGCAAAAAGATAATGCAAAAGTCAAAAACCGAAAAATTTTCTATATTTAATTCTCTTGATGTCAAGCTTGAGTTCTTGACGAGTCAAGTTGAGTTGACTCAATTTTCAGTCGAGTCGAGTCGCGTCAAGTTGAAAATGTGAGTAACTCGACTCGATCTCAATTCAAGTTCAAAATGTCAACTTGAAACTCAACTCAATGATCAGTTTAGTCAAGATATCATTTAGACTACGTCATATTTTCGACTTAATATATCATGAATTATGTCATGCTTAACTTGACAATGCTTGATAAACTCTCTATAGTCGATTGATTCTTTCAAGTTATCAAGAACTTCTTAATAATTAACTTTATCATAATATATTGTCATGATATCAGATTATTAATTCAATTTAAAACATAAATTGTTGATGTTTTAAATAATCTTGATTCATTGAATCTGTTTTACAGTTTAATGAATCAAGTCATCAATTTAATTATCATCATCTTAATTTAGTTTTAACAATTTTGTTTCAATTATCTCAGTTATGTGTGTGAATCTTTGCAATCTTAAGTCATAAAATTATTGTTTAGTCTTGATTCTGCTTGATTCATGTATATAAAAGTTGAGTTTTCATTCTTTTCTTTCATTTTTTGTCTTTCATCTTGTACATTATTTGATGTATTGTCTTGTATTTAAATTCTATCAAAGTAATAATAATATCAGTCTTTTATATTAATAGTATCTTTAGTCTCGCTCAGTTTCTGACACATTTCATTAAAACAGATCTGAGAATCACGCATTTAAACATGCAGATGAGAAGTTTGAGTTGCAAGAATTTAATGAATAAATAAATTATATTTTTCTTGATGATCAGCAAGCAAAGTACGCAAGCAGTTAAAGAATCTGAAGATGCAGAATATACTGCTTGCTTTACAACTTTGCATATCAGAACTTAAGTGAAAGACTTGATTAATTTCTGATCATTAATGTCAACATAATGATGATCACTATTGAAGTGATGCATGCAAACGTGCTAATTAATCTTGCAAGTTTAAAGAGCAAAGCATCATGAACTACGACTTCTTGATGTTTTGACTGCGAGATTGCAAAGACTTCATAGTCGCGACATCATCTGATTTCATCATGAAAGAAGAAAAGTTGTAATGATTTACATCATACTTGTCAGAAAAGTTTTGCAATCAGTGATGAGATCATGTGATGAGCATATGCAATCATGATGAAATACTCAACTGAAAGTACTACATTGAATACTTGTGTGTTAAACTGAACAATTTTAAAATTCATAACTTTTAAACAGAATGTTGACTTGAGACTGCAAAACAGTGAATCAATTAAAGCATTGCAAATTTCAAGTAATATTTTATCAGACTGTATACAGATCTGAACTATCATATATTCAATGAGACTTGCATAATGTACTTGCAAATGAAAATTAATGAAATCATTATGAATAAGTTTCTTTGCATCTTATACATCTTTATCAATTATGTCAATCTACTAAAGCATTTTATAAACATTGACTTGCATTTGCAAGACATTAATGCATTGTTGAAGTTACATTTGCAGCAAAGTGAAAGTGCAGTATTTCAGAAGAGTTTTCAATTCTTGCATGAAAAGATGAAGTCTGTCGCTGCAATGAAGAATTCAAAGTTCTCTGCTTCAAGCACGCAGTTTAAAGATAATGCAACATTCAAGTTCAGTAAGTTCAAGCAAAATGTTGCTTCATTCAATCTTATGTGCTGATCATGCAAGAAGATGAGATACAAGATTGATAATTTGATGTGTTTTAACTACGCATTCAGACAAGAAACTTGCAATCATGATGAAGAAGTGAAAAAAGAGAAAGTCTGATGTTCATCATTGAATCATTAAATATAATTATGAAAAGATGATTATCATGTGCATTGATGATATCAGTACTGACAAATGTTTCTGAGAAAATGTGCAAAGCTTACTGTTTTATTGACTCTGAGATCAAGTGAAATTTTATATTGTAATCGTGAGTAAAAAAGCATGAGTTATCGAAGAATTATGCAACTCTGAAACAGATTCAGATGATCAATGATCATTGAATTTTCTGTTATGATATACATCAAATTGATATTGAGTTGATTGATCATGAGAAAGTTCACAAAAGCTGAAACATTAAGTTTCATGCTGTGAACATGTAAAAATATGATATAATTCTTGATTACTTGTGATTAAATGAGATTGACTTGAATATTCGCTGACACAAACATCGTTGATCATATTAAGAAAACAGCACTCAGCATGCAAAGCAAATATGAATTAATCTATGCAAGACATTAAAATTTGTTGAGCTGACAATGTGTCAGAAACTGAACTAGACTAAAGATACTATCAATATAAAAGACTGATATTATTATTATTACTTTGATAGAATCTAGATACAAGACAATACATCAAATAATGTACAAGATGAAAGACAAAGAGTGAAAGAAAAGAACGAGAACTCAACTTTTATATACATGAATCGAGCAGAATCAAGACTAAACAGTAATTCTATGACTTAAGATTGCAAAGATCTGCACACATGACTGAGATGATCAAAACAGAATTGCTGAAACTAAATTAAGATGATGATGACTAAATTGATGACTTGATTTATTGAACTGCAAAACAGATTCAATGAATCGAGATTATTTAAAACATCAACAATTTATGTTCTAAATCAAATTGATGATTTGATATCATGACAGTAGCTTCTCTCTTCAAGACTGAGCTTCTGTGAAATGATGAGAAGAAACAAGATGAAATGAGAAAGAATTGAAGATGAAGACTGAAACGAGACAAGAATTGATGTGAACGCATTTTAATGTGATGAAGCACAGATGAAACTAGAATAAATCTGAGTCAGATCTGAGTCAGATCTGAGCAAGATGTCTGAAGAATGAGACGAGATGAGACGCATTTTAACGTGATGATGCACGAAAAATTGAAACACATCTGAATCACATCTGAGTCAGATTTAAACGAGATATCTGAGTCAGATCTAGATAAGATCTGAGTCAGATCTGAGCAAGAGAAAAATGAAATGCAGTTTAATGTGATGATGCACAGATGAAACTAGAATACATCTGAATCACATCTGAATCAGATTTAAACAAGATGTCTGAGTCAGATCTAGACAAGATCTGAGTCAGATCGAGACTGATTTGAGATGATGAAGATTGAACTTAAAGTTCTTGACATTGACATTGAGATATCACACACGACAGTACATGTGATTCTTCAGCGACAGAGTTGACGAGATGATATTCATCGAGCGCTTGCTCACAATTATTCAGAAGATGAAAAGACTCTCAAGTAGAAAAGTGATCTTCTCAATCAATGTAATACTTGAGCAGAGATGAATTATAATGTCTATCACGTTTGAAGTTTAGTATGCTGTTTACATATCAGAATCTATTGTCATTCTCAATGACAACGAGTTCTCAAGGTTTCTGACGTTGATTCGAAAGAAAATCACTTGCGATATGACTCAGAAGAGTGACATGAAAGATTGAATGAATCTTCATGAATGTTGAAAGATTTAACTCAATGATCAGAGAATTGTTCTTGAAGACACGCTTGATCTTGAAGAAATCAACGTTACGATCATCTAACTTGATAACGAAGCGAACGATGCTGAGATTGCGAGCATTCAGTCAAACTTCATCTTCGACGAAGTATCTAGAACAAGAATGACGAAAGAGATTGACATTGAATTCGTAGATGATCTGAGCTATAAGCATCTCATCACGTAGATGCTCAGTTAGTTTCTTCATCTTCTTGATGAACTCTTCAACATTGATTAACTTGTTTCGAGCTTGAGACGTAAAATTCTCAAGCAAAGACTCAGAAGACTCGAAGTCTAGACGTAAGTTCTGACTCAAATTGATCAAGAAGAATGATGCTAAAGTGATTAATGACGATACGTTATTGACGATGAATTCGACTTCAGAAAGTCACTTAGCTCAGTCATTCTGCATGTAGTTGACGAAGACTCGAAGATAATGCTTCATGACAGCATTGATTCTTTCGATTTGATCATCAATCTCAGAGTGATACGTCGTTGATAATTTAACGTCTATCTTCAGCATTTTACACATATGCTTTCAGACATTGAAGATGAATTGTGTGTCTTGATCAGACATGAAGAACTCGAGTAAATCATGATGTTTTCAAACATTAGCATAGAAGCAGTTGATAGCTTCTTCAACTTTTATAGAAGTGATGAGAACTAGATGTTTCATTTTGATAAGACGATCGATGAAGACTAGAACATATCTATATGTGATATTCATGAAGATACTGAGCGATAAAGAATCTACATAGTTCATGAAGACATCACGTCAACGACGTTCAAAGATTGAAAGAGAACACAATCATTCTTGAGTTCATTGTCTAAAGAGCTTGAAACGTGTGCACACGTGACAGTTTCATACGAAGCATTTGTTGAGAAGTGCGATGGCAGGCTTGTTCCTAGCAGCTTATTGCGGTAGCTCTGGATCCAGTCTGGATCCAGTCAGGCTTGTTCCTAGCAGCTCTCTCTAGACTAGCGTCAGGGGTAAAGCC
>JAABUY010002027.1_pt1 | contig 25202 bp, 25 predicted proteins | sample 5560271 | NCBI WGS metagenome assembly JAABUY01 (sample SAMN10711886, study PRJNA513374) | rock metagenome | isolation source: Antarctica rocks | place: Antarctica: Victoria Land, University Valley | reverse complement strand
ACCTATCATACCAAAAGCCAGCGTCTGTGAGAGCTACTGTATCTTTTCAAGTTGTGTGGTCGAGAACAGCGGGTCGACCCGCATTACGGTCAATGAAGGCGTTACTAAGGTATCTATTCGCTCAGGAATCAGGATACCCCAAAGGTTGTGCTATTTAGATTTTGTAGGCTGCCGGTGTCAAGGCGAGATAAGATTACATTCAAGTTTGGCAAGATTAAGATATGCCATTATGAGTGAATCTGCAGGTCACTCATCATTCAAATTACTTGTGATTATCGAGTCGTGTCGTGTCGTTTCGTTTGAGATATTCAAGTCACATGGAGTACCTAAGGTACCTTACCTTAGCGGAAATATATGGTTTCCTTTAACTGTATCTATTCAACTGACTTACAGTAGCTCATTATATATGTGACAAAATGATAATCGAGTATTAAAAAGAATGATACTCTTACAGTCTAGTTGAATATTAGTTTAAAGATAGTACACTGATATCAAATCAAACAGTGTTGCTACGGTAGAATCTGAAGCTCTGTGTAGTTTCAAGATAACTGCTACAATACTGTCAAGGCTTATCTTCGAATAGACTGTATTTCAGACAACATCAACGCTTCTGTATTTTCAAGCTCAGAATCGATCGATTCAGCCAATTTCTGCGCGGGGGTGCATCGCATGAGCGGCATGAGTATCATGTGCATGATCATCATGAGTACATACTAGGTTGAAGCGAAGGTGAATGCAGAGCAAAGAAGAGTGAATACGAAGAGACATTGCAGAAGAATGATGCAGGTATTGCTCATGATACCTGATACTGTATTTAAATTTTACATATGTTTATTTTCACAACTGTTTCTTTACAAGAGCGTTTAGAAATTCTAAGCGTATATTTTATAATAACGTGTCATTAAGAGAACTGTCTAATGGCAATGTAACTCAGAAATTACAGTAACAATATTTTACGATGATACTACGATGCTGCTACGGTAGAGTCATTCCTTATAATTTCGCTAAGGTATCGTTGTATTCGAAAGTCTAGTTCAGTTTTCGGGTTTTAGCGAATTTGGCGGGGAAAACCCACAAATCAGCCTCAAATTTGGTGCAAATAGAGCAAATACCTAGATATCATCCTCACACTCTCAAAACACCCTCAAGCTTCATTTTTGAAGCTATACAAACCTCAGTCTCACACGGGGGCAATACTAAATAGTCAGAATGCCTCTCAGGCGTATCGAACGCAAAAGAACTTTCTTCAAGACTCTGCTTCACAATTACCTAGATGCATTCAAGACTTCTAAGACACGCAAAATCGTTCTCGTATCTAAGAATTCTATCATACTTTCTTCAGAAGCAGAGATTTTCTCATTCTCGACGTTTTCAGATGTAAAAGATCTTTCTTTGCTCAGGCTTAATTCTCTCAAGATCTCTCAGCTTAATTCTCTCAAGATTTCTCAGACTTCTCAAGCTGTCAACGTAAATGCATTCATCTCGAGCGAGCTTGTGATCTTTGTCGCTAAGACTGCTGCTACTCTTGTCACTTGAAAAGCATGTATGTCATCATCAATATCATCATTGTTAGGGGCCAGCATAGAGCGAGTCATATGAGTGTAATGTAACGAGTATATAAATGCTAAGGAAGGAAAGTATCTAGAAGGGAAGAACCGGCTATCTATATGACTCAGGAGAACATAAGCTAATCCTGAATAGGGTTGACTTCGAAACAAGCCTATGTTCTAGCGACGAGCGATCGGCGATAGCTCTCAGGATAGCCATCAACATAGTCATCAACATAGTCATCAACATAGCTATCAACGAAGGTGCGTAGCTAGGATCGTAACATTATTTCTCCCCTTCAACGATTCATGTTCGCATGAATGTATTTTCTTAGCCTTGTGTAGAATCGAAATGTCTATTGTAGCAGGCTCACTATGCAAGGTAGAAGTGTCATTGAAGCAGGCTCACTAGTTGCACGCGAACGAGTCGGCAGATCGATTCACTGGTAGATAGAGCGATGTGAGTAGGTAGATCATTGCATTGACGGAAGATGTCATTGTAGCAGGCTCACTAGTTGCACGTGAATGTATGATCAGGTTCACTGATGAGTAGAACGATGAGAAGATAGATCATCGCATTGACAGTGTCATTGAAGCAGACTCACTGATCGACTTGCTCATCGAAGAGGTCGACTTTGGGCTCGTCATTGTAGCAGGCTCACTAGTTGCACGTGAACGTATGATCAGGTTCACTGATGAGTAGAGCGATGAGAGCGAGTAGATCATCGCATTGACGATGCCATTGAAGCAGGCTCACTGAGGGTTTGCTTCTCGAGATAGAGACTTCACGCAGTTCTATGACTGATCTCGTTTGATTGTTCAACAAATTCGAAGAATTCCTTGCGAATCTGAATGAACGATTAATTCGCTGATCTTTGATCTAGTCGAATGATTTCAATCGTTTGTTTATACTCGCTGATCAGCGCACGAGTTTGAATCTTTTGTTTATTCTCGCTGAATCAGCTCACAAGAGAAGAAAGATGAGTGCTGCTGCACGAACGCAAGTCGCTAGATCAAAGTCGATAGAGAATTGAAGAACTACTAGCAGAAGCATTCGAAGAAATCGATGCAGATTATTTCACTTCGTCTGTAACGAAGAAGCATTTATATAATGTTAGAAGTCAGCATAGAGCGAGTCATATGAGTGTAATGTAACGAGTATATAAATGCTAAGAAAGAAAAGTATCTAGAAGAAAAGAGTCGACTATCTATATGACTCAGAAGAACATAAGCTAATTCTGAATAGAGTTGACTTCGAAACAAGTCTATGCTTTAGCGACGAGCGATCGACGATAGCTCTCAGAATAGTCATCAACATAGTCATCAACATAGTCATCAACATAGTCATCAACATAGCTATCAACGAAGATGCGTAGCTAGAATCGTAACAATCATCAGCGAAGCTTGATTGATTTGAAGATGAGAATGAGAATGAGAAAAATCTAAATAATAATCAGTCTAAGATTCAAGCAGCTTCAAAACAATTCACGAAGCTCATTGCATTGATGAAAAGATGAGAATTGACGAAGTCAAAGTCATCACTATCACTAAAATTACTCAGATTATTTATGAACATGACAGTCAAGTATGAAGTTACTTTCATCATCAATGACATCTTGCAAATTACTATAAATGATGAAAACAACATTAATCTTCAAGATTTGTATTAAGAGCAGATGCATAAATACTTTGAGCATGTTGATTTCATCAATTTAAAATGTGTATTAATATTTATAAAAATCATCATCATCTGATATTTAATAAAAAAGAATGAGTGAATGATTTTAACACTGCATGATTTTTGAAAGAGAGTAACTTCAAACATTTGACAAAAGTACTCAACAAACAAAAAGAATGTAAGTATTAATTTAAAACTCATTTTCAATCATGATAAGATTGATATTGCATTTTCAACATTCATAACTGAGCTTTCAGCAACAAAGATATTACTCACTCAAACAGCAAAGTTGAAGAAGAAAGTCAATGAGCATGATTGACTTCATATAAATATTGTAAAACAGATGAAAGTTCTTCAGATGAGTTGAATTTGCAAAGAAAACTGTCACAATAAAAGAAAGTATTGCTGAATCAATGAATCAGACGTTCATCATTAACTGACTGCTGATCATATAATATGCTGATCAAAAGTAATCAGTAGAAATGATGAGTCTGTGTCACTTACTAAATCTTCAAGAATGCTGATTGAAGTTCTGATGATAGCAAAATCTCAAGTTAAGCATGTCAATTCTTTTTTAACATTTTCTTCAATCATTACATTGTCATTTACTTTTATATAATTATCGCAGATCATTAATGAATCAATCAGCATAACAAATGTATTGACGTTGCAAATGATATAAAGAGCAACAGCTGAAAAAGAAAGAAAGATTGAAGAATGAAGAATTAAATAAAAGAGAAAAGATTAACAAAAGCAGATGAATAGTTGCAATAACAGTTTGTTCATTCTAGCAGTTCTGTTTAAAGCAATGATCTTCATGATTATATTTTTTAACATGTTTTCAAAGTTAGTAACATTTAAGCATGTTCTTTTTGACACATCTTTGATAAGCTGAATGCTCAATATTATGATTTACAAACAATACAAAGCTGAAAAAAGCATGATGAGAATCATTGAAAAAACTTAAACATATCTGCTGACATTGACATACAGCTGACTCATGATGTCAGCAAGTATGCTCGCTCTAAAGATTCTGATTCAAATAACAAATTGTCATTCAAATTAATGACTAAAAATACATTAACAGCACGCTCTACATCTTCTACATCAGCTCAGCAAGCTTGTACTTCAACAATGCAGACATGAAGTCATTTATATAATTCTTAAGCTTGAAGATCTGCTTTAATGTCATAATGTCAGATCATCAACTCAATTTTAAACATAAATCATTGATATTTTAAATAATCTCGATTCATTGAATCTATTTTGCAATTCAATGAATCAAGTCATCAATCTAGTCATCATCATTTTAATTTAATCTCAGCAATTCTGTTTTAATCATCTTAGTTGTATGCATAAACTTTTGCAATCTTAAGTCAATAAAACTACTGTCTAGTCTTAATTCTGCTCAATTCATGTATATAAAAGTTAAGTCTTCATTTTTTTCTTTCACTCTTTGTTTTTCATTTTATACATTATTTGATGTATTGTCTTGTACTTAGATTTTATCAAAGTAATAATAATAATATTAATCTTTTATATTGATAGTATTTTTAATCTAGTTCAGTCTTTGACATTATGAAAGATTTACACTTTCTGCAACGTTTTCATACATTGAAATCTTGTCTAGTTACTCTTTCACTCAAATGAAGTTACTTGATAATCTTTCAATCAACAATGAGCATGCTGTTGAACAGTTCACTTAAAGTATGATCAAAAATTCAGTTGAGATCTTTCATGTAATGCAAAAGCTTCAAAATCAAGTTCAACAATATGATGTCATCACTTCATTCTCATTCATTGTTTTCAATTCTTCAATTTATATAAAGTTGAATTCTCAGTCTTTTATGATAATAGTTCAAATCATCACACAAATCTTGAATAATCAATCTTTTCTCATCATTCATCTTTCTGTAAATTTTGTTACTATCATCATCACTTCTAGATTCAAGAAGCTTCTCAACATATTTAAATATAAGAGAAACAAAGATCAATTGAATGCATGAAAGCAAAGTTTGATACAGTGCATGAACATGAATAATGATCATTATTTCTTTCATTGAGTCAAGATCATTTATGTCGAGTCATGATTCATCATAAATAAGAAGATTTACAATTTAATGAATTAATATTGAGTCAATGATCTTTATATCATTTTTATCTTTGCAAATTGATGACATAAGTTACATCATTACTGCAACAATTCTTTCAAGACAGAAGATATTCATTTATATTTTTGTGAAACTTTGAAGCAAGACATGAATAGCTTTATTAATTACTACAATCTTTTCTATCAAAAGAAAGAATATTCTTTAATGAAAGATTTTCAATTGATTGACTGTCTAAAGCACAATGTCAATTATTTCACTTAAATCATTGTTTTTTTCTGATAAAATCTTGATGAAACTTAATCATTCATCTTTCATCAATGAATTCAAGCATTCTTTGATATCAATGAAGAACTTCAGCAGCTTAAGCATCATTAATCTCACTTCATCTTCATCATTATTTTATTCATTAAAGTCAAGAATGTCTCTGCATCAACTAATAATTCTTTAAGTTTAAAAATCATCATTTCTGTGACTGTTGTTTCAACAATATCTTCATTTCTTTCTCTTTTGTTTCTCAATGAATCAATGAATTTAAGCTTTATTATTATCATCATTCAAGATAAAACTTTGATTATTTCTGAAATCAAGAAAATCTGCAACAAGTGAAAGCTGTGCTACTATTGCAAATTGCAACATTTAAGCAAAATTGCTAAAGAATGCTCAAATAAGAAGTTTTTCATTCTGCATATCATGAACATTTATGATGATGACATCATTAATATAAATGAAGAAATCTTGCTGTTTGCAAAAAAAGTTTAGTTTCTGAGCTAAGTCATGCTCAAAGATCTATATACATATCATTTTGTTTACTAGTCTTAATCTTTTCACTCTCACTTCAATCATATAAAAAGTTTTCTGCTAAATTTATCTTGAAACTCTTTGAATTTAATTTGACATTCAAAAATAATCACATGATAGTATTTTATATTTTACATTAAGCTTAATCTAAAGTTTTTACTCTTACTTTGATTAATAGTGAAGTCTTTGCTTATGTTTTTATGAATAAATTCTTCATGCAACAACATCATTTTTTCTTGCATCAATTAATTCATTCTTGCAAACTTCAAGAATTTGATGATCAAGTCACTTTAATCAATAATATTATTCATGTCATTGAAATCACAATGATTCTTGATGAACACATCAAAAAACTATTCTTTTATATCATTGAATTAAATCAATATTTCATCATCATGAATTTATCATGACTTCATCATCACATCATTGATGTCAATTTTAAACAAAATATTCTCATCTTGTCTTTCTTTTTCTGTCTTAATCATTATTGTTGTTAAAAACTGAGCTAAACTAGAAATACTATCAATATAAAAGACTGATATTATTATTATTACTTTGATAGAATCTAGATACAAGACAATACATCAAATAATGTACAAGATGAAAGACAAAAAGCAAAAGAAAAGAATGAAAACTCAACTTCTATATACATGAATTAAGCAGAATCAAGACTAAACAGTAGTTTTATGATTTAAGATTGCAAAGATTCATGCACATGATTGAAATGATCAAAACAGAATTGCTAAAACTAAATTAAAATGATGATGATTAAATTAATGACTTGATTCGTTGAACTGCAAAATAGATTCAATGAATCAAGATTATTTAAAACATCAACAATTTATGTTTTAAATCAAATTGATGATTTGACATCATGACAGTAACTTTTTTCTTCAAGACTAAGCTTCTGCAAGATGACAAGAAGAAACAAGATGAAACAAGAAAGAATTAAAGATAAAAACTAGAATAAAATGAAAATTGATGTGAACACATTTTAATGTGATGAAGCACAGATGAAACTAAAATAAATTTGAGTCAGATCTGAGTCAGATCTGAGCAAGATGTCTGAAGAATGAAACAAGATGAGATGTATTTTAACATAATGATGCACAGTAATTGAAATACATCTGAATCATATCTGAGTCAGATTTAAACGAAATGTCTGAGTTAAATCTAAACAAGATCTGAGTCAGATCTGAGTAAAAGAAAGATGAAATGCAATTTAATGTGATGATGCACAATGAAATTAAAATACATTTGAGTCACATTTGAATCAAATTTAAACAAGATCTGAGTCAGATTTGAGTTGAATTAAAATGATGAAGATTGAACTTAAAGTTCTTGACATTGAGATTGAGACATTACACATGACAGTACATGTGATTCTTCGACGACAGAATTAACGAGATGATATTCATTAAGCGTTTGCTCACAATTATTCAGAAGATGAAAAGACTCTCAAATAAAGAAGTGATTTTCTCAATCAATGTAATACTTGAGCAAAGATGAATTATAGCATTTATCATGCTTGAAGTTTAGTATGCTGTTTACATATCAGAATCTTTCATCATTCTTAATGACAATGAATTTTCAAAATTTCTGACGTTGACTTGAAAGAGAATCACTTGCAATATGATTCAAAAGAATGACATGAAAGATTGAATGAATCTTCATGAATGCTGAAAGATTTAACTCAATGATCAGAGAATTATTCTTGAAGACACGCTTGATCTTGAAGAGATCAACATTATGATCATTTAACTTGATAATGAGATGAGCAATGTTAAGATTGTGAACATTCAATCAAACTTCATCTTCAATGAAGTATTTAAAACAAGAACAACAAGAAAGATTGACATTGAATTTGTAAATGATCTGAGCTATAAGCATTTCATCACGTAGATGCTCAATTAGTCTCTTCATCTTCTTGATGAACTCTTCAACATTAATTAACTTGTCTCAAGCTTAAGATGTAAAATTCTCAAACAAAGATTCAAAAAACTCAAAGTTTAGACATGAGTTCTGACTTGAATTGATCAAGAAGAATGATGTTAAAGTAATTAATGATGATGCATTATTGACAACAAATTCAACTTTAGAAAGTCATTTAACTCAGTCATTCTGCATGTAGTTGATGAAGACTTGAAGATAATGCTTCATGATAGCATTAATTCTCTTGATTTGATCATTGATTTCAGAATGATACATTGTTGATAATTTAGCATTTATCTTCAACATTTTACACATATGCTTTCAGACATTGAAAATAAATTGTGTGTCTCAATTAAATATGAAGAACTCAAGTAAATCATGATGTTTTCAAACATAAGCATAAAAGCAGTTGATAACTTCTTCAACTTTCATAAAAATAATGAAAACTAAATGTCTCATTTTGATAAAACAATTAATGAAGACTAGAACATATCTATATATGATATTCATGAAGATATTGAGCGATAAAGAATTTACATAGTTCATGAAGATATCACATCAACGACGTTCAAGAATTGAAAGAAGATGCAATCATTTTTGAGTTCATTGTTTAAAGAGCTTGAAACGTGTGCATATGTGATAGTTTCATACAAAGCATTGAATATACTTATAAATGTTTAATTATCAGTAGACTTAACTGATCAGTTTATAACTTTTTGCTTTTTCTGAATAATAATTGATGACACTATCATGAGTGAGCTGAATGATATGAAGACATAGTTTATCTGAGTTGAGCATATACTTTCTTTCTTGAAAGTACAGATGATTCTCATGTTTTTCACACTTAACTAAAGAAATCTTGTTGTGATGTCGTGCTTCATTGCAAAGCACTTCAATTATCTGAGCTGCGAATTTGTCATTGATTTTGACTTACTTTTACAATGTCTGAGTGAGAATGTCAGCAGAATCTTCATCAAGATTCAGAGTGTTTTGATTTAGCTGAAACTTAACATTTTCAACGTTGAATTCTTCAATTTCTAAATTCATGAAAGCTAGAATTTGTAAAAGTGCTGAAATAACTAAAAACAGATGTAATTGAATTGAATCTAGAATGATGATTTGTGATTGAAGCTTCATGACTTTGATGTCAAAGATGTCAAGAGTAAGATTCTCAACAATATTAAAATCTAAAACATAAGTTTTCAGAATTGTCTGATGTTGATATTGATGTCAAGAATCGAATGTATTTCTCTCTTTAGAAAGATCTTCTGAGTGACGTGTCAGAGCATTCAACTTATCATCGATCTTATCAAGATAATAAGTGAAATGATAGTTGAATTTAGACAGAAACTCACTTCAATGAGCTTAATGATGACTTGACTGTTTAGTTGACATAAAATACTCAAGATTTTTGTGATTTGTAATCATCTCAATAAAATAAATAAAGTCTTCAAGTTTTAATCATCATTTCTTGAAAGCGCAAACAATGATCATGAGTTCTTTATCATAGATCTTGTAGTTATACTCGACTGAATTATGCTTCTTTGAAAAGTAAGTGATTGAATGAAGAATCTCGTTCTCATCATATTGAAAGAGAATGTTTTCAAACACATAGTTCAAAGCATTGATTTCTATCACAATCTTATGATCTGAATTATAGTGACAAAGAATAATTTTGAAAGTGAAGACTTTTTTAAGAGTGTTGAATGCAATCTGACATTTTTGAAATTAGATAAAAAATACATCTTTTCTGATGAAATGACTGAGCGAGATAACTATTCTACTATAGTCATAAATGAATCTTCTATAAAAGTTCGCGAAATCTAGAAAACTTTGAACGTCTTTAACGTTGATCAAGATGAGTCAGTTGACAATGATGTTTATTTTAGAAAAGTTCATCTTGATCTCTTCAATGATGATTATCAATTCTAGATACAAGACTTAAGTGATGTGAAACTTGCATTTGATTATATTCATCTGAAGATCTGCTTCTTGCAGCTTTTGCAGAATGAGCTTGACATAAATCTCATGCTTAAGTTCATTGTCAAAATAGATTAAAATGTCATTCAGATAAGCTGTACAGAACTTATTTAAATGTTCATGAAGAGTATTGTTGATGTACTTCTGAAACAAGACAAATTCATTACATAGATTGAAAAGCATGACTAGATACTTGAATAATTCAAATTGAGTGCAAAAAACAATGAGAGCTTCATCTTCTTCTTTGATTTGAAGTTGATTGAACGCAGAAATGATATTCAGCTTGATAAAGATTTTAGCTCAACTTAGATGATTTAGCATTTCTAAGATCAAAGACAGAGAATATTGATTCTTGATTGTAATAGCGTTCAGATCTTGATAGTTCATGCAAAAGCAAAGTTTTTCTTTAAGTTTCTTGACAAAGAGAACAAAGATGATCATTTGAGAGTGATTGATTCAAATGAAATCTTTGCTCAGATTTTCATTCAAATAACGACGAAGTTTTAGAATTTTGTCACGACTCATGTTGTACAAAGCAAAGACTGAGAATTGAGCATCTTCTTTAAGATGTATGACATGATCATGAGTTTAATGTAAAGACAAGATATCAACGTTCTTCTTGAAGAAGACATCTAGAAATTTGAAATATTTGAATAATAGAATTATAACTAAATCAACGTTTTTACTTTATCAATAAACTTCAAGATCTTCTTGTGTCATGAATGCAGTTAAATGAAATTTCTTTTTCATTTAATGAAGATTCAAATAATGATTCTTATCATACATACTGTCTTGAGAGTGAGATGAAAACTGAGCAAAAGTTGAACTGTTCTTTGAACAAATAATCAAAGTTGCATGACGTAATTTTGACTCATTAAAGTTTAGATTAGAAGATGAGATTGACTCAAGATTCAAGAAGACATCAATTTTCTTTAAAATAATGCTAAATACTTCAATGTCTTTGACATGAGCAGCATGATCAAAGCTTCAAGCTCTTAACTCAACTATGTTAAGTTATATAAAAGATTGATTGAATTGATCTGCTTAAGAAACAACAGAAGTTTTAGAAAAGAAAAAATTTTGACACTTGATTTTTGATGAATATTCTTTTTGAATGACTTGAAGAATACAATTAAAAGCTTTTTGTTTCAAATGAAAGACAAGATTGAATGAGATTTGTTTCTTGTGAACGAGCTGAGTATTAATTGACTTCTTGTGAATGAACAAGAGATTATATTGCTTTTTATGAGCAAATGAGAAACTGAGTTACTTTTTACAAGCGAATTGAGAACTGAATTGCTTCTTGTGAGCGAACTGAAAACTAAGTTACTTCTTTCAAGTGAATGAAAGATTAAATTACTTCTTGCAAGCAAATTGAATGCTGAATTACTTTTTATGAACAATCTGTAAACTGAATTACTTCTTATGAGTGATCTGTAGATTGAATTACTTCTTGTGAATGATTCATGAATTGAGTTACTTCTTGTGAGTGAATTGAGAATGAGACTAAGAAAAAGCTACTTTGTTAACTTTGAATGAGAAATTTTCTTCTTGTTGATTAAGATCATAAATCTTGATGAAGAATGAGCAATAATGATTAAAACAGAAGAAGAAAGATAAAATAAGAATATTGTGCTTAAAATTAACATCAATGACGTGATGATGAAGTCATGACAGATTCATGATGATGAGATATTGACTTAATTCAATGATATAAAAGAATAGTTTTTCAATGTGTTCATCAAGAATCATTGTGATTTCAATGACATGAATAATGTCATTAATTAAAGCAACTTGATCATTAAATTCTTGAAGTCTGCAAGAATAAGTTAATTGATGCAAGAGAAAATGATGTTGTTGCGTGAAGAATTTATTCATAAAGACATAAGTGAAAACTTCATTATCAATCAGAGCGAGAGTGAGAACTTTAAATTGAGCTTGACGTAAAATACAAAATACTATCATGTGATTATCTTTGAATGTTGAATTGAATTTAAAGAGTTTTAAGACAGATTTAGCAGAAAACTTTCTATATGATTTAAGTAAGAATAAGAAGATTGAGACTAGTAAACAAGATGATATATATACAGATCTTTGAGCGCAACTTAACTCAGAAACTAAACTTTTTTTATAAGCAGCGAGACTTCTTCATTTATACTGATGACATCACTGTCATAAATGTTCATGATATGCAGAGTGAAAAGATTTTTATTTGAGCATTCTTTAGCAATTTTGCTTGAATGTTGCAACTTGCAGTAGTAGCACAGCTTTCACTTGTTGCAGATTTTCTTGATCTTAAAAATGATCAAAGTCTTATTTGAAACAATGATAATGATGAAATTTAGATTCATTGACTTATTGAGAAATGAGAGAGAAAGAGACGAAGATACTGTTAAAATAACAGTCACAGAGATGATGATCTTTAAACTCAAAAAGTTACTAGTCAATGCAGAGATGCTCTTGACTTTGATGAATGAAGCAATGATGAAGTTGAAGCAAGATTGATGATGTTTAAGCTGTTGAAACTCTTTGTTGATGTTAAAGAATGCTTGAACTCATTGATGAAAGATGAAAGATTGAGTTTCATTAAGATTTCATCAGAAAAAGATAACAACTTAAGTGAAATAATTGACATTGCGCTTCAGACAGTTAATCAACAAGAAATCTTTCATCAAAGAATATTCTTTCTTTTGATAGAAAAGATTGTAGTAATCAACAAAGCTATTTATGTTTTGCTTCAAAGTTTCATGAAAATATAAATGAGCATCTTCTGTCTTGAAAGAATTGTTGCAGCAATGACGTAACTTGTGTTATCAATTTGCAAAGATGAAAATGATACAAAGATCATTGACTTGATATTGATTCATTAGATTGTGAATCTTCTTATCTATAATGAGTTGTAACTCGACATAAATGATCTTGACTCGATGAGAGAAATAATGATCATCGTTCACATTCATGCATTGTATCAGACTCTGCTTTCATACATTCAATTAATCTTTATCTTTTTCATATTTAAATATGTCAAGAAGCTTCTTGAATTTAAAAGTAATGAAAACAGCGACAGAGTTCGCAGAGAGATGAATGATGAAGAAAGATTGATTGTTCAAGATTTGTGCAACGATCTGAGATATTATCACAAGAGACTGAGAATTCAATTTTATATAAATTGAAGAATTGAAAATGATGAATGAGAATGAAATGATGATATCATGTTGTTGAACTTGATTTTGAAGCTCATGCATTACGTGAAAGATCTCAACTGAATTTTCGATCATACTTTGAGTAAATTGTTCAACAGCACGCTCATCGTTGATCAAGAGATTGTGAAGTGACTTCATTTGAGCAAAAGAATAATTAAATGAGACTTCAATATATGAAAATATTGCAGAAAGTGTAGATCTTTCATAATGTCAAAGACTGAGCTAAACTAAAGATACTATCAATATAAAAGACTGATATTATTATTATTACTTTGATAGAATCTAAATACAAGACAATACATTAAATAATGTACAAGATGAAAGACAAAGAATGAAAGAAAAGAATGAAAACTCAACTTTTATATACATGAATTGAGCAGAATCAAGACTAGACAGTAGTTTTATGATTTAAGATTGCAAAGATTCATGCACATGATTGAAATGATCAAAACAGAATTGCTAAAACTAAATTAAAATGATGATGATTAAATTAATGACTTGATTCGTTGAACTGCAAAACAGATTCAATGAATCAAGATTATTTAAAACATCGATGATTTATGTTTTAAATTGAGTTAATGATTTGACATCATGACAATTGTCAATTCTTCGTCAAAATCTATGATTTTAATCAACAAAAAGATAATTTCTCACTTGAAGTTAACAAAGTAGCTTTCTCTCAGTTTCGCTCTCAATTCACTCACAAGAAGTAACTCAGTTTATGAATCATTCACAAGAAGTAATTCAGTTTACAGATTGCTCACAAGAAGTAATTCAGTTTACAAATCATTCATAAAAAGCAATTCAGCACTCAATTCACTTGCAAGAAGCAATTTAATTTCTTATTCACTTGAAAAAAGTAACTCAGTTTTCAGTTTGCTTGCAAGAAGCAATTTAGTTTCTTATTCACTTGAAAGAAGTAACTTAGTTTTTCATCTGTTCACAAGAAGTAATATAATCTTTTGTTCACTCATAAAAAGTCAATTAATACTCAGCTCATTTACAAGAAATAAATTTCATTCAATCTTGTCTTTCATCTGAAACAAGAAGCTTTTAATTGTATTCTTCAAGTCATTCAAAAAAAATACTCATCAAAAATCAAGTGTCAAAATTCTTCTTTTTTTAGAACTTCTGTTATTTTTTGAGCAGATCAATTCAATCAATCTTTTATACAACTTGATATAATTAAGTTGAAAGCTTGAAGCTTTGATCATGCTGCTTGTATTAAAAACATTAAAGTGTTTAACATTATTTTAAAGAAAATTGATGTCTTCTTGAATTTTGAATCAATCTCATCTTCTAGTTTAAATTCTGACAAGTCAAAATTACATCATGCAACTTTGATTGTTTGTTCAAAGAACAGTTCAACTCTTGCTCAGTTTTCATCTCATTTTCAAGATAGTATGTATGATAAGAATCATCATTTGAATCTTCATTAAATGAAAAAGAAATTTCATTTGACTACATTCATGATACAAGAAGATCTTGAAGTTTATTAATAAAGTAAAAATGTCGATTCAGTCACAATTCTATCATTTAAATATTTCAAGTTTTTAAATGTTTTCTTTAAAAAGAATATTAATATCTTGTTTTTACATTAAACTCATGATCATGTTATATATTTTAAAGAAGATGCTCAATTCTCAATCTTCGCTTTGTACAACATAAGTTATGATGAAATTCTAGAATTTCATCATTATTTGAATGAAAATCTGAGCAAAGATTTCATTCAAGTCAATCACTTTCAGATGATCATCTTTGTTTTCTTCATTAAAAAACTTAAAAAAGAACTTTGCTTCTGCATGAATTATTGAGATCTGAATGTTATCACAGTCAAGAATCAATATTCTCTGTCTCTGATCTCAGAAACGCTGAATCATTTAAGTTAAGCTAAAATCTTTATCAAGCTGAATATCATCTTTGCATTCAATCAACTTTGAATCAAAGAAAAAGATAAAGTTTTTATCATTTTTTGCACTTGATTTGAATTATTTAAGTATTTAGTCATGCTCTTTGATTAATTGATTTATGTAGTGAGTCTGTTTCATTTCAAAAGTACGTCAACAATACTCTTCATGAATATTTAAATAAGTTTTATACAGCTTATCTGAATGACATTTTGATCTATTTCAACAATAAACTTGAGCACAAGATTCATGTCAAGCTCATTTTGCAAAAGCTGCAAGAAGCAGATATTTAAATGAATATAATCAAATGCAAGTTTCACATCACTTAAGTCTTGTATTTAGAATTGATAATCATCATCAAAGAAGTTAAGATGAATTCTTTTAAAATAAACATCATTGTCAACTGATTCATCTTGATCAACGTTAAAAATGTTCAAAGTTTTCTAAATTTCATGAACTTCTATAAAAGATTCATTTATGATTATAGTAGAATAATTACTTCGCTCATTCATTTCATCAGAAAAGATGTACTCTTTGTCTGATTTCAGAAATGTCAGATTGCATTCAACATTTTTAAGAAAGTCTTTATTTTTGAGATTATTCTTCATCATTATAATTCAGATCACAAGATTGTGATAGAAATTGATGCTTTAAACTATGTGTTTAAAGACATTTTTTTTCAATATGATAAGAACAAGATTTTTTATTCAATCGCTTACTTTTTGAAGAAGCATAACTCAGTCAAGTGTAATTACAAAATCTATGATAAAGAATTCATGATCATTGTTTGCACTTTCAAGAAATGATGATCAAAGCTTGAAAACTTTATTTATTTTATCAAAATGATCATGAATCACAAAAATCTTAAGTATTTCATATCAATTAAGCAGTTAAATCATCATTAAACTCATTGAAGTGAGTTTCTATTTAAATTCAACTATCACATTACTTATTATTTCAACAAGATTAATGATAAGTTGAATGCTTTGACATGTCATTCAGAAGATCTTTCTAAAGAGAAAAATACATTCAATTCTCAACATCAATATCAACATCAGACAATTCTGAAAATTCATGTTTTAGATTTTAATATTGTTGAGAATCTCACTCTTGACATCTTCAACATCAAAGTCATGAAGCTTCAATTACAAATCATTGCTTTAAATTCAGTTCAGTTACATCTGTTTTCAGTTATTTCAACATCTTTACAAATTCTAGTTTTTATGAATCTAGAAATTGAAGAATTCAACATTGAAGATGTCAAGTCTCAGCTAAATCAAGACATTCTGAATCTTGATGAAGATTTTGCTGACATCTTTACTCAGACATTGTGAAAGCAAGTTGAAATCAATGACAAATTTGCAATTTAAATAATCGAAGTGCTTTGCAATGAAACATGATATCACAACAAAATTTCTTTAGTCAAGTATGAAGAACACAAGAATCATCTGTACTTTCAAGAAAGAAAGTATGTGTTCAACTCAAATAAACTATGTTTTCGTATCATTCAGCTCGCTCATGATAATATCATTGATGATCACTCAGAAAGAGCAAAAAGCTATGAACTGATCAATTAAGTTTACTGATGATCAAATATTTATAAGTATGTTCAACACTTCATACAAAATTATTATGTATGCACATGTTTCAAGCTCTTTAAACAATGAACTCAAGAATAATTGTGTTTTCTTTCAGTTTTTGAACGTCGTTGATGTGATATTTTCATGAACTATGTAAATTCTTTATCATTTAGTATTTTCATGAGTATCACATATAAATATATTCTAATCTTTATTAATCATTTTATCAAAATAAAACATTTAATTTTCATCACTTTTATGAAAGTTGAAGAAGTTATCAACTGCTTTTATGCTCATGTTTGAAAATATCATGATTTACTCAAGTTCTTCATGTTTGATCAAGATATACAATTCATTTTCAATGTCTGAAAGCATATATGTAAAATGCTGAAGATAAACATTAAATTATCAACAACATATCACTCTGAAATTAATGATCAAATCAAAAGAATCAATGCTGTCATGAAGTATTATCTTTGAGTCTTCATCAACTACATGCAGAATGATTAAGTTAAGTGACTTCTTGAAGTTGAATTCATCATCAATAACACATCATCATCAATCACTTTAACATTATTCTTCTTGATCAATTCAAGTCAGAACTTACATTTAAACTTTAAGTTTTTTGAATCTTTACTTAAGAATTTTACATTTTAAGCTTAAAACAAGTTAATCAATGTTAAAGAGTTCATCAAGAAGATGAAGAAATTAACTGAGCATTTATGTTATGAGATGCTTATAACTCAAATCATTTACGAATTCAATGTTAATTTCTTTCATTGTTCTTGTTTTAAATACTTCGTTGAAGATGAAGTTTAACTGAATGTTTGCAATCTCAACATCATTCACTTCATTATTAAGTTAAATGATCATAATGTTAATTTCTTCATGATCAAGCATGTCTTTAAGAACAATTTTCTGATCATTGAGTTAAATCTTTCAACATTCATGAAGATTCATTCAATCTTTCATGTCATTCTTCTGAGTTATATCACAAGTGATCTTCTTTTAAGTCAACGTCAGAAATCTTAAAAACTCATTGTCATCAAGAATGATAAAAGATTCTGATATATAAACAGCATATTAAACTTCAAGCATGATAAATATTATAATTCATTTTTGCTCAAGTATTACATCAATTGAAAAGATTACTTTTTTACTTGAAAGTCTTTTCATCTTTTGAATAATTGTGAGCAAATGCTTAATGAATATTATCTCGTCAATACTGTCGTTGAAAAATCACATGTATTATCATATGTGATGTTTTAATGTTAATATTAAGAACTTTAAATTTAATCTTCATCATTTTGATTCAATCTTGATTTAACTCAAATCTTGATTTGACTCAGATTTTGTTTAAATTCGACTCAAACATCTTGTTTAAATTTGATTCAGATGTGACTCAGATGTATTTTAGTTTCATCTGTGCATCATTATATTAAACTGCATTTCATCTTTCTTTTGCTCAGATCTGACTCAAATTTTGTTTAAATTTAACTCAGATATCTCATTTAAATCTGATTTAAATGTGATTTAAATATGTTTCAATTTCTGTGCATCATCATGTTAAAATGTATTTCATCTCATTTCATCTTTCAGATCTTGTTAAAATTTAACTCAAACATCTTATTTAAATTTAACTCAGATGTAACTCAGATTTATTTTAGTTTCATCTGTACTTCATTACATTAAAATGCATTCACATCAATTCTCATTTAATTTCAATCTTTATTTTCAATTCATTTTTATTTCATCTTGTTTCTTCTTATCATCTTTGTCAAAAACTGAGTTAAACTAAAGATACTATTAATATAAAAGATTGATATTATTATTACTTTGATAAAATTGTTGCAAGCATGCATTTCTGTTATCTTTGATTAGTCTGATTAGTCTAACATAGACTAGTATAAAGCTGTGAGTAGAGCTGTTGTTGACACGCTAGCGATCTAGCGTGTCTTCATGAGTAAAACTCACGTCGTGTTGCATCTTCTTTCTACTTCAGCTTTGAACTTCTAGTTAGAATACACTCATATGATTCGCTCTATGCAGACTCATAACATTAGTTCAAAGCTCATCAATCTTGCTATTGACGTGTAAATGATATAAAAACAAGCTACATCACTTAAACTTGAATCAGAATCGAAACTCGAAAATTGAGTTCAGAAAACTCATTAAAAATCAAGAAATTTCTAGAACAGAACAGAAGAACACAAACGTGTTGCTCTAGACTAACTTTTTACTGAGCTCGTCATCAGAACAGAAGAATAGAAGAACATGAACATATTGTTTTAGAACTGAAATCAGAAATTTCAGTTGAATCTCGATCAACAATTTTCTACTCACACAATGACTAGAAGCACAGAATTAGAATCAAAATCAGTGAGCATTGCTTGCTATGAACTTCGAAATGCTAGAAGAAAATCACTTCTATCACAGAACTGAACAGCATCAGAAGAAGAGAACACGAACGTGTTGCTCTTCAATCACAAAATGATCAAGATCAGCATCAGCACTGAACTGAATGCTTGAATAAGCACTCATGAGACAGACGATCTTGTTGTCTTTATCAAGTACATGTGTTAACAGCATGACATTGAAATCAAGATTCACAATGACATGATTCAGATGTTGAATGATGTCAACAAGATCAACATTGAATTGAAAGCTATCAACATCGAGTTGAAAGCTACGCAGACAACGTTGAATGCTGTTTGAACGCATTTACAGAAAGAAATGAAGAAAAAGAACGTGATTATACATCATCTAGAAGCAACATCAAGTCGACTAAGCACTTCAATTTCAAAAGATCAATTCTCAAAGTTGATCAAGCTATCTGACTCATCTTTGTTTGAAGATTTGAAGCAGAATGTAAATAATTGATTGTTTCAAATGCAAAACAAGCTGAAGATAAACAATAATCATTTTTCTATCAAAGAAATGAAGATTGCATATGTGAAAAGTCGAGTCAGTGAAACGATGATCAAACACATAGCACTTTGAATGAGAAACATGATCACGAACTCGTTTCTTGAAGCAGAAGAGATACTGTTGATCATAAATAAGATGTACGATGATTTCAATCAACATCACACGACTCAACAACAGTTCTTGAAGCTGTATCAAAACAAGATCTTCTTTCATGAATTTTGAATGAAATTTCAGAGACTTAGTGCAAAACTAGAATACAATAACGAAACTTTACTAGATGATCTTCAGCATAAGATTAGCTCAGATCTTCAGTGAGTCACGATCAACAAATGAACTATGAATTTGAATGAATTCGTCGACATTTGCATGCAAGTCAACGTTCAATTGACGAAATTAAATGCTCGATCAATTCTCAAGACATCAACTACTCAAGTCGCTCGCTCTACTGCTAGCATCTTGATGATGATCACTACTGCAATCTCAGCTTCAATCTTTGCATGAAAGAAACTCAGAATATTGAACGTCAATTCTGCTAGAGAGAAGTTGTTTAAGAAAGAACTCTGCTTCAAATGCAAGAAGTCAGAACATAGAGCATGTGACTGTCTTAAGTCAGCTCAAATGCATGAAATCGCAACGAATTTGAAAAACAATCTGCTTTCGTCAAAGTAGTGATTGAGAGCGACATGCTCATATTTTGCTTCATCAATATGCTCGATGATTCATTTGATTTCAAGTCGTTTATTGTTGATGTCATCTTGAATAGTCTAGAAAAGATATTTCGATTTTTCGCTTTGATAGACATTGAAGTCACTGACATAACGTTCATAGATGATTCATTGATTTCAGAGCTATGTGAACGCTTTGATATTCAGTCAATTTCACTGTTCAAATCGAAGTTGATTCATTCATATGACAAAATTCTCGATCAAAGATCTATTACACATGCTCTGTATATCTCAGTCACTATACAAGAACATGAGAATGAAATAATGTCTTTATTAATAACTCATCTAGATCAGCACAAGATAATCATTGACAATCTTTGATTGAAAAGAAATCAAATTTTGATAGATTCTGCAAACGATCAATTAATATCTTCATCAAATATTCAAATCTTGAAACTTATTGTTTTGAAAGCAAGCAGTCAATCAGCATTTCATAGACTTGAATCAAGCGAGATCTGCAAAATGAAACGAAAGAACTTGAAGTCTATGTCAACGATCATCTTAAAGCGAACTACAAATTCAAAATCAGTGAATTAATTCATTGAATCAGCTCTCATACAAAAGCAAAGCACTTAAGTTGATCTTGATCAACATGAATTCATTCAGTCATTGAAGAAGAAAGAGCTCGTCAATATTGTTGTTACGATTCTAGTCTTCGTCTGATTTCATTCTAATCAAGTCTAGCGAGAATCTGATCTAGTCATGTTGTCATCAAGACTCTGCTTTATATGTGTAAGACGTCAACCTCTTCGAGTCTAGCACAGAGCTAGAGCACACACATGTAACAGTGAGTTCTTTTCTGTAGATACTTTTCTTTCTTAGTATTTATCTATTAGTTAAATGACACTCATATGACTCGCTTTATGTCGATCTCTAACATTAGATAAATACTCATCAATTCTACTATCAACGTGTAGATGATATGAAACAATCTACTTCGTTTGTTCAGAAATTCGCAAGAAATTCTTTGAATTTATATCACTTTTTATTCGCAAGAGATTCTTTAAATATTTAAATGAGCTAAGAACAGTCGCTTATAGAATCAATGATAAAGAATCTTCGTTGATTGCTTGAGAATCAACTCGAGCTTGTGAATCAGACGAGTCAAAACAATCTGTGTCGTTCAATCAAATTAGTGAGTCTGCTTCAAAGACACGATTCGAATCAATCTCTTTGATGAGCAAGTCGACTAGTGAGTCTGCTTCAAAGACGCTGTCAATGCAATGATCTATCTACTCACATCGCTTTATCAATCAGCGAATCAATCTATCTTGTGTTTCTGTATCAACTAGTGAGTCTGCTACAAGAACAGATAACGATTGATCTCGTTGACAAAGTCAATCACTCAATAGTTAGTTTGCTTGAACGACACTTGAAGTGAGTCTGCTATAAAGATAGACAATGATTGATCTCTTGATTAAGTTGATCAACAAACGAAACAAGCTCTACTATGTAGTAGATCTGAATCAGAAGTGAGTCTGCTTCAATGACACAATCAGAATCAATCTTTTCAATGAGTCAGTCGACTAGTGAGTCTGCTTCAAAGACATCGTCAATGCGATGATCTATCTACTCACATCGCTCTATCTATTAGTGAATTGATCTATCTTGAGTTTCTGTTCAACTAGTGAGTCTGCTACAAAGACGCTGTCAATGCGATGATCTATCTATTCACATCGCTCTATCTCTTAGTGAGTCTGCTTCAATGACGCGATTCGAATCGATCTCTTCGATGAGCTAGTCGACTAGTAAGTCTGCTTCAATGATTGTTCTTTTTCTCTCATAGTGAGTCTGCTACAAAAGATCGTCATTCTATTTCTCTATTTTCTACATAGTGAGTTGACTACAATAGACATTTCGATGATCTGAAAGATCAATAGAAAGATTGATAGAAAGCGCACTAAGAAACAACATTCATGCAAACATGAATAGTCAAAAGAAAGAAGATAATGTTACGATTCTAGTCTTCGCCTGATTTTATTCTAATCAAGTCTAGCGAGAATCTGATCTAGTCATGTTGTCATCGAGACTTTGCTTCATATGTGTAAGACGTCAATCACTTCGAGTCTAGCACAGAGCTAGAGCACACACATGTAACAGCGAGTTCTTTTCTGTAGATACTTTTCTTTCTTAGTATTTATCTATTAGTTAAATGACACTCATATAACTCGCTCTATGTCGATCTCTAACAATTGTCATGATCAAAGTCGTTGCTTATCAAACTCTAGTCAAGAAGAACGATGTCAAGATCTTTACATTGATTATTAGTGAAATCAACAAGATGCTTAGCTCGATCAAAGATTCAACGAAACTGAATGAAATGATCTCTGTCATGTTATTAAAGAAATTGAAGAAGAAGTTTTTAATAGTTTATCATGACTTTCTGAATGTTTTTGATAGAGAAAAGACAATTCAGTTGTTCTCGCATCGATCATATGATCATAAGATTGAATTAGAAGATAAGAATCAATCTTCTAGAAGTTGATTGTATTTCATGTCAAGTCACAAGTTGCAGAAGATCAAGAAGTATCTAGAAAAGAACTTGAAGAAGAAGTTTATTACACTCAGCAAAGCTTCATTCGCTTCATCAATACTATTCATCTAAAAGAAAGATGATAGTCTTTGCTTTTGCGTGAATTATCAAAAACTGAATGCTCTGATCAAAAGAGATCGTTATTCAATACTCTTGATAGACGAAGTACTCGCTTGAATTCAAGACAGTAAATATCTGACTCGATTTAACATTATCATTACGTTCAATAAGCTTCGCATAAGCACTGAAAGTGAGAATTTAATCACATTCATCACTTTCTTTGATATTTACAAATATAGAGTAATGCTCTTTGAATTAATCAACAAATCAACATTCTTTCAACACTATATCAACGACATATTGTTCAACTGTCTGCATAAATTCTGTCAGATCTATCTGAATGACATTCTCATTTACAGTAAGATCTTGAAGAAACATAGAACTCATGTGAAGAAGATGCTAGATAAGCTTCGTGAAGTTGATCTGCAGATAAACATTGACAAGTGCGAATTCAAGATTCAGAAGATCTCATTTCTAAAACTACTGATATTCATCAATGATTTATGAATGAACTTTCAAAAAGTAGATGTGATTCGAAGCTGAAAAGTGTCTCAATCGTTGACTCATGTACAGATCTTCATTGACTTCTGCAATTTCTATCAATGATTCATAAAGAATTTCTCGAAGATCACTCAATCTATGATAAAGCTGACTTGAAAAGATCATTTATTTGAATGAACAAAGATTTGTCAGATGATCTTTGAGAGACTGAAGCAATAAATGACAACAGCTCTCGTTCTGAAGCATTTCAATTTGATCAGAGAAGTTATTCTGAAAATGAACTTCTTGAACTATGTCAACGACGAAGTATTGTCTCAGTATGATGATGAAGACATTCTACATTCAGTGATCTTCTACAGCAAGAATATGATTTCTGCAGAATGCAACTATAAAATCTACGACAAAGAGCTTTTAACTATTATTTGATGCTTGAAGCATTGATGTCTTGAATTGAAATGTACTGATATTTTGATCAAGATCTTCATCGATCATCTGAATTTGAAGTACTTCATGATCATCAAGAAACTGATCAGATGATAGACTAGATGAGCTGAAAAGTTATTTGAATATAACTTCAAGATTATATATCAGTCAGAAAAGCAGAATCTGAAAGCAGACGTGCTGATCAGAATGTCAGACGTCAAGTCAGTTGAATCAAATAATGATCAAAAGCTATATCAGCATCAGATGCTATTGTCAGCAAGCACATTTGAACTACAATCAATAGAAGATGATCAAGATCTGACTCAGATCTTGCTCATATTTGACTCAGATTCGAAACAGAAATCGAAAGCTAACGAGAATTTAATTGAAGAGATGATTTTCATTCAGAATTGAATTATAGTCGAAAATCGAATGAATCAACAATGTATTTGTCACGGTTTTAGCATGTGTTACTCGAAAGATGTTGGGAAAAGAGATGTTAGGTCACTTAAATGATGTTGAACAATATTATAGATGATGATAGACGTGAGATTATCAGTGATGTTATGAGGGTCTTCCGATACGGATGGTACTCAGCATTCATGAGATATAAGAATCTCTGAATGATCTCTTTCTTTTCTTTCTTCTTCGTGCAACGTCTTGTATCTAAAATCTAGTTATTAGAATTTCATTCTGATTTCATTCAGCTCTCAGTTCGTGACATTACGTTGCACTCACTACATCATGAGTCAATTCGAGAATATCAGCAACACTCTGTCGTTGACATCTCTAGTTTCGATCAACGAATTCATCACTGTCGCTCAGTTTCGAACTCACGTCAACAATGCTTTCGAAGCGTGATACACTTTTCTGATTGAACTTCAAACTTGGTTCAACGACATCATCACTCAGTATATCAACTGAGTCTCAGTCTGTCAACAAGAACATGAGCAAACTCAGGTCGAACTTAAGCAGTCTCAGATCAATAATGAAATCTTGTCAGAAATGGTTCAAGAACTCAAGAGCATGAGCAGAATCGATATCAAATCAGAGAAATATTCGAATTCAGAACTCTATATTGAAGAGCGAGAAAACAAGCTAAATCAGTTCATCTTCGAGCTGATCAGCAAGCTGAAGTTGAACGCGAATCGTTATTCAACTTTCGAGTTTCGTCTTCTGTATGAGTACAGTCGCTTATCGAAGAACGCTGTCGCTCAAGCGTTGTCGCGTATGACTGCTCAGCATGACAAGCTAGTCACGATTGAGCAATTAGTTGCCTTGTTAAGACAAGTCTTC